>Ga0137359_10000332_pt1 | contig 35615 bp, 35 predicted proteins | sample Mad1_40_16metaG_FD_108281 | JGI IMG/M metagenome (GOLD analysis project Ga0137359, IMG submission 108281) | Vadose zone soil microbial communities from Angelo Coast Range Reserve, California, USA - Mad1_40_16 metaG | ecosystem: Environmental > Terrestrial > Soil > Vadose zone | place: USA... | reverse complement strand
GTCGTTAAGCGAAAAATCCATCGTGTCGTCGGCCGCTTCGCGGCCGCAATTAAGACAGCACGCGGGGTACGCACGATGCTAACACGGCCCGCCGGGAAGCAGAAAGCAGCTGGCACTGGGTGGTGAGTCAGTTTCCGGTAACCGTTTATCAGGCGGATTGCTTTCGAGTTGCCCGTCACTCGGGACAATGGCCTTGATGCAATATCTGGGAGGGTTGAGCTCAATTCTGCCGCTCGGGCTCCAAAAGGCAGCCGGAGGACACTTATCTACTTGGGACGCTATTTGACGTTTTGTTGGATGCAGTTCGCGATACATGGATGTGCCCGAGAGCAGCTGAATGGACAGCTGGCGCCAACTCATGCGCAATATCGAGCTTATCTACAACTGCAGATGCACCTCGCCGTATGAATTCGTCCGCGCCCAACGGATTCATACTGACCAAAACGAACGGAATGTCATATCCTCGAGCGCTCAATTCTTTAAGGGCTTCAGGTCCAGAGAGAAGCGGCATAGAGATGTCAGTTACGATGACGTCTGGATTGAGAGAGACCGCTGAATCGACAAGTTCCTCGCCATCACCGGCAACGCCAACGATTTTGAAGTCGTTGCTCAACAGCTGAACGATGGCCGAACGTATCTGTTCGTGGTCGTCGGCAATCAAGACTCTTAGTTTACGCATAGACCGCCTACCTCGATCAAATCTCAAGACAAGGTTAGTGTGCCGCGCCAAGGGGCGTCGTTGCTCTGGAGCAACGGTCTATGCAATCGGGTGTTCCGGACACTGGATGAGGACACGGCTCTTTCAGGTAGAAGTTACTTGGTTGTGTACTCTGGTAACGGACATGTGGTTTGAGACGATGTCCGGTTTGTGCGTTTACCGGGACTTGCGCGTCTTCCGGAAACAATTAATGGCTCTTGGGCGTACGCAATCGCGTCAGCTCACCTCGAGCAACATCGCTATATCGCTGCGAGGAGTCGTACATCCGTTGGTCAGCTAGAAGAATGTCCAGCACCGCACGTTCACGCTCGTTGTCTGACCAAATCGTATTTCGCCAAAGCTCATCGTACTGCTTTTGGTCTTGATATTGGAATCTCCTGATGTCACCTAGAAATTCTTTGAACTGCGCATGGGTGCCGAAGTCACGAATGACCCAACACGCGGCCTGAATGTCTGAGTGGCGTTTGGATGCGCCGTTCAGATATGCAAAAGCAGTGTTCATGGCGGTTGCGACGATACTGTGTTGCCCCGCCTTTATGACATCGTAAGCGACGTACAATGAACCCGGCCTGTGCGCTTCAAGCATGGAACGGAGTCCCTTTACGAGGGTGGGAGACTGAGCAAATTCCTGAAGGGCTATCCCGCTCCCCCACTCGTTCAGGTCAGAGATATTCAGAAATTGGTTTATTAATTTCTCTTGGCCGTCGCCGGACTTTGCGAGCTTGCGGACAGACATTTCGGCCAGCGAACCTGGCCAACTTGTACCGTGCGCCTCATACCTCCCGGCCATGAAATCCCCGATGGTCGGTCTCGGGATTCCTAGTGCACTAACAAGTGATGCGCTCACCAGTGCCCACCGTCCCGTGTCGCCGCTCATCGCTGAATCAAGGAGCTTCATCATTTCCGCAGCATATCCATTCGTCGTTTGATGTCTCAGGTACGAGGCTTCCCGCAAAATCTCCTCTCGTGTGCCCGCGCTCAGAGCTATAGCGACTTCCTGCAAAAGATACTCTCTCTTAGTCTTTGGTTGGACGGAAAATGAAACCTGATGCTCGATTGCGGGGATAACTGTTACAATCCCTTCGTCAGCAAGCAAGCGCGACGCGTCGCTATCAGGTCTTGGATTCGGTTTTAGAGGCACCACAAAGATTGAACCGGATTGGAGCGGCGGCACGTCTGGCCCATTCATGGGTGAGTTTCCGTCGGGTAGCTGCTCGTATTCCAGTTGGATGTGTTGGCCCGGAAGTAGCGCGGATGAAGGAAAAGCCCGTAGGACAATAAGCTCAGCGCGGCCAAGAAAGGTGCGATTGGGCGATCTCGAAAGCGAACTGCCACGGATTGTGTGTTCAACCCTGACGGTCGCCAGGACCGACGCCCCTGATGCAACCTCGTCAAGCTGCCAAACGGAAGTTGGATACGAGCGAACAATCGGAACCGCAGAGACGCAAAGGCCGATAACAATTGCAATGAAATGTCCAATTGGAATGCGAAGCTTGTCAACTCGCTGCACGGGCGTGTACCTTCGCCACAGCGGACTTATGATGTCATGAATTTCCGAATTGTGCCTGATTAGCCTTACCGGTTTGCGAACTCCGCGACCACAAACCCATTTAATTCTATTCGCCGGCCTGTGGCTCCTGCTTTAAGCGTACCGACGCTTCGACTGTTGTGCCTTTCAGGGGGCTCGACGTAACCTTGCACATTCCATCAAATGCACATACGCGCTCGCCCATGCTGGCGAGCCCCATGCCTCCAGTTTGTTGTTGCTCGGGAGTCATGCCAATTCCGTCGTCGACAATCCTCAGCAAGGCGTGCCCACTGCGTACCTTCAATTCCATGGTCGCAAGGCTCGCATGGCCGTGTTTGACGATATTTTGTAAGGCCTCCTGCGCAATGCGAAATAAACAGTGGGAAATATCTGATGGGAAGTGAGATGGCACATCTTTTTCCGAAAAATTAATAGTGAGGCCGCTTTTCGCGCCGGTATCTCGACACAGTTTTTTGAGGGCTTCCACAAGCCCCAGGTATTCGAGAGCGAAGGGATACAAATTATGAGACAAATCGTGAGTCGCTTTCGAAACTTCCGAGACCTGGTCGTAAAGTTGGTCCAAAGCCGTTCTCTGAGAGACGTTGGACCCAGATCGAAGCTCGTCTACACCGAGGCCCAAGAGCGTTAACTGCTGGACGATACCGTCATGCAACTCTCGAGCGATGCGGTGACGTTCTTGCTCCTGCGCATCAACTAGCTTGATGCGAGTGGCCCGCAGTGTTTCGTCGCCGCGGCGTCGTTCGGCGATTAGAGCTGCGGTCAACATCAAGGGCAACGCCAATACTGTCAGTAGGACATGCAGCGACAACACGTCGTCAGCCACTGACAACTTTGCGAACGGTCCTCGGCCGTGCATCGCATTCCACGCGGAGATCAATGCGACAGCCAACATCGATGCACTTAGCCCGCCCGCCTCAAATCGCAGTGCGGCCCAAAGGAGGAGCGGCAAGGGCGCGAAAATGAATGCCGGCATGCTCCCCGCCCCGTTTTCTGCGCTGAATACCAATAAACTAACGGTCACGATTCCAACCGCAAGTACACCTGCCTCAAAATACCGAGCCGGGTTTACCCTGCGAAACCAGGAAATTCCCTTCACTCCAAGGATCACAATGGTCGGCACGATGACTAGATTGGAAATCATGTTGGTGGTGAGACGGGCCGTCCACAACGTCCAATAATTGCTGCCCAGTCCGGTTAGAAACGTGCTGGCCGCGTCTACAAATGATGTCACCAGCGTTGCGAGGAGAACGCCAAATGCGACGAAAACGACGATTCCCTGGACGCTCTCGAATAATGGCTTTTCCTTCTTGAAATACCGGATACAAGCAGCGCCCAGCAGTGCTTCGCCGGTGTTTCCCACAAACCATCCCAGCGAGGAGAGCAACGGTATGCCGGTTCTTAGCTGAATGGATAGGTGAGCAGGCATCACGGCCAACAGAAGAACCCACCAGATTCGCGGAGGAGTCAACAAGAAGGCGGCGAGCAAGATTGCATTGGGAGGCCAGAAGGTTGAGATTGCTGATTGCGCAGGCGTGAGAAGAAACCCGATTTGCGATCCCGCATAGTAGCTGACCGCAACCAACAGCGCGATCGCTGAGGTGCGGATATACCGCGGGACTGAGGGGACGGTCTCTTGCCTGACTGCATGGACCTGATCTGAAGCGGTCCGCGATCTGGACAACGGGAAAATGAGGGTGTGGCTCACGGTGAGTACCTCCCAACGAGCGGGGTAGGCTATCTCAGCCAGCCGTAGCTAGGCAGGTCAAAGCCTGCCTGTCACGCTGGAAGTGAATATTAGGGAATCGAACGGGGACTTGCAAGGTCATAGGCGGCAATTTCCGTAAAACCCACGATTTTTTCGGTATCCGCCGCAAGGGGCGGTTCTTGTTGTCTTGGAGGCAGCGCGGTTGATAACGGATGACCGAAGCTTTGCAAGAAGATCCTACCGAGGCGAGACGAAGGATTGGCCACCGGCGACCGATTTCACCGCAACGATCAAGTCCTCAGCGATGCGAGATTTAAAAACGTAACCTAAGGCTCCAGCCTGTCGCGCAGCCTCGATAATTTCCGGGGCATGCTCTACAGAGCAAATCACTACGGCAGGGCTCGAGGGACATTTGGTCAATTCTTTCGCAACTTCGATGCCATTAAGCCCAGGCATTTCAAGATCTAACACGACGACATTTGGCTGGCAAAGGCGAATACACTCCAGAGCCGACTTGCCATCCGCAGCTGTAGATACGACCTCGAACTCTGTCGCTAACACCGAGACTAGCTTGGCCAAAAACGCTATGTTGTCGTCGGCTACAACGATGCGCAGTTTCATTTAGCTACAGGACTTCACAATCCCCGAGCATCTTTAGCTGTCTTCCGCGTTGAGCACCGAAGATACAAAATGCCGCCAAGGTTTGAAGTCATCAACCAGAGAATACGGACCGAAGTGGGTTGCAAACAGGCTCCTCTGTTGTTCAAAGTTCATTGGCCAGACCACTGGCCACTCGTGCTGAACTAAACCCTGGAAGTTATCAGCCCAATGTGTTCCTGTCGTCGCCCGAAAACATCTTCGTGCTTGCTTGCCCCGTGGGCAATTAGGGTGGGGACACCGTGAGGGCATTGTACAGCTTCCCTGGCAATGCGCAAGGATTTCCAGTGATGGGGCTTTTCTCAGTTTGGCCGCGCTTGTGGACGTGTAATCGGGTTAAAGCCCTTACCGGAAACTGACATATACCGGACTGTGGCAGTTCGACTCGTCATCAAGGGCCTTAGGCCACAAGTGCAAGGCGGCACAGCCGTCTCAGTGGCTAAAGCGCGGAACAAAAACCGCACATTGAAAACCGATGGGTGCGGCACCCGGCGGATGTTCGCCGTGCTCGGGCCGCTCTTGCTCGGCCGCGCGGCCATCGGAATCTACGCCGTGGTTTCTTGCGCCGTGGCGAGACGTACCAGAGAGATTGGCGTGCGGCTGGCGTTCGGGGCCACCAGCGGGCGCGTGGTCCTGCAAATTGTTCGTGAGAACTTGCGCTCCGGCACGAGTAAAAATAGAGAGGACGCGGCGGGACAAAGAAGAGAGGCGCTCGGCAACCTCACAAGCGCCTCCAGTACTGCGTCAACGTAAACCGTACCTCACTGGATCACCGCCTTCTCGGCAGGAACGCCGATATCGACAAGAGTGTCGAGTGCTCCGAGTATAGCGCGGGATTGGGAAGATCCCTGAACAAGTGTTCGTTAAACATGGGTGTCTAACACGCGGGGTTTGCTTGTGGAGGTTTGGACTCTTAGTCGGTCGCTCCTTCTCGCGCCAATCCACAAATTCCCTTTTTGCCGTGATACCGTTCCTCTTTGAGCAGTCGCATTGGGAGGGTTGATGTTTGGACGTACAAAACGCCGATCCCCCACGTGGCAGCAGGCGCTATTCCTTCTCATCTTCGGGGTGGTCGTCGGCTACACATCCTGGAGTCATTTTGATATGTGGGGAGGCAAAGGAACTCCATACCAGGGTCTGCCTGGCGTCGGTCTGTTCGTCGGTGCCGTGGCTATCATTTCCGGGTCGCTCAGCCTTGTTGTCATCGCAGTAAAAGCCGTCATGCCTACGGGAAACAAGAAGCTGTAATCAATAGTAAGCTTGCCAGAAAGAGCTTCCGGCGGGTGCCCGGTGCTCAACTCGAGCCGCCTTTTGCTCCTGTGGCGAAACGTTTTGGTAGCACTCGCCGTTATCTCCAGTAGACCCTTTCACTAGGCCGCTTACAACACGGCCCTTACAACAAGCGAGGACAACATGAGTTCCACCATGAACCCAGGCAGATTCGCGGGCTTGCTGTATGTAGTCACGTCAATATTCGGCTTCTTCGCCATGGGCTATGCCCCCGGCAAGCTGATCGTCCACGGAAACGCAGCGGCGACGGCTAACAACATCGCCGCCTCGGAGACGCTCTTTCGCCTCGGCATCGCGGCCCAACTCATCGGCATGGCCGGTTTTATCTTCGTGGCCCTGGCCTTGTACAACCTGCTCAAGGGGGTCAACCGGCCGCAGGCCTCGCTCATGGTGACATTGATAGTGGTCTCCGTCCCGATCGCCTTTCTGAATGAGCTGAACTCCATCGCTGCCCTCGTCCTCGTGCGCGGAGCCGATTTCCTATCTATATTCGAAAAGCCTCAGCGGGATGCTCTGGCTATGCTGTTCCTCAATCTGCATCATCACGGATTAGTTGTCGCCGAAATCTTTTGGGGTCTGTGGCTCTTTCCGCTCGCGCTGCTGGTGTATAGGTCGCGATTCCTGCCGCGGTTCCTGGGCGTCTGGCTCGCCCTCGCCGGCTTCGCCTGGGTGATCCTGAGCCTTGCGAGCATTTTATTCCCGGAAGTTCAGGACAAGGTGTATGCCTACTCTCAGTCCGCTTTCTTCGGGGAGATAGCGTTCATGTTGTGGCTCGTCATCAAGGGCGCTAAGCCGCCAGCGCTGGACGCCACAGCCCTATCGTCGGCGGGTGGTTAAAGCGAAGCAAAAGAATTGCCCACCCTTTGCACAAAACAAAATCGCAAAGTGTAGGCCCCCCGGAGCCGTCTCAGCCTGTTAAGGACGCGCCACCAGCCCGGCTAGACCGAACCGACTGCTTTGCCTTTGAGGAACTTGGTGTCGGCAGCGAGGCCGAAGCTTTCCAGCACGTTGGCTTGCACTTGCTTGGTAAGGGCGTTGATCTCTTCGACGCCAAAGTTCTGGGGGCTGACGAAATATCTCAGCTGCTTCTCTCCCGCGGGAGTCTCGATAATCCGCAGAACGACGTCGGCGACTTCCTGAGCATTTCCGGCCGTGGAGGAGAGTGCCCCGTTGACCTTCGCAGGGATCTCCTTGGCCGCGCCATAAGTATCGGTGCGAGCCTGGTCGGCAGCCGTCACCGTATTGCCGAAAACAGGAGTCTCATATTGGCCCGGTTCGACAATCACGGATTCGATTCCTTGCGAGGCAAGTTCGTAGCTATACGCCTCGGCTAGCGCCTCGAGTGCAAATTTGCTGGCACAATAGAAACCCGCGGAAGGAAGAACCACGCGGCCGGCGCCGCTGCTGATGTGTATGAGCACGCCACTACGTTGTCGCCGCATGTGCGGAAGCACGGCGCGATTTACACGAACCGGGCCAATGAAATTCGTGTCCATCAGGCGTTGCGCTTGTTCAGTAGTGACAGCTTCCTCCAACCCCGAGAGGTAATAACCGGCATTGTTAACAGCGACGTCAATACGTCCGGCTTTGGCGACAGCGGCATCCACAGCCCGCTCGACCGAGGCGTCGTCGGTCACATCCATTTCCAGGACGTGAACGGGCAGTGAATCCTTTTCCGCAAGAGTGCGGATTTCGGCGGCATTCTTGGCATTGCGGCCTCCGGGGTCGCGCATCGTCGCGAAAACGGTGTGCCCTTTTCGTGCCAGTGTTTCCGCGAACAGTCTGCCGAAGCCGGTGCTGGAGCCGGTGATGAGAATCACTTGCTTGGAATTCATGTTTATTGCCTCCTCATGGCGCTACCGTAAAACGAGTTTGATGCCGGAAGGAAAGCGGTTGGGTATAAAAAATGAATTCATGACTCCAGTGCCAAGAATCCCGAGCGCCGTAGGCGCGGCAGCTAGAACGGTGGGCATTTCTCTTGTCCCTTTTCTATTTTAAATTTTCTAATAGGCCGCTGGCCTGGCGGGCACGGGCAGCCTGCCGGTCAGGCAGGGCAAAGGAGGCGGGAGCTTGCCGGAGGCGAGGGCGCGCGCTAAGCTCGAGCGGGGTCAAACGGCGCTCGCGGTAGAGCCAGCGTAGAAGATCCTCGGCGGGGCTTTGCCCCTTTTTCGCGTTGCATTCGAGGCAGCAAGAGACCAGGTTGCGGTAGGAATTACGTCCCATCTGGACCTGCGGCGCGACATGGTCGATACTCTGCCCTCTGGCCGTGAGCTAGCGCAGACAATAAAAACATCGGCCCCCCTCGCGGGCATGGATGGCTTGGCGCAGTGCCGTGCCTTGCAGGAAATCTGTTTCCTCTAGATTGATGACACGGCGCTGCCGCAGACGCACGGGTCCGCGGGCCGCACCAATCTCCTCGGGCAGCCGCAGCTCGATCAAGTGGCCGGACCTCCCTCGTTCCACTACACGCAAAGCCCCTTGGCCGACGAGTCGATGCACGGCGTGCCGGGTAGCTTGGCCGCCCAGGCGAGCTCCATGTGCGATCCGAGCAATCGAAAAGCGCAGCCGGAGACGCCCTTCGAGCCTGCTGTGGCGCAGTGGATGAGAATAGACCGCGCGGTCAATGACGGAAAGGCGCAGGCGCGGGACGAGAATTCGAATACAATTGAAAGAACAAAGAGGAGAGTAAAATTGAGAAGTAGGTTTCTCGACCTTGTCCTAGCCAATTGGGAGTACTCCTGTCGATCTCGTCGCTACAAAGAGCCATCTATTAAAGTTTGAAAAGTTCGCGCATGCGTTTGATTTGCGAGCGGCTTACGGGAATTTCGGTGTGCTTCTTATCGTTCATTTTGAGCATGAAGGTGGAGTTGAACCACGGAACGACTTCCTTGATGTAATGAATGTTCACCAGGAACGAGCGGTGCGGCCGCCAGAAGGAATCGGAATTCAGAGCTTCTTCCAGATCTTCGAGCGTGCGGTAATTTGAACTGCCTTCGACATCGCGGGCCATGATGGAGATCGAACCACGCTCGACGGAGGCCCAGATCAGATCTTCGCCGTCGACGAGGAGCAATTTCTGTTGCGACCTAACCAGAATTTTTACTGGCGGCGAAGAACTCTGTTTCGCCGCGCCAAGCTGGCTGACTAATTGTTCGAGCCGGTCGGTAGCCGAAGTTTGCGTTTCCACCATTTTCCGCGCGCGGGCAATAGCCTTGGCGATGCGCGCCTTGTCGAACGGTTTCAAAACGTAGTCCACGGCATTCACATCGAACGCTTGGACGGCGTACTGGTCAAACGCCGTAGCAAATACCACGTGCGGCATTTTCATCTTGCCCGCAACGATTTTTTTCAGCACCCCGAAGCCATCGAGACCGGGCATTTTTACATCCAGAAACACCAGGTCCGGGGAATGTTCCTTGATCAGCGAGACGGCTTCCACGCCGTTCTTACCTTGCCCAATCACATTGATGTCAGGAAAGCCTTTCAGCAGGAACGCCAGTTCCTCCCGCGCGGGCTTCTCGTCATCTACAATGATGGTGTTTATTGACATCCCGTCGTACAGGGCTTAGCCTGTGCCTCCTTTCTCGGGTGTCCTCAAACGCCGAGTATAGGCGTACCGCGCGTTCGGAGCAAACCCGGTATTTCGATTTGGGGTGGCAACTTGGCCTGTTCCCGGCATTATGGGCCTCGACCGGCGAAAATAGGACGAAAATATGAAGAAAATCGCATATGCGCCAAGCGCGAAGAAGGCAAAAGTTCTCAATAGCACAACAATTTATGAAGGACCGGTCTTTGGGATTCGCCGCGACGAGGTCATCGAGCCGAGCGGCGTCCGAGCGATTCGGGAAGTCATTACACATCCGGGCTCCATGGTGGTACTACCCGTTCTTCCCGACGGAAAAATCCTGCTCATCCAGCAGTACCGCCACGCTACTCAGCAGAATTTGTGGGAGTTAGTGGCCGGGCGGATGGACCCCGGCGAAACGCCGAAAGCAGCCGCGGCGCGCGAGCTGGTCGAGGAAACGGGCTATCGCGCAAAGCGCTTGCGAGTTTTCCTGGACGTTTTTCCGACACCGGGGTTCCTGGAGGAACGGATGTTCCTACTGCTCGCAGAAGGGCTGACCGCGGGTGAGGCGGAACCCGAAGAGGACGAGAAAATAGTTTCCCATGCCTATAAACGCACGGAACTCGAGAAGATGATGCGTGGCGGGAAGTTACGCGATGCCAAGTCCATCGCCGGGATTCTCTACTATTTCCGGTTTCTCGCCACGGCGAAGCGGTAAACCCGGCGGAATCCATTAAAACGGTTTTGTGGCAGATAAATGCAAATTTATCTTTGCTATAAAGAAGAAAGGTCTATTGACTGGCACTTCGATTCTGATACACTCCGCGCGATTCGTATCTTTAACAGCGTCAGGGTTATTCACCGGGCGCTGCGGAGCGAAATCTCGAAGTCCCCGTTCAGGAGGGAGATCGAAGTGGAGGGCACCGTGAAGTGGTTCAATAATTCCAAAGGATACGGCTTCATCGGGCGCGATGATGGTCCAGACGTCTTCGTACATTATTCCGCCATCGCTGGTGATGGTTATCGTACCTTGCAAGAAGGAGACCCGGTCGAATTTGATATTGTTCAGGGACCGAAGGGTCCCCAAGCAGCCAACGTCGCAAGGGGCGGTGGCTGACGTAGTCAGCAATTATTTGGCCGGCAGGGACGCGCCCCCTGCCGGCCTTTTTTATTTTAGAAACCAGTGGCGGCGCGGAGGATTTGCTGCACGCCGCCAAGCGCTGTTGCGCAGGCGGCGAAGTGCCCGTCGTCGCTTATGGCTGCGGCGAACCCGCCAGTCGGCGCGCCGGTGCTATCCACGGAGATGAGGACTGTGCTCGGCGTGCAGCCAGAGACGTTCCCGGTGGACGACTTGCAGGTATCGCGAACAAAGACCTGAGCTGCGGGATTGCCTCCGGCAATGAGATTCGTCGCGCTTGATGAAAAGACGACGAAACGGCCGTCGCCGCTTACCGCGTGCGGAGTTGAATCGCTCGGGCCGTTGGCGGCAGCGCCGCCGACTCCAATGGAGACGGTATTTGTCGAAGGCATGCAACTCAGCACCGGGCCGCTCGATGAATTGCAAGTGTCATGGATGAAGACATCGTTGGTGATGCCGCCTCCTGCAAGCGATACTTGGGTGTTAAAAACAATGAAACGACCGTCGTCACTGATGGCAGGAAGTTGACTGCTTCCGTCGAGTGCGTTGCCAGAACTATCCACGGAAACGATGGTCGTCACGGGAGCACAGCCGGATGGAGCGGGCTGGGCACAAGTGTCGCGTAAATAAATCTGCTGGACGCCCCCGTTCGGCGTGCTCGTAAGATTCGTCGAGGTCGAGGCAAAGGCGACGAAGCGCCCGTCCGAACTGATGGCAGGTTGCTGCGCTCCTTGATCGCCAGCAACTCCTGAATTGCTGGCAGATACAGCGGTGCTCGAAGTGGTGAAGGGGCCGGGCGGGCCGTTCGGCGAGCATGAAGTCAGATATATTTCGTTTGGGGTTGTTACGCCGCTCACTACATCAGTACCAGCAGAAAGAAAGGCGGCGTAGCAACTGTTATTGGCGAAGATGAAAGCTGACGTGGCACCGTTGGGCTCGGCGCCGCCCTGTGTTACGGATGCAAGCACTGTGGTGGGAGTGCACCCAGGGCCCGAAATGGTGGGCAAGCAGTCGGCCCGGATAAAAGCCTGCTGAGACGCGGTATTCGGAGTAATGAGATTGCTTGCCGTGGACAGGAAACCAATGAATGCACCTGCGGGAGGGAGACCGCCGGAAAGGGATGAGAATCCCTGATCGCCGATGGATGGAGTCGCGCCTCCCAGAGCGTTGCCCTCCACGGAGTTGGCGGCGGTGCCGCCTGTGATGGCGGAGACGAGCAGCGTCAAGGGATTGCAGGGTGGCGCGCTGTCTGCGCCGAGGCAAGTGTCGCGTACGTATCCTTGAGGGAACTTCGCGTTCGGAACAATCAGATTCGTCGCCTCAGAAGCAAAGGCAACGAAGCGCCCGTTGAAGCTCAACACAGGGTCGTGGCTGTTGCCGTTCGGCGAAGCGCCGTTCGCGCCTTGCGAAATCACCTGGGCGCCGCCGGGCGGGCCGGGGTTGATAACGAACGAAACTGTATTGGATTGTGGCGAGGAATCGGGATTGAAAACCAATATTTGCGCCGACCCTGGGATGGCGATCACAGCGGACGGGATTTGAAGAGTGACTTGCGATGAACTTACAAGTGTCACCTCACCCCCGCTGAATCCGGGATTGTCTGGATTACGCCAGACAAGATCCGCGCCAGAGAGGAAATGGCTGCCGTTCACCGTGAGAGTGAACGCTGCGCCGCCGGCAGTTTCGCTGGTGGGTGAGATCGAAGAGATGACCGGGGCAGGACCCGGAGGCGGTGGCGGGCCAAACTTTGGCCCAAGCGTGCAACCTGAAACTCCGGCGAGAATTCCAAAGAGAATGAAGATGAGCTGACTACGCGAATTCATAGGGTGTTCCTGTCTAAAAAGCAGCACGTTTCGAACGCATAGACCTTCAGTTCTGATTTTCAGGTGCTTCTGTATTGTTGCTCACTGCCGAGTTCAATATAAGTTTCTTCGTTATCGAGAATTCCAGAGGAACAACGTCGCCAGGGGCGTCGGGTGGTGCAAAGGGGATGAACGATAGCACTGGCACGCTTCCCGCTGCTTGCGAACTGGCCACGAAACGCTGCCGCGGCTTGTCCCAACGCAAGGAGAGCAAGACTTCATGACCCTCGGCGGCAGTTCCGAGAGAGGCTTTGCCGATGAATTGCCCTTCCGATTGAAGGAGAACCGATACACGGAACTCCTTTGAGCCGGGAACTCTCTCAAGAATCAGGAACGCTTGCACTTCCAAGCAACGATTTGCGCTGTTAATTTTCAACGAGAACTCCCTGATCATTCTTGAGATAAATGGGCGACTACAGCAAATACTGCTCCACTTTTCGCTGCAAGCGCCCAAGACCTCAAGCATCCCGATGCGAACTGCCTCTACCGAGCGTTCTCTTTGTTTCTTCCGAGAGAGCCGCTAGGTCTCACTGGTTCGTTCCACGCACAAACACGTACTCTGTGGCGCCCGTGCCTCCGGGACCGCCGTTGGGGAGGGCGAGCGCGTTCTTAAGGTGGTAACCCGCGTTAAGGGCATCCGCCATGACCTTGGAGCAGTCACTCGGACTTGTGAAGATATTGGCGGCACTCGTGAAAGTGAGGTTAAAGGACCCTAGGTTGGAAGTCTCTAGCGTCTGGTTCGGTATCAGGGCACAGTGGAAGACGAACACATCTATTGGTGTCGCAACTTGCGCGTTCACTGGCCTTATGGCGAGTTGTGTCCCGACCAGCGCCCCAACAAGCACGACTGCAGTGCCGAGTACGAATGACAATCGACGGAAGGCCCTAATGCTCTTCATAGTAAATCTCCTTTTTTTGAAACTAAGTCTGATCCCGCTGTGAAGCCTACGGACCTACCTCGAACACCACAAGCGACAAGGAACGACATTCGCATGGCTTTGGAGAAGTGTCGTGCTTTGACGTTGCCTCGAAAGGGGCCAGGCTTCGCGCCGGGCGTGTGGCTGCAATTCTAGGCGCAGCGGTGCTATAAACAAGTGGTCTAAAAGAATACCCGGCGGAATATCCTGAGCTTTCTTGGAGGGAGTGGGTGGCTTTGAGACATCGCCCCATGTGGCCGGAGGACGTTCAGGAATGCGCTGAAATCGTCGCTGCGCCGCTGTGCTCGGGATCTCGCTCTCTGCCGTGAAGAAAACCTGGCGCTCGATCTATGACCGCGTGACGGCTAACAGTGCGGGCCTCATTCCCGGTCAGATGTCAGAGGAATTGACCATGGAACGCGGCGAAGAGAAAAAGCAGCGGCTGCTCGCCTACCTGCGCGAGCATCCTGAAGAACTTCGTCCTGGGGTGATTTGATAGCTATAATCGGGCAATCATGGACAACAAACAAATTGCACGCGTACTGCGCGAAACGGCGCAACTCCTCGAAATCGACGGCGCGATTATTGGCCGTTATCGCAGCTACGAGAAAGCCGCCGAACTGATCGACGGCTTGCCGGAATCCATCGAGCAACTCGTCAAGGAACCGGAAAAGCTGAAAGAGCTGCCGGGGATCGGCGACCGCATGGCCGAGCATCTGCAGGAAATTGTGAAGACCGGCGACTACGCGCTGCGCAAGAAGCTGCTGAAGAAATATCCGGCGACGATTCTGGATTTGCTGCAACTGCAGTCATTGGGACCGAAGAAAGTGGCTTTCCTGTGGGCGAATTTCAAGGCGGCCACCGTGGCGGACGTGGAAAAGCTGGCGAGAGATGAAAAACTGCGCGACTTGCCCGGCTTTGGCGAGAAAAGCGAACAAAATATTTTGAAGGCCGTGGAAGTCTTCAAGAAATCCACTGGACGATTCCACATTAATACTGCAGAAGATGCCGCGGCCGCGGTTATTGCGCACATTAAAAAGGCGGGAAAGGCCGTGGAATCGGTTACGCCGGCTGGCTCGTTGCGCCGCGGGAAAGAAACCGTTGGCGATCTCGACTTGCTGGTCACGCTTGCCGATGGGCACACTTCGCAGAAGCACGTGGACGCGCTGGCCAAGCACATCCTTGAATTTGCTGGCATCGATCAAACGCTGGCGCACGGAGAAAATAAGGTCAGCTTCACGCTGGAAAACGGATTACAGGTCGACGTTCGCTTGCTCGAAAAGGAAAACTTCGGCGCGGCGCTACTCTATTTTACGGGGTCGAAAGAGCACAACGTAGCGTTGCGAGGCCGCGCCAACGAAATGGGGCTCACCCTGAATGAATATGCTTTGGCTACCTTGAAGAGTGAAAAGCGCGTGGCGGGGCGCACTGAAGAAGAGATTTATTCGAAGCTGAAGCTGGACTACATCCCGCCCGAATTGCGCGAGAACACCGGCGAAATTGCCGCTGCCGAGCACCACAAACTGCCTCATTTGGTCACGCTGAAGGACATGAAGGGTGACCTGCAGATGCACAGCACGGCCAGCGACGGCAAGAACTCCATTGAAGAGATGGCGGAAGCGGCCCGGGAGCTTGGTCATCAGTACATCGCCATCACTGACCATTCTAAAGCGGTCACGGTGGCCAACGGACTAGATGAAAAGCGCATGGCCGCGCATATCAAGAAAATTCACGCGTTAAGCGAAAAGGAGCTGGGTATCCGCGTTTTAGCGGGAGCGGAAGTGGACATCCTGAAGGATGGATCGCTGGACTACTCGGACGAAATCCTGGCGCAGCTCGAGGTGGTGGTTTGCTCCATCCACTCTTATTTCAACCTTGATAGGGCGGCGATGACGGAGCGCATGCTTGCGGCGATCGAAAACCCCTACACGCAGATTATCGCTCACCCTACAGGGCGCCTGTTGTTGCGGCGCGATCCCATCGACTACGACATGGAAAAGGTGCTGGAGGCTTGCGCCAAAAACGGCGTGGCGATGGAGTGCAACTCGTATCCCGACCGCCTCGACCTGAAGGACGTGTATCTTCGGATGTGCAAGGAACGCGGCGTTAGAGTGGTGATTTCTACGGACTCCCACAACACGGCGAACCTGGCCTTTATCCGCCACGGCGTCACCATGGCCCGCCGCGGGTGGCTGGAGAGGAAGGACGTGACCAATACCCTGCCGGTTAGCGAGTTCCTGGTCGCTCTCCGTGCCAAACCGGGCGCAGTCCGCTCTGGAAGCCAGAAGAAAGAGGCCGCCAAGGGAACTTGAGGATTGCGCCCGGGTGGGGGAATGCGTCCACGCGGCGCGGAACATTTTTCGTCCGCTTGTCGTACCTAATGGCAGAACGACATCTTACGGAGGGTATTGGATATGAAGCTGCTTCCCCACCGCTCGGCCGCTATGAGGCTCGGAATCGCCTGCGCAGCTCTGCTGGCCGCTTCCGCGGTCGCTGCCCACGCTGAAGACGTAACCAAGTCCTTTACCGTATCTGGGCGCGCCAATGTGCGCGTGGAAACCAATGATGGCAGCGTTAGGGTCACCACGGGTGACTCGAAACAGGTCGAATTTCGCGTCGAGTACCACGGCTATGAGCTGGGCAAGAATCTCCGCGTCGACGCCCATCAAGACGGCGACAAGGTCGAGATGACCGCGCGCGTCACCGGCCGTTGGGGCTTCACGTTTGGCCACAATTCACGAGGGCTGCACATTGAAGTGCGCATGCCTCGGGAGGCTGACCTGCAAGTGGAAACCGGGGACGGGGCCGTGCAAGCTGAATCCATCAATGGCACCGTGAATGTGCATACGGGCGACGGGGCCGTCAAAGCTTACTCGCTGAACGGCACGATCGATCTTCATACTAACGACGGCAGCATTACCGTTGAAAATTTAAAGGGAAACATGCGCTTGCGTACGGGAGATGGCTCTATCGAAGCCCGGAGTCTGGATGGCAAGGTGGAGGCAGACTCGGGTGATGGCCACATTCGCATCGCGGGGCGTTTCGATGCGCTCAACGTCAAGACAGGCGATGGCAGCGTGGACACACGCGTGCTGCCGGGTTCGAAGATGGAGACAAGCTGGACGATCCGGACAGGCGACGGCAGCGTCGACCTCGTGCTCCCATCCGATTTTCAGACGAATATTGACGCCAGCACTGGTGACGGCCACATCAGCCTGGGTATACCTGTGACCGTGGAAGGAACCTTCAGCAACTCGCAAATCCACGGCAAAATGAATGGCGGCGGCCAGCCTTTGACCATCCATACGGGTGACGGGTCTATTCGGCTAAGCAAGAGCTAAGGCGACGGTTGAGGTGAATCTCCCGCAAATGGGAGACTCAGTTTACCCTGCTAGTTCCAGTACTCGGGTGTCGCAAGCTAGCGCCCACAGTTGTCCGTTTTTGGCGACTTCTTTTCACACCTTTGGGCTTGTATCCTGTTGAAAACAAATAATGTAACTCTGGTGTTGCGCATGCATCCTAGATAGTGAGTCCTTCGGGAGATTGATGTGATCATTTATGCCCTCTTCGCCGCCGTCCTGCTGCTGATCGCGGTTGCTTTCATCAGCTCCATCGATTTTTCGAACCCTCGACGCCGCTGACTTTCAGCCTTTGGCATTTATCGAGACTATCCACTGATCGTCCCGCGCAAGAAGTCTTTCCGCTAGCACCATTGGTGAAGCATAATCACAGCCTGAACATGGGCGGCCAGGCGAGCAAAGTAACTGCGATGAGTGCAGCACGCCCTCGGCGCGCTGGGACATGGATTGTTCTATTCCTCCTGTACACGCTCATTGCTGTGCTCCTGACGGGCTACAGATATCTCGACGATCTCACGCGGCAGCATCCCGGCACTTTCAGCATGCGCGTTCTGGAGGAAGGCACGGGCGTGTACTCCGTCTTTCTCCTGCTCCCTCTCGTTTTTCGGTACGCCAGAATCTACCTCTATGAGCGCAAAGGGTGGCTGAAGCTCGGTTTCTTCCACCTGGCTGCTGCGCTTATCTTCTCCGCGGTGCACACCACCATGATGGCCGTCAGTCGACACTTCCTCGCGCCCCTCATGGGCCTCGGTCCGTACGACTACGGCATCATGACTTACCGCTACCCCATGGAGTTTTCCAACGACCTCATCGGGTTTACCGTCATCGTAGGAGCGTATTCTTTCTACCAACGCTTGCGCATCGCACAGGCGCAGCAGCTGGCCTCGGCGGAATTGCAGACGAAGCTGGTGCAGGCGCAGCTGGAAAATTTGCGGCTGCAGTTGCAGCCGCATTTTCTCTTCAACACGCTGAACACGATTTCTTCGGTGATGTATGAAGACGTCCCGGCCGCTGACGCCATGATCACGCAGCTGAGCGACTTGCTGCGCTTGACGCTGCGGGCTTCTCGCGCGCACGAAATTCCGCTGGCTGAGGAACTGGAAATCACGCGGCTCTACCTCGACTTGATGCAAAAGCGATTCGAAAACAAGTTGCGCGTAAGGTATTCCATCGATCCATCTTTGAACAGTTTGCTCGTGCCTCAGCTTATCCTGCAGCCGCTGCTGGAGAATTCGCTGCGGCATGGAATGAAGGCCGGGAGCAGCGCGATGGATCTCTCCATCGCGGCGTATCGCGAAAATGGCAGCCTGATCCTGCAGGTTTCTGACACGGGTTGCGGGCTCAATGAAGCTGGCCTTTCAAGAATATTTAGCCGGGGGCTGGGGCTTACGAATATCCGTGACCGCCTGGCACATCTCTATGGCAACGGCCAGCAATTTTCGATCTCCAACCGGCCCGGCGGAGGCGCGGAGGTGACGCTCCGCGTTCCGTTGCGTACCTCAGGGCACATTTCGCCATCCCCTGAATGAGTCCGCAGGCCCCACTTCGCATTTTGGTTGTTGACGACGAGGCGCCGGCGCGGCGCAAAATCCTACGTCTTTTGCGCGAAGAATCCGCCGTTGAGATTGCCGGTGAAGCGGACGGCGGAGAGGCAGCCGTTGCGGCAATTAAGAAACAACGTCCCGATCTGGTTTTTCTCGATGTGCAGATGCCGGGGCTGGATGGCTTTGGAGTGATTCAATCGCTCAAAGCCGCAAAGGTTCCGCTTCCACGAGTCGTCTTCGTCACGGCACATGACCGGTTTGCGCTGCGCGCGTTTGAGGTACACGCCTTCGACTATCTGCTCAAACCTGTCGGCGAAGAGCGCTTTCGCGAAACCATCGGCAGGGCGAGGATTCAGCACCAGCAATCGGCTGACGGGATCAGTTCGCGCCTGGGGGCCATGCTGGAGCAATTGCAACGTGAAAAGTCGCTATCCGATCGCTTGCTCGTCGAGGAGAACGCCCGGTCGATCTTCGTGGCAGTCAAGGATATCTCCTGGGTGGAAGCCGACCGAAATTATGTGCTGCTGCACTGTGGCGAAAAAACGCACACGCTGCGCAGTACGCTGGACGCGGTGCAAAATACGCTCGATCCGAAGTTGTTCGTGCGCATCAACCGAGGGACGCTGGTGCGGCTCGAGGCCATCCGTGAGTTGCTACCATGGTTCCACGGCGAATACAAAGTCATGCTGCACGACAATACAGAACTGCGCTGGTCGCGCCGCTACGTTTCGCAGCGCCCCGAACTCTTGAAATTTCCCTGAGCCTTTGTACATAGTCAGGAGAAACGCCCGCTCGTCCCTGGTTTGGGCCTAGTTGTCCCTCCGGTGTTGCGCTCCACACTCCGTTCACGCTATTCCTTCTAGCCATGAGACCGACAATTCTTTCCCGTGGCTTGTTCATCGTGCTTACTAGCGTGGCGTTCTTATCGGCAGGGTCCGTTTCCTTTGCGCAGGCCAAGCGGGACATCGGCTGGCCTAACTATGGCAACGACGGCGGCGGCACACGCTATTCGCCGGCGGCGCAGATCGACCGCAGCAACGTGGTGCGACTCAACGCAGCATGGACTTATCGCACCGGCGCACTACCGCATGACCAAGAACTCGATAAGAAAGCCGCGTTTGAAGCTACGCCTATCGTTGTTGATGGAAAGCTGTTTTTCAGCTCCCCGTACGATCACGTGATTGCGCTAAATCCGGAAACGGGCGCGAAGCTGTGGGAATTTGACCCCAGGTTAGAGCTTCCCTATGGCTCTTCGGAAGTCACTTCGCGCGGTGTATCGGCCTGGAGAGAACCGCGCGCCAAGACTGACAAAGTTTGCGCGCTGCGGATCTTCATCGGCACGTTAGATGCCCGTCTAATTGCTCTGGACGGGGCCACGGGAAAACCCTGCGCTGACTTCGGAACGAAAGGTGAAGTCGATCTCACGAACGGTGTTAAATTGCGCGATCCGGGCGATTATCAGGTCACTTCAGCTCCCGCGATCGTCAAGGATCTTGTCATTACGGGATCATCGCTGGGAGACAATCGTGCGGTCACCGTCGAGCGCGGCATTGTTCGCGCGTTCGACGTGCGCACCGGCAATCTCCGCTGGACTTGGGATCCCATTGCTCCCTGGGCTTACAAGACTACGCCTCGCACTGGCGCAGGCAACGCCTGGTCAACGATCTCGGTGGATGCCGAGCGAGATCTTGTTTTCATCCCAACGGGCAGTGCCAGCCCCGACTATTACGGCGGCATCCGGAAGGGTGACAACAAGTGGGCCAACTCTGTGGTGGCTCTGCGCGCAAGCACGGGAGAATTTATTTGGGGCTTCCAGGTCGTTCACCACGATCTATGGGACTACGACGTCGCTTCGCAGCCCACACTGTTTGCTTGGAAGGACGGCACACCGGCAATCGCCATCACCACAAAAATGGGACGCGTGTTCGTTCTCAATCGGCTTACGGGCGCGCCGCTTTTCCTTGTCGAGGAGCGCCCTGCGCTCCAGAGTGACATTCCCGGTGAAGAGTCTTGGCCGACGCAACCGGCTTCCACCATTTCTGTGGTACCGGAAAAACTGACCCCTGAAGACGCGTGGGGCGTAAAACCGGAGGAGCGGCAGTGGTGCGCCGAAAAAATCAAAGCGGCCCGCTCCGACGGCATCTTCACTCCGCCGAGTATTCAAGGCACGCTGGTTTTTCCCAGTAACGTCGGAGGAGTGAATTGGGGCAGCGCCGCGTACGATCAGCAGCGCCACCTGCTCTTCATGGACACGAACCGCCTGCCCATTTTCGTGAAGCTGATTCCCCGAGCTGACTACGATGACGTCCGGAAGAGCGCCACCGATGCCGACCGGCTGCACGGAGAATTTGCGCGGCAGGTCGGGGCGCCATTCGGCATGTTTCGCACGCCGCTTCTGGCCCCGAGTGGAGTTCCGTGCAATGCGCCGCCATGGGGCACGGTCGCCGCCGTCGATCTATTCTCCGGGAAAAAAGTGTGGGATGTCCCGCTGGGAAGTTGGATTCCAGGCATGAATACGGGAACGGTTACTCTGGGCGGGCCAATGGTTAGCGCGGGCGGCCTGGTCTTCACCGCCGCTGCCATGGATAATTATCTTCGCGCTTTCGATGTTGAAACCGGCAAAGAGCTTTGGAAGTACGAGCTGCCCGCCGGCGGGCAAGCTACTCCGATGACTTACATGCTGAAGGGGAAGCAATACGTGGTCATTGCGGCAGGCGGCCACGGAAAGCTCGGCACAAGGCAAGGCGACTATGTGATCGCCTTTACGCTGCCGTGAGGAAGTCCCAGCGCCGGAACGATTTCAGCACACTTTAGGTAACTACATTTACCCAAAATGAAAACTACCACTGATCAAGCGCCTGTTCTCAATTCCAAAAGGCAATCCTTCCTCGCAGACGGCATGCTCATAGTGCTGTTGCTCGCGCTTGCGAACTTCCTGCTCCATCTTTATTTCAACAATCGCTATGGCTACTTCCGCGATGAATTTAATTATATGGCCTGCGGAGACCATCTGGCCTGGGGCTACGTGGACCATCCTCCACTGATCCCGTTCCTCATAAAACTCTCCCGCCTCTTGCTGGGCGATTCGCTTCGGAGCATTCGAATCATACCGGCGCTGGCAACCTCGGCCGCCGTCATTCTGACGGCCATAACTGCTCGAGAGCTCGGCGGGCGCCGCTTTGCCATGGTGCTCTCCGCCCTGGCGTTCATCGCCGTGCCAATTTATCTCAACGACGGCAGCGTCATGACCACCAATTGCCTCGAGCCCTTGCTGTGGACAGGCTGCATTTATTTCGCAATTCTGGCGATCAAGCGCGAAGATCCTCGCTACTGGCTCGGATTTGGCATCGTCGCCGGAATTGGACTGGAAGAAAAATACTCGATTGCCGTACTCGGTTTCTGCATCGTAGTTGGACTATTGCTGACCGAGCAGCGCCGCATTTTTGCAAGGAAGTGGATTTGGCTTGGTGGCGCGCTCGCCTTCCTGGTTTTTCTGCCAAATTTTATCTGGAATGTTCAGAATCACTGGCCGTTTGTGGAACTCATGAACAACATCAAGGCCGACGGCCGCGATGTGGTTCTTTCTCCTCCGGTTTATTTCGCACAGCAGGTTCTCATTATTCACCCGGTCCTCGCGCCGGTCTGGATCATCGGCGTGTTCGCTTTTCCTTTCTCGGCCCGGCTGAAGCCTTACCGGTTTCTCGGCTGGTGCTATCTCGCCGCTTTCACCGTCTTCGTTGTTCTCCAAGGCAAGAATTACTATCTTGGGCCAATCTATCCGGTCTACCTGGCAGCCGGCGCCATGGTGATCGAAAGCTATATCGCGCGGTCGCGCCAAGTATGGCTGAAACCCGTGCTGGTAACTCTCATCCTCGCCGGAGGAGCCCACCTTGCCCCCGTTGTCATGCCGGTTCTTCCCGTGGAGAAGTTTATTTCCTATATGGAGAAGCTGCCTTTCAAAGTGCCGCGCAGCGAGCACAGCCACATGCGCGCAATCCTCCCGCAACACTTCGCCGATCAATTCGGGTGGGAGGAGTTGGTCGCTGAAGTCAATCAGGCGTATATGAAACTTTCGCCAGAGGAACGAGCAGGCTGCGGCATCTTTGCCCAGGATTACGGCCAAGCCGGCGCCATTGACTTCTTCGGCCGCCGCTACGGACTTCCACCAGCGCTCAGCGGCCACCAGACTTACTTCCTGTGGGGACCGCGCGGCTATTCGGGAAATTGCATGATCGTACTTGACGATTCCCCGGAAGTCCTGGAACGCCACTTCGAGCGTGTCGAATACGTGGGTAAGTCATCCGACAATTCTTACGCGTTGGAACGCGAAATCCCCGTTTTCATTTGCCATGGGGCAAAATTCGGATCTCTCGCAGGTGTCTGGCCGCAATTGAAGAAGTGGCGCTAGGTCTTGCTCCTGATGCGGTTCTGGTTGAGCCCAATCACCTTTTGCAAATACGTTCTGAATTCCTTAAGGGTGTTCGTTAGAGAGTAAGGTAAACCGAAACTTTCAGGTGTCAGGCGGTGGAACCAAGCTAACCTAGAAGAATGCCACCAATCCGAAAACACCGCCGCGGCCTGCGCGTGATTGCTGCCTTCAAATTATTGAAAGGCCTGGCGCTGCTCGCGTTGGGTATCGGCGTACTCAAACTCCTCCACAAGGACCTCGAAGCGATTGTGGTGCACTGGATCAACGTTTTTCAGGTTGATCCGCACAGCCACTATATGACCTCGCTGCTGGCGAAGCTGTCGAGGTTGGATGACCATCGGCTGAAAGAACTGAGCGTAGGCACGTTTATTTATTCCGCCATTTTTCTGACGGAAGGCGTTGGCCTGGCGCTGGGCAAGCGCTGGGCGGAGTATCTGACGATCATCAGTACCGCTTCCGTGCTTCCACTGGAAATCTACGAACTCATCAAACACGCCAGCATCGGCAAAGGGCTTGCACTGCTGATCAATCTCGCCGTGGTGGGCTATCTGATTCTGGAGCTTCGCGGGTTTCCCAAGCGGTCCTGACGGTCCGATTCTCTGCCGTTTCTTCCGGCTGTGTGAAACGAATGCAAGATTTGCTGCACTACAGAACCGGTCACGTTAAACGTACGGGTGTTCTAGCAAGGACAATTTAAGGTTACTGGAGAACTTCTTCGAGGATCCCAGGGGAGGACGGGCCCATGAGAATCGCACTCAGGCGAACCGTGCTGTTCATCCTGCTGCTGGGATTGTGCCCGGGCTTCACCTGGGCGCAACAGGCCACGACAAAACGTGCTGTTGTCCTTCGGCGTGATCCGTCCAAATCGGCCCCCATCATCGCCCATCTCGCCAAAGGCGACAGGCTGATGCTGGTGCAGATGACCGCCGATAGCGGCTTCTATCACATTGAGACAGAGCATGACCAGATCGGCTGGGCTTGGTCGGCTTATGTGCGCCTTTCGCCGACTCCTCCGCCACCACCAACGCCTACTCCGACTCCACCGCCTGACACCGGTTGTGATGCCAGCTTGTGGACTCATGTCTACCATTCCTATCGGCTGATCGTGCATCAACAGTGTGTGGCCGTGACGGGCACGATTGTGGATGCATCCGGCGGCGGAGAGCCGGATGGTGTCCGCCATGAAGCGGACGGCGATACCCACGGCTGGCTGAAAGTGGATGCGCAGTTCCAGAATCTGCTGAACGCCGGAAATCAGAACGACGAGGGCGGTAATCTAGTATTCGAAATTATATGCAAGTTTCCGGTGACGCAGGCTGACGCCGAGACGGCGTGCGCAAATTACACGGACAAAGTGAAGCTTCCAGCCGTGGGCTCGCACGTCCGCATTCTGGGAGTCTACGTGCAAGACACTTTCCACGGCCAGTGGATGGAGATCCATCCTGTTACAAGCATTGCCGTTCAATGAGGGCGACTGGCTGAGCGCGCGGCTTCGTGCCGGCCCTTAAGGAATCGTCAGCGTAAACCCTTCACGAACGGCTGTAGCCGTTTCATTGCCCTGATAACGATAGACCACGATAAGGACTTTGTCTGCACCTGGGGCAGGATCAACCCCGAGGGCGCCATTGGTCACCACAAAGCTCAGCGCGCCATCGCGAACTCGGCTGCGAAGGAGGTCAGTTACGATCGCCGTACGGCCCTGCACGCCGTAATAACCCCTGATGATCCTCAGGCCACTCCTGTCATCCTGGTCGCGGTCGCCGCGGGGACGGTCATCCCAATCATCGCGGCGAACATTGAACATGCGGGCTTCCACAAAGCCGCCCTCGTTGTAGGTGAATGCGCGTTCCTCGTTCCGCCGATTTCTCGCGATGATGCGGAGCGCCTTATCTCTCCCAGGAGCCGGATCCCCGCCCATGGTTTGGTTGTTCACGGCGACTCTGCCGTTCACTCCCCCACGCCCGACGAGGTCCTTGAGAATATCGGTAACGTCGGTGACATGATTCCTGTGGCCGTATTCGGCTCGCATGATCTGCCAGCCTTCTTCCTGAGCGCCCACTCCGCTGCTCAAGATTGAAGCGCCGATTGCAAAAATTACCGCGGCAAGGATGAACACCCAATATCGATTTGAAAACTTCATTCGAGACTCCTTTAGGGCATACGCCCTTGGCATCGTTTGTCTCACTTTAACCCCGGCGAAGGCTCGTAGGCCTGCCAAATCAAGATGCGATTGTCTTGAATGTCTACACCAGCGCCTGTGATTCTTGAGCTGCCGGCGTCTCGTTTCAAGGGAGGAGTGGCCTGATTTTTCGCTCCCAATTTGCAAATCTTTGCCGCATCCCTCATTATTATTTGTTTGTTCGGGGACGCGGCACGCTTCCGCTGCGGTATTCTTGTTCTGAATTCATTTCTACCGTCGATCGTATTCTGATCGTTCAATAAAAGGAGCGGCATGGAAAAGCCTTCCAAAATCGCGCCCGCCAAGGGGAAACTCGGAGTTCTGCTGCCGGGCATGGGCGCTGTCAGCACCACGTTCATGGCTGGAGTCGAACTCGTCCGCAAGGGCAAGTCGCAGCCCGTTGGATCGCTCACGCAGATGGGCACGATTCGCCTGGGCAAGCGCACCGAAGGGCGTTCGCCACTCATCCATAAATTCGTTCCCCTTGCCGAGTTAAAGGATCTCACTTTTGGCGGCTGGGATATTTTCAAGGACAACGCCTATCAGTCCGCGGCGAATGCGGGTGTCCTGAACCCGCAAGACCTGGAAAAGGTGAAGCCTTTTCTCTCCACTATCAAGCCCATGAAAGCCGCGTTCGACCACGATTTTGTGAAGCTGATTGACGGCCCCAACATCAAGAAGGGCAAGAATAAGTACGAGCAGGCGCTGCAAATCAAGGAAGACATAGAGAATTTCCGCAAGACCTCACGCGTTTCGCGCATGGTCACCTGCTGGTGTGGCTCGACGGAATCTTTCGTGAAGCCCGAAGAGGTGCACTCCACGCCGGAAAAATTCGTTGAGGCCATGAAGGCCAATCATCCGGCGATCGCGCCGTCCATGCTCTACGCTTGGGCCTCGGTGACTAGCGGCGTGCCTTATGCCAACGGTTCGCCGAACCTCAGCGTGGATATCCCGGCAATTCAGCAGCTCGCCCACGATCACAATGTGGCCATTTGCGGAAAAGACTTCAAGACCGGACAAACTCTTCTTAAGACTGTTCTTGCCCCTGCGTTCAAGGCGCGCATGCTGGGACTTGATGGCTGGTTTTCCACCAACATTCTTGGCAATCGTGACGGCGAAGTTCTCGAGGACCCGGGCTCGTTCAAGACAAAAGAAGAGTCCAAGCTCAGTGTGCTGGAATATATTCTCCAGCCGCAGTTGTATCCGCAGCTGTACGGCAAGATGCACCATAAGGTGCGCATCAACTACTATCCGCCGCGTGGCGACAACAAAGAAGGCTGGGACAACATCGATATTTTCGGCTGGCTCGGTTACCCCATGCAAATCAAGGTGGACTTCCTTTGCCGCGATTCCATCTTGGCCGCGCCGATCGTGCTCGATCTCGTGCTATTCCTTGACTTGGCTCAACGCGCGGGAATGCGCGGCATCCAGGAGTGGCTCAGCTTCTATTTCAAGTCGCCGATGACGGCGCCCGGGCTGTACCCCGAGCACGACCTTTTCATTCAATCCATGAAGCTGAAGAACACGCTGCGGTGGATGAAGGGCGAGGATCTCATCACCCACCTTGGCCAGGAGTATTACGATTAATTTTGTGCTAGGCGCCGTGAGCTGCCACGGACTTTGCCTCCACGGCATCGAGCACGCGAGCAGAATAAATCAGGGCCGCTCCGGCGTTCATGCTAACGGCGACGCCCAGAGCTTCGGAAATCTCTTCCCTGGTCGCGCCGGCCTTCAGAGCGGCGTCGGTGTGGAACACGATGCAACCATCGCATCGAGTGGTGACGGCGACAGCAAGGGAAATTAACTGGCGCGTCTTTTCGCCGAGCTTGGTCGTCTTCGAGTTGGCGGCGCTCAGTGTCTGATACCCGCGAAGGGTGTCAGGCGAGAGTTTGCCAAGCTCACCAACCCTGCCACCGATTTCCTTATGGTACTGATTCCAATCCATGACCATGTTTTTCTCTCCTGTAGAGTGAAGACCGAATCGCGCGTGATTATACTCCCGGCTCGCGCGAATATGATATCTTCACCAGTTCACCCAAGCCTGCCGGGATGCAAGGCAATAGTGGCGGCGCGGCGCACCCCTTCCTCGTGCGCCAGTAGAGTAGTCGAACTTATTCCAAGGAGCCGTATTCATGAAGAGCGCGTATAACGGGAAGGCTGTTCCTTCCGATGGCCAGCCGATTGGTTACAGCGGCGGCGAACTGCAAGTGCCGGATTCGCCGATTATTCCGTTTATCGAGGGAGATGGAACGGGGCGTGACATCTGGAAAGCGTCCCGACGGGTGTTTGACGCGGCCGTGGAGCAAGCCTACGGCGGGAAGCGGCGAGTGGTGTGGTTTGAGGTGTTTGCCGGTGAAAAGGCGTTCAAGACCTTCAGAGAATGGCTGCCGAACGATACCGTGGACGCCATTCGTGATTTTCGTGTGGCCATTAAAGGGCCGCTCACCACGCCGGTTGGCGGCGGCATCCGCTCGTTGAACGTGGCGCTGCGGCAGCTCCTGGATCTTTACTCCTGCGAGCGCCCGGTGCGCTACTTCCCAGGTGTTCCCTCCCCCGTGCGCGCACCGGAAAAAATGGACGTGTTCATCTTCCGCGAGAACACCGAAGACGTTTATATCGGCATCGAGTGGAAGTCCGGCACGCCGGAAGCGAAAAAGCTGCTCGAGTTTTTGAACAATGAAATGCTGAAAGACGGAAAGAAACAGATTCGCTGGGACTCCGGCGTGGGCATAAAGCCGATCTCTCCCACGGGCACGAAGCGGCTGGTGCGCCGCGCGCTCAAGTACGCACTCGCAAACAAACGCAAGAGCGTGACGCTGGTGCACAAGGGCAACATTCAGAAATTTACCGAAGGCGCCTTCCGCGACTGGGGCTACGACCTGGCGCGCGAAGAGTTCCGCGCGCAGACAGTTACCGAGCGCGAAAGCTGGATACTCGATAACCTCGACAAGAATCCTGCACTCACTGTTGAGCAAAATGCCGCGATGATCGAGCCGGGACTCGAACAAGCCACCGAGGCATTCAAGAAAACGATCTACGCCGAAGTGAAACAGACGCTCGACTCGATTTACTCGACTCACGGCAAGGGCCAGTGGAAGCAGAAACTGCTGATCAACGACCGCATCGCCGACTCCGTGTTTCAGCAGGTGCTTTCCCGGCCGGATGAATACAGCGTATTGGCCACTTCCAATTTGAACGGAGACTACCTATCCGACGCGTGTGCGGCTCAGGTAGGCGGATTGGGCATGGCCCCCGGCTCAAATATCGGCGATGGATTCGGCGTTTTTGAAGCTACCCACGGCACCGCACCCAAGTATGCGGACAAAGATGTCATTAATCCGGGTTCCCTGATGCTTTCCGGCGCAATGATGTTTGAGTTCCTCGGCTGGAAGGAAGGGGCCAGGCTGATAGAGGATGGCATAGCGCGCACCATTCAGCAAAAACGCGTGACCTACGATCTCGAACGGCTGATGCCGGGGGCGACGAAGGTTGGGACCTCTGCGTTTGCATCCGCAATCATCGAGAATATGAAGGGCGCGGCTGTGGCTCGGTAGTTAGCAGGCAGAAGAGTGGTTTAGTTGGAGACGAGGAGAGGCATGAGCAGAAAAAAAGTGACGGTAGTGGGCGGCGGGTTTGTGGGGTCGACCACGGCTCAGCGCATCGTGGATTTGGAGCTGGCCGACGTGGTGTTGACCGATATTTTGGACGGCCCGCCGGCAGGCAAAGCGCTCGACATGCTGGAGTCCGGACCAATCACCCGCACAGATTCGCACGCCGTCGGCAGTTCCACTGCGACTGGCGATTATTCCGCCACTGCGGGAAGCGACGTGGTGGTCATCACCGCAGGCTTTCCGCGCAAGCCTGGCATGAGCCGCGACGATCTGCTGAAAGCCAACTACGACGTGGTCAAGGCCGTCGTCGAGCAAATTGTAAAGCATTCGCCAAACTGCATCATCATCGTGGTGACGAATCCGCTCGATGCCATGGCGCAGGCGGCCCTCAAGGTAAGCGGCTTCCCCAAGAACCGCGTGCTCGGAATGGCGGGCGTGCTAGATTCCGCGCGCATGAGTTCCTTTGTGGCGATGGAGTGCAAGGTCAGTGTAGAGAACGTGCATTCTTTTGTGCTGGGTGGTCATGGCGACGACATGGTGCCCTTGCCGCGGTACTCGACCGTGGCGGGAATTCCCCTCCCCGATCTTTTGCCCAAGGAGCGAATCGAGGCCATCGTCGAGCGCACGCGCAAAGGCGGTGCCGAGATCGTGAACTTGCTCAAGACCGGCTCTGCTTATTACGCGCCTTCCGCTGCGGCAGTGGAAATGGTGGAAGCGATTCTCAAAGACAAGAAAAAAATCCTACCCTGCGCCGTCTATCTCGATGGAGAGTATGGAATCAAAGGACTATTCGTTGGCGTGCCCGTGAAGCTCGGCGCCAAAGGCGTCGAAGAAATCATCCAGATCAAACTGACGCCGGAAGAAAACGCCGCGCTGCAAAAATCGTCGGCATCGGTGCGCGAACTGGTCACGGTTCTCGGGTTGTAGTCGCAAGGCACGGAGATCGCGGGAATAGCAATGAAGAAACGCTGCACGACGCTGTTGGCCGTCGGTCTCCTGCTGCTGGCAGTCTCATTTGCCCAAACTAGAGCTACCAAAGGAAATCCCCTTAGCGTGGCCCTCATCAAGATGCCCTACGTCGGCGAACGGAATGTGCCCGACACTTCGCGTGGCCCCGACTACCTGGAACAAGGTGGAATCCAAAAGCTCCTCGAAGATCAGGGCGTCCAGACCAAGCCAGTCTCGAGCACCGCGTTAACAACGGACGAAGAAAAAGCCTACGGCTCCTGGAACAAACTCGCGCTGGCCAGCGGCGATTTCGCAAAAATTGTTTCCGCTGAGCGCCGCAGCGGCTACTTGCCAGTCGGCCTCCTCGCGAACTGCAACGGCATTCTTGGCATGCTCAGCGGGTTGCAACATTCCGGCCCCGGCGCGAAGCCCTTGCGCGTGGGAATGGTTTTCATCGATGCCCACGGCGATTTCAATACTCCCGAAACGACTTTGAGCGGCATGCTGGGCGGGATGCCGGTTGCCATAGCAGCAGGCCAGTGTCTTACTCGCATGCGCATCAAAACGGGATTGGAACCGGCCATACCAACGCGCCATATCGTCGAAATGTGCGTTCGAGACACCGACCCACTCGAACAGGAACTGCTCGACCGTTCCGAAATTCAGCAACTCACACTGGAAGATGTCCGCACGCGCTCGGCGAATCTTCATCGCGAGATGAAACGCCTCTCGGAGGCGACAGACGTGATTTATATCCATGTCGACATGGACGCGCTCGATCCGCGCGAAGTGCCCGGCCATCCGCTCACCGTTCCTGGAGGGCCGACAAGTATGGAGTTGGCTGCTGCCTTGACCGAGATGTTTAAGTATGAAAAGGTAGCCGCATTTGGCGTGGCCTCAACGCCCTTTGACGACCACGATAAAGGCGGCCTTTCCCGCCAAGCCGCCTACAATCTGATCCTCGGCGCCGTGAAAGGCGTGCAACAACGGAAGAGCGAATAAGAGACAGTCACCTGTTACCAACCGAAGATTTTGCTTGCGCCGTATACCAAAGCCAGCGTAAATCCCGCAATCGCCACTTCCCCGATCGCCCCCACTGCGAACGGCCGCAGTCCCTGCTTGCGCATCTCACTGAAATTGGTTCGCAGTCCAACGCCTGCAAAAGTTAGCAGAAACGCCCACCGCGAAAGATTGGCGAGCGCCCCAACCTGATCCTTGTTAAAGAAGTGATAGGTCGCCAGCACCGAAATTATCAGGAAGCCCAGCACAAACTTCGGGAACTTCTGCCAGAGGAACGCCGCTTTGTTCCCGACCGCCTGCGCCTGGCCTTTGCTGGCCCAGTAAATGGCGTAAGCGAGCACCACGAATCCGATCATCGCGTTGCGTGTGGACTTGACCAGCACGGCGAGTTTTCCAGCGGCGTCGGAGTACAGCGCCCCCGCGGCGGTCGCCTCCGCCGTATTGTCCACGCCGAGCCCGGCCCACAGTCCATACGCCTTGTCACTCAAATGCAAAAAATGTCCGATGACCGGAAACGTGAACAGAGCCAGCGCGCCCAGTGCGAGAATTGCCGCAATCGAAAACGACGAATCTTCATCGTCCGCTTCAATGGCGCCCTTGGTGGCAATAATGGCGCTCACGCCGCACACGGCTGAGCCGACGGCCAGCAGCGTCGTAAGTTTAGGCTTCAGTTTGAACAGCCGCCCGAGAAACGTCATGAACGCGAGTGACCCGACGATTTCAATGGCCACGAGAACCAGGCTGACGCCGCCAAGCTTCAAAATATCGCCTAGAAGGAACCGCGCGCCGAGCAGCACGATCCCTGCTTTGAGCCAGAACTCGTAAGTGGCCATGCCGGACCGGAAAATCTCCGGAACTCCAATAGTATTGGAAATCACCAGTCCTAGAACAATGGCCCACAGCACGTATTCGATATTCGGAAACGTCCAGTGATGCGCCTTCGCGTACGCGCCGACGTTTTGCTCCAGCAGTTTGCCCGCGTAGCCGACCGCGGCGAGCAGCAGAATTCCCGGAATGATGCGCAAAAATCGCAGCGCCGGCTGGACCGGCTGAACCTGCGGAACCGTGATTGCATCAGCCATGTTTCGTTATCTCCATTTTTCTGAAAATCTTCACCAGGGGATATGTTTGAAGACACCCACTCGCACCAACAGCGCCAGCAGAAACGCCACCAGCACAGCCCAGGTGTCCAGCGATAGCTTCCATTTGCTTGCAGTCTTCCCTACTGCCACTTCCGTGCTCATAACGATTCTCCTTACGAACTAAATCACCGACGGGCGTTGCATCGTCTGTTCCTCGCGATCCCTCGACCAATACGAAGCGCCGATTTCCGCAACATCCTGCGACGCCACTCGGCCAACAATCAGCAAAGCGGGCGCTGGAAGTCTTTCCTCGCTGACAAGCGCCGCGACGCTCGACCACCGCACTTGCTGCTGAGTACCCGAGGCTCGCGAAACGATCACGCAAGGTAGGTCCGCTGGCAGCCCGCCCCCAAGCAAGCGTTCCGAAACTTCCGCATAGTCCGCCCCGGGCATGTACAGAACCAGCGTGGTCGTGCCGGTAACGGTGCCCCAATCCATCACCCTTCCGTCCATCCCCCGGGAAAACGTTGTAAGCAGAATTTGCGAGGCCACCCGGCGGTCCGTCAGCGAGATTCCTGCCGCCGCCGCCGCTCCCAGCGCGGCGCTGATCCCCGGAACAATTTCATAATCAATTCCCGCGCTGCGCAGGGCTTCGATTTCCTCTCCGGCCCGCCCAAAGATCGACGGGTCACCGCCTTTCAACCGCACTACAGTTGTGCACGTCCGGCCGTATGAAACCAGCAGCGCGTTGATTTCTTCCTGTGTAAGCAGCTTGTGGCCCGCGCGTTTGCCCACGTTGATGATCTCGGCAGCACGCGAAACCAGTGCCAATACGCCATCGCTGACGAGTGCATCGTGCAGCACCACGTCGGCGCCGGCAAGCAGTCGTGCCGCCTTCAACGTCAGCAATTCAGGATCGCCCGGCCCCGCACCAACAAGATAGACTTTGCCGCTCATGCCACACACTCCCCGCGGCCTAGCTTCAGTGAGTAAGCTTCCGTGTCTCCCCAGTCGACGAAAACATCTTCGGTAGTAGCATTCACTTCCGCCAATGGCAGAAGCCGTTCCTTAATCACCTTGTCCGGCGTGCGCGACACCCAAGCCGAAAAGGTTTCGGCTCGTTGCCGGTCCGCCTGATAGAACGCCAGCAGTTCGCGAACGATCGCTGGGATGGGCCGCGCCGGTACCGCCATGATCTGCCGCGCAAATTGCACGCCATCGGCGCTCACCTTCCCGCCGAGCAAAAGCTGGTAGTAAGGCGCTTGCTGTTCGCCAACTTTCCTGACGTTGCCGTAAAAACCGATATCCGCAATGTGATGGTGTCCGCAGGAATTGGGGCAGCCGCTGATCTTGATGCGCAGCTTGTGGATTTCCGGGTCGGTATAGCCGTTCAACTCGCGCGAAAGCACCTCTGCCAGCGTCAGTGAACGAGTGATCCCCAGGTTGCAAGTGGTCGCCCCCGGGCAGCCCGTCACGTCGGAAATGGTGCCTGCTCCAGGCGTCGCCAGATCCAACGCGCCAAGCTCGTCATAGATCGCGCGCACTCGGTCAAACGGCACCCACGGAATGACGAGATCCTGATTGACCGCGATGCGCACACCGGTCAGTTCGTTCTTTTCCAAGACGTCCGCAAGCCCGCGCATTTGCTTGCTATGAAACGTTCCTGCCGAAAGTTTTATCCAAACTCCGCCATATCCGGCCTGCCGCTGAAACATCAGATTGTGCTCTGCCCAGCGGTCGTATTCGGGATCATTTTGCGGGCTGCTCGCGGAAGAAGACAAAGGCATGGGTGCGATCCTGACCAGCGAAGGCTTAATAGGCGTGGGCACGGTGAAAACTTCTGCTGGAGCTTGCGACACCTTGCGTTTCTCCGCCACCAAGCGCCGAAATTCTTCGATGCCCTTTGCTCGTAACACGAATTTCAATCGCGCCATCAGCTTGTTCTTGCGATTCCCTGTTTCTGTAAAAACTCGCAGGATGGCTTCGATGGTCGGCAGCAGTTCTTCTTCCGGAAGAAAATCCGTCAATACCGCGGCTTCCGTGGGCAAACTTCCCAGCCCGCCGCCCACGAGCACCTTGAACCCGCGGCGCGAAGTGCCGTTATTGCCCCGGACTTGCGCGATAAGCCCGACGTCATGGATTCCCGCAACCGCGCAATCGCCATCATTCTCGCAGCCGGAGAAAGCGATCTTGAACTTGCGTGGCAAGTCGTGAAAATCAGGATGGCGCAGGAGATATCGCGACACGCCCAAAGCGTACGGCGTCACGTCAAACGCTTCCCCGGGGCAGATTCCTGCCACCGGGCAGGCTGTCACGTTGCGTACGGTGTTGCCGCAAGCCTCGCGCGTGGTAAGGCCTGCATCGGCCAGCAAACGCATGGCCGCGCCTACGTTTTCAAGCTTCACGAAATGAAATTGAATGTTTTCCCGGGTTGTGAGGTGGCCGCGTCCCGTCGAGTACGCATCTGCAATATCCGCCAGCACGCGAAGCTGCGCTGGCTTCAGCACACCCGCGGCGATCTTGACCCGCAGCATTTGGAAGCCTGGTTGCCTCTGGCCGTACGTGCCGTGCTTCAGGCGAAAGGGGCGAAACTGCTCTGCCGTGATGGCGCCGCTCTGCAGTTGCTGAGCCTTTTCTTCAAAGCGCACGATCTCCGCTTCAATCGCTTCTCGTGAGTGCCGTTCTTCGATTTCGGGTATGGTCGCAACGCTCATGATCCTTGGCTCCCAGGTTCCTTCCCGCGAAAATTCCGCGCTCCAAAACAAAAAGCCCACATAACCAGGTGCTCTGGCATGTGGGCTTCGGAACTTTATGATTCAGCTAAATCTTAAGTCCGGAAACTCCTCTGGCCAGAGATGGGTGTCGTGCAACACGCAGCGTTGCACATACATGGACAACACATCGTCTGGCAGCAGGTATTCATGAATCTGAAGGATACTTTCCCGGCCGTCCCCCTGTCAAAGGGTTAGCCCTACAAAGTTTAGATGCATCCCATTCAAAAAAGTAATCAATGGGAAGAGGGATTTTTAGGGCTTCCCGGCTTCCGGAGCCGCTCCCATCAGGGTGGCAGTCTTGATGGAATCCAGCTTCGGCCAGCCCTTATCGAGATAGGGCTTCCCCTGCTTGGAGATTTGATCCTGGTCAGGTCCTCCGGCGTCGCCATACTGGTCATACAACATGTCGACCACCTTCATCCCTTGCGTATCCACAGAGCCAAAAGGTGAAAACCCTTGCCCGTCGAGCCCGGCGTTATCCTTTAGATTGATGAAGATTTGCGTCGAGCGGGTATTGGGCATGCTGGTCTTAGCGTACGTCAGGTACCCGCGCTTATTGGTCTGCGTGACCGGCTCATCCTTGATGTTGGCGTTTTCCCACGCCGCCGAAATCGGCGGATAGGCGCTGATGCCGAACTGCACCACGAAGCCTGGTACCACCCGGAAGAAACTGGCGTTGTCGTAGAAATGGTGCTTCACCAAATTGTAGAAGCGGTCGGCGCCGACGGGCGCCCACGAACGATTCACGGTCACAACAAAGTCTCCCCGCGTGGTCGCGAACTTCACCTGAAACGTCTCCGGCGCTTTGTCCTTGAGCATCGACGCGCGAAGGAGTGCGCGGTCATAGCCTTGCTTGGTCACTGCCGCTGGCGCGCTCGCACCGACCTCGGGTTGCGCTGGCGTGGCAGCCGGAGCAGTAGCTGGTGCTTCCGCCTTCGCAGCGGGCGGCGCTTCGGCGGCCTTCGGTTGCTCGGGTGGCGGCGCTTCCGCAGCCTGCTCTTTCGCCTTGCAACCGAAAAATAACGTTCCCATTACCGCAGCGGCGACAAACCACTTTATCCGTTTCATTTCCTAACGCCCCCTATGCATACGTTTGAAATCACTTGGCCGGGTTTCACTTCCCGCCATTCAACTCGCGGCTGACACGCTCGACTTCCGTCATAACCCGCAGAGTATTTTCGCCGAGAATTTTCTTTACGTCACCCTCAGAGTAGCCTTTTTTCAACAAAGCCTCGGTAATCTTCGGTAGCTTTGTCGCGTCTTCCATG
>Ga0137359_10000322_pt1 | contig 36480 bp, 34 predicted proteins | sample Mad1_40_16metaG_FD_108281 | JGI IMG/M metagenome (GOLD analysis project Ga0137359, IMG submission 108281) | Vadose zone soil microbial communities from Angelo Coast Range Reserve, California, USA - Mad1_40_16 metaG | ecosystem: Environmental > Terrestrial > Soil > Vadose zone | place: USA... | reverse complement strand
GCGTTCGTTGCGCAGCACGGAGATTTCGTCTACATGCCGCCGCGCCATGTCCACCGTGCCACCTGTCTCGGTACCGCCCCGTGCTTGGTTTTTCTAAGCTCCGATGCAGCTTTCGATATCCACTGGGTGGACGCCGCAGGCAATGAAATTTCTCTGGACGCCGCTCTCAAAACTGCTAAGCAGCCCAAGCCAGCGCCGGCGGCAAAACCATAAGTTCATTTGTGTTCCCCTTTTGAACCGCCCTACGCGAATGTGGTGTAATGCTCCCGTAACATTGCCGCCGTACCATTCGCGGCAGTCGAGGCGAGACGACTTTGTCCACGGAAATTCAGGAAGCGCAGAAGCCGCGTACCGAACCAGTAAAATCTACCCTCCCTCAGCCAGGACGCCCGGTTCCCAGCCGCGCCTACCCCGGCGCTCTCATAGTTGTGGAAGGCACCGACGGCTCCGGCAAAAGTACTCAACTCTATCTTCTAAAGCGCTGGCTCGAAATTGGCGGTTATCGTCTCCACTTCACGGAATGGAACTCTTCGCCGCTCGTTAAAGCCGCCACGCGCCGCGGTAAGCAACGTCGCCTTCTCACGCCAACCACTTTCTCCCTGCTCCACGCCGCCGATTTCGCAGACCGCTGCGAACGCCAAATCATGCCGCTTCTTCAGGGCGACTACCTCGTCCTCGCCGACCGCTACGTTTACACCGCCTTTGCCCGCGACGGCGCGCGCGGCTGCCCGCAAAAATGGCTCCGCAATCTCTACCGCTTCGCTCCCGTTCCCGACATTACGTTTTATTTCCGCGCACCGCTCGAAGTCGCCGTTCACCGCATTCTCAGCGGCCGCCCGAAACTCAAATATTACGAAGCGGGTATGGACCTCGGCCTCTCCTACGACCGCGCTGAAAGTTTTCGTCTTTTCCAGGCGCGCATTCTTGAAGGCTACGACAACATGGTCGAGAGTGATAACTTCGTCGTTCTCGACGGAACTCTTCCCGTAAACAAGCTGCAAAAACAGATGCGCGACATCGTCGCTTCCAAAATTGATCTCAAGCGCTTTGCCCCGCGCGCCGCCGAGGCCGAATAAAATGCCCGAGCCAGAAAAACCAGAAAAAGAAAAGCCAGAAAAAGAAAAACCGGAAAAGGAAAAAGCTTCCGTCGCTACTGAGCCGCAACAGCCTGCGCCGTCCAATGCTGCGAAACCAGCAGCGGCTCCGCTGGAAGAAGACACTTCGCAACCTTTCTTCGGCGAACCTCTGGTCGGTTTCGATCCGAATGAAATCACCGGCAGCCTCATCGTCATCGAAGGCATGGACGGCTCTGGCCGCTCCACGCAGATTTCCTTGCTTCAGGAGTGGCTCGAGTCCGAAGGCTTCTCGGTGCAAACCAGCGGCCTTCGCCGTTCAAATCTCGTCGGCCGCGACATTGATGAACTTCTCGCAAAAAACGCCGTCACGCGCCTCACTCTCGCGTTGATGTACTCCACGGATTTCTTCGATCAAATCGAACATCGCATTGTTCCCGCACTGAAATCCGGCGCCGTTGTTCTCGCCGACCGCTACGTCTTCACGCTCATTGCGCGCGGCGTCGTTCGTGGCATCAATCGCGATTATCTCAGCGGCCTCTATGCGATGGCCCTGCGTCCTCATCTGACCTTCTGGCTAAACGTTCGCCCCGAAACCGCCTTTGGCCGTGAATTCCGTAAGGCGCAAGCCATTAGTTATTGGGAAGCCGGACGTGACATGTCTCTCTCCCACGATTTGTACTGGTCTTTCATTCGCTATCAGACGATGATTAAGCGCGAATTCGAAGCCCAGGCAAAGAAGCACAGTTTCATCGAGCTCGATGGCGAGGCGAACGTGTCCACCGTGAACAAGCTTTTGCGCCAGCGCATCGCCGAACACCTCGGCATTCGCGGCACAAAATACACTCCCTCCTCCGCGCTCGCGCATCTCTGGCGCTGAAATTTCAAATGTCAGAGCCGGTTCACATTGCCGCGATTGACGCCGGTTCCAATGCAGTCCGTCTTTCCGTTGCCCGTGCGCATTCCGCCATCGATCTCGAGCCTCTTCATGACGAACGTTATCCGCTTCGCCTCGGCGAAAGCGTTTTTGTGCGGCAGCGTTTCAGCGAAGAGATTTTCAAAAAGGGAATCAAAGCATTCAGCCATTTCCAGGAAGTGATGAAAGAGTTCGGTGTCACGCGCTATCGCGCCGTCGCCACTAGCGCTTCCCGCGAAGCAAAAAACCGCCACGCCTTCGTTCGCCGCATCCTGCAAAAATCCAAAATTCGTCTTGAGGTCATCAGTTCCGGCGAAGAATCCCGCCTCGGCAGGGAAGCGGTTCTCGCCGCGCTCGGCCCGGAATCGCCGCTGCGCTGTGTCGCCGATCTCGGCGGCGGCAGCCTCGAAATCAGTATGCTTCGCGATCACAACGTAGTTCAATCCGCGCAACTTCCGGTCGGCACCGTGCGTCTGATGACCACGCTAGGCATCACCGGCCCGATTTCTCCCGCGCAAGCCGATCAAGTGCGCAAATATTTTCGCGCGCTCCTCGAATCCAAACTCAGTCCGCGCCCCAATCTCGGAGGAGAACTTGCCGTCGCCCTTGGGGGCAACGCGGAATCGCTCGCTGAACTTGCGCCCGGTCCGCGTGAGCACGGACTCTCCACACTCGAACTCACGCTTCTTCGCGAACGGCTTCCCGATCTCTTGCGCCTCGACGTTGAATCGCGCATGAAAACGTTCGGCGTTCGCCGCGACCGCGCCGACGTGATGGGCATCGCGGGTTTGATTTTTCTCACGCTCGGCCGCTACCTGAATCTCCGGACTCTTTCCATTCCGCGCGTCGGCATTCGTGAGGGACTTCTTCGCGAAATCGCGCGTGAAGTTTTCTCGCGTAAAGAACCGCATCGCTACGATTCGGACGCGCGCCAGCTTCTCGTTGGGACGCGCGCTTTCGCGCGGCGCCTCGACAGCGACCGCCGTCACGCGGAACATATTCGCGAACTTAGTCTCCAGCTTTTCGATCAGCTTCAGCCGGTCCATCATCTTCCCGCCGAATCGCGTGTGCTTCTCGAATCCGCCTCGCTTCTTCACGACGTTGGCCACACCATCAGCAACAAAGGCCATCACAAGCACGGTGAATACCTCGCTCTTAATGGCGATATCGCCGGACTCGGCGGCCGCGAGCGTAATCTTGTCGCCGCCGCCGTTCGTTACCACAATCGCAAAGCGGAACCCTCCGGTAATCATCCGGCGTACAGCGCGCTCAACAATTCCGACAAGCGCCTTGCCTGCCGCCTCGCTTCGATTTTGCGCATCGCCGAGGGACTAGATCATTCCCACCGTCAGCGCGTCACAAAAATTCAGGCGAAATTTCAGCGCGGCGCAGTGGGCTTGCAACTCACCGCGCGCGGCGATGCCGCCGAAGATATTCGCGATGCAAATCGCAGCGCGGAATTATTCGAGCACGAATTTCACGTGCGTTTATACTTCCGCCCCGTCGCAGCGTAAGAGTTGCGCTAAAATTTGTGAATTAAGAAGTTTGGAGAAATCATGCAGCTCTACCTCGTACGCCACGGCATCGCCATCGACCGCGAAGATCCGAAATGTCCGGCAGAGGCGGAGCGCCATCTGACCGAAGAGGGAATCAAGAAAACGCGAGAGGTCGCTCGCGGCATCGCGTCATTCGTGGAGAAGCCGAATCTGTTTTTCACTTCTCCTTACGTTCGCGCGGCGCAGACCGCGGATTTGTTCGCAGCCGCGATGAAATATCCAAAACAAAAAATCCGCAAAACGAATTTGCTGCTGCCCGGGTCCGAAGCCGCGGGATTTTTCCGCGAGCTGGCCAGGAATAAAGACGCCGAGTCCGTGTTCTGTTTCGGCCACGCGCCGCATCTGGACGAATTGATTTCGCTTGCGCTCGGATGCAAGCACGACGCGACTGCTCTCAAAAAGGCCGGAGTCGCTTGCCTCGAACTGCGCCGCATCGCACCGGCTACGGCGACTTTGGTTTGGCTGGCGACGCCGAAACTTCTCAAAAAACTCAGTCGCTAGCCACGCTGAGCGGCGGCTCTTTTGCGGCGGGAAATTCGAGCGGCAACATGGGCGCCAGCTTCTCGAAACCACGGAAGGAGATTGTTTTTCCGGCCGCGCTTTCCAGCATCTGTTTTCCTGCGGCGAGTCCCTTCGGTGCCGGCGGCCCTTCCAAAAATCCTTCGACAAAAATCTCGGTCGAGCCCGTTTTGGATTCCACGCGAACTTTGGCGCCCGCATTCACTCCCGCTTTCCGCAAGGCGCGCGCAATCCGCAGGATTCCCGCAATGACAAGCAACTTACTTTGCTGTGCAGGCTCTAACTTCGCAAATCGTCCGCTCTCTGTGGAAGGTTCCGCGCCGCGGTGATAACGCACGGCGAGTGCGAGCAATTGCCAGTCTTCCAGATTCCATCCAGGGGGCAACGGCAGTTGCGACAAAAATTTTCGCGCGTCCTTGTTTGCGGCTTTTCGCGCGCCTTCGGGCTCGATTCCGTGCAGCATCGCCGCCGCGCGCATCACCGCGCCCAATTCCTCTTCCTTAACAACCGGCGCGAACTTTACGCGCTGCAGGTCCTTGAAGAGCTTCTTTGCGAGGCGTCCTTCGCCGGCAGTCTTCGCAAAACTCGGATCCGCCGCCCGAGCCGTTGTCCGCAAACGCGCTTCCGCAACTTCCGCCACGCGGCCGTTCGTCGGCAATCCCGCGCGCCACTGATTCCACAAACTCGTCGAGCCGAGCGTCAACTGACGGTAGGTTTCAATTCGTTCCCGGCGCTCGCGTGCGATGTTCTCCTGCCACTTCGCCAGCGCCGCTGAATCCGCCGCCGTGGCCCGCACCGTTTCCGCGAGCACATCGAGGTCATGCACATCGCCGAGTAAATCCTGCAAGCGTTTTAGATCCGGACCCCACGCTGCGTGGAGTTTTGGCAATAGATTTTCGATGGTGTAGCGAAAATGTTTAATGCCGATGCGCAGTTCGTGCCACGGCTTCATTTTTTCCGTGCGCAGCGCGCGCCGGTGAAGTTCGGCGGCTTCGGCGTGGCGTTCGAGCGCGAGGCAGAGAGCCGCGTCTCCGTCCGCGGGGAGCAATCGCACGCGCGAGCGCAAATCGCGCGCCAGCCTCACCCAATCTTTTTCATCAAATTTCGCGGTGCTCTTTTTCGCGTCGCGTTCGCGCTTCAAATGTCCTGCCTTGAGCGCGTACAAAATTTGACCGCGCAATGGATCGTCCGCTCCGGCCTGCTTCAGCGCCCAAGCCTCCTGCACTTGGGCGTCGCGAATCACGCCAAGCGATCGGAAAAGCTTTTTGCTGGTTTTGCGCAGTGCGCGCCACGCGGGATGCGCATCTATTTCTTCAAAAACGGATGCGAGGGAGCGGCAGCGGCGCAGCGCCACACGTAGATCGTGCACGGAGTCTTCGTCCGGAGACGCAATGACGTGCTGGCGCTCTTCGAGCACGCGTTCCATCCAATACAGCAATCGTTTGGTTTCCGCAGCCTTGGGGGTAAGCGGAATAACGGCAGCCATGGTGAACAACCTCGACGTTCCGCCCCGAAGCCCGTGGGAGGCTCCCCTGTGGAGCGGAGGAGCAAACAGCGTAGCCCCGGTAAATGGGCTTGTCCATACGCGGAAAAAAGGCTGTGGATAAACTCTGGAAAAGGGTACACCCCGGTTGTTTTCCGCAAGAGTGCGCAAGTGATTAAGGGAAATGGGTTTAGGCAATGTACTTTGGCAAAAGAGTGAAGAAGGAATGCGCAAGCTATTGAAAACGCAGGGGATGAGAAATGCGTTGTTTGGCCCAAGCGTGGAAGTGTGCGAGCCGAAGAAAGCGGGGCGGAGGGCGAGTCGCGACGAAATCATGAAGGAGGGTGGCGCAGAATGTTACCTAAGTCAATAATCTAATTCATGTGCAATCATTCGAATGGCCGGTCGTGGTCAGGGCGGGCGGGAGCAGAGACAGCAAGCTTGGCGACTGAAAGGGGTTGTCGCTTTGCGTGCTCAGCATTTGGAAATCAATTGTATCGTATCACGATATAATCTAGACTAAAGGAAGATTGCCAGTTGACAGTGTGGCGGCCGGCTGTTATCTCCTTGCCGGCCGCTTTCTCTTTTGCTCAGTATTCCAGTGCAAGGCCTGAAGCCGCGGCCAATGGTGAAATTAGTTTGTAATGAGGCGTGGAAACGGTGCGCGGCTTGCCGCGATGGGATAGTGCAGACAGGCAAAAACACAATGAATTCCGTCCGAGTGCCGCCGGGTTATTGAGCGAAGGAAAGCCGCGTGTTATGTTGGTAAGAGCAGCCCGGAGTGGCGGAACTGGCAGACGCGCTGGACTCAAAATCCAGTGGTACTTAGTACCGTGTGGGTTCGACCCCCTCCTCCGGGACCATTCATTTTCCAGCAGAGTTGAGAATCCGACACTCACTTATGACGAACATTGCTTGCCAATTGGAGCATTCCGTCGAAGCTGAGGTCCGTCCGTCGTTCGCGTGGAACTGGCGAACAGACGTCAAGAACTGGAACGATCCGCCCGCCCAATTCGAGCTCGACGGCCCGTTCGCCAAGGGCTCGTGGGGAACAACGCGGTTTCCCGGCCAAGAGCCGTTGCGGTGGCAGATCGCTGATGTTCAGCCCGGCAAATCTTTCGTGATTGTCATGACGCTCGATCAGGCCGTCTTATCATTTGAGTGGCTCTTTGTCGCCGTCTCTGACCACCGAACGCGGATTACGCAACTCATTGTTCTTTCCGGCGACAATGCCGCAGCCTACGCCGACCAAGTCCGAACTGGTTTCGGCTCTAATCTTGGTGACGGCATGAGCCGGATAGCAAAGGCAATGATGAACGCAGAGCGTTCCATGAGGCTGCCACGCTGATCCGTAAAGTCCTTTCGCAAACCTCGTAACGTTGCGCAAATCCAGAATTAGAATGCTCGCAGAGAACTTCAGAAGGGCGCTCGATGGCGGGAAGGAGTGCTGAGGCGATGAGGAAATGTTTGGGATTGCAAAGCGTAGCTGCGTGCGCGTCATTAGCGACGATCGCGCGCGGGATGGCGGCGTGCGGTTTGTTTCATGATGGGCCGAGCGCGTTCCGGGCATCGCAAAAGGCGGCGATGAAGCGGGACCAGTTCAACGTGGAACTGGATCGCAAGACGAAAATGGGCGAGTTCAAAGAGTCCATGGCGCTCGATTGCCAGAATATTTATTTTTACGACCACGAGGTGGACGAGCGAAGCCCTGAGGCAATTGAGTCCGGCGCGACGATGTCGCAAGGCCGTCCGAGCAGCCACCAGGAGTCCGAAACGTTGTTCGTGGATGGAAAAACGTACGGGCGAAATACGAGCAGTTGGGAGAACGCGCCACCGAGCGTGGACGATGCGAGTCCGCAGTGGCATCCGATTTCGATATTGCGAAGTCCGCAGCGGGAATGCGGCGCGATGAAACAAGGGGATGGACTTGGATACGTTTCGTACGCCTTGATCCTCAAAGAGGGCCGCATCGAGTATGCGGGAAGGGAAAAGATCAACGGCCACCGCTGCGGTGAATATAAGGTGACGTTCGACAGTCAGGCCGTCAAGGGCGTGAAGGTTTGTCTCGGAACGAGCGATGATTTGCCGTACCGCGTTATCGGCGAAGACTACACGGCCACGTACAACTATGAGCCCGTGGCGCGATTGGCGTTGCCGACGGCAGGGAGCCGCTGAGTTCGGCACAGGCACCGAGCCGCAGATTGGGCTTGTCGCGGACTTAAAACGGTTTAAGATTGACCGAAGCCAGGCTTTACAAACCAACCTTGAGGGTACCCATGTCCCGGATACGCTGGACTGTCGCGCTGTGCCTGCTCGTTCTACTCTTCGGTGCTTCCCAACGGGCTTCGGCTGCTGAGCCGGACCCGGCGGCGTCTTCGACTATTTCCCTGAATGCGAACTGGCAGATTCAGTCTTCTTGCGTGGCGAAGACTTCCGGCGAAAAAGTCTCTGCGGCTGGATTTGCAACAAACGGCTGGCACAAGACCACGGTGCCGAACACGGTCGTTGGAACGCTGGTGGACGACAAGACTTATCCGGACCCAACTTACGGCACCAATCTCAAGAACCTTCCTGGGATGAACTATTCGAGCGCGACATTTTTTGCGTCGCAGGACATGCCGGAGGGCAGTACGTTAACGTGCACATGGTGGTGGCGGACGGAATTCAACGTGCCCGCTGCTGCAACCGGAAAGCACGTGACGCTGCATTTTCCGGGGATCAATTACCGGGCGAATGTTTGGACGAATGGAAAGAAGATCGGTGACGCGAAAGATGTTGCCGGCACGTACCGGATCTTTGAGTTCGACGTCACGAGCGCGCTGAAACCGGGATCGGCGAACGCGATTGCTCTGGAGATTTTTGCGCCAGAGAAAAATGATTTGGGCATTACTTGGGTGGATTGGAATCCGACTCCTGCCGACAAGGACATGGGCATCTGGAAGGAAGTTTCGTTGGTGATGACGGGGCCGGTGGCGATCCGGCATCCGTTTATCAGCTCGAAGCTGGATTCCAGCTACAAAGCGGCGGAACTCGGAGTCAGCGCGGAGCTGCGCAACGATTCCGCGAAAGCCGCCAAAGGCACGCTTGTGGCAGATGTAGATGGCAAAGAGCTGAAACAGGAAGTGGAACTTGCAGCGGGCGAAACGAGAGTCGTTCGCTTTGGAGCGGAGAAGTTTCCGCAACTGAAACTGGCTGCGCCGAAACTTTGGTGGCCATTCACGATTGGCACGCCGTATCTCTACACTGCGAAATTTTCTTTTGAAGCGAACGGAGCGGTGTCTGATTCAGCGTCCATAAAATTCGGCGTTCGCGAAGTCACGAGTGAGTTGACGGACAAAGGGCACCGGCTCTTCAGAATTAATGGGCGGCGGATTTTGATTCGCGGCGCGGCGTGGGCGCCGGACATGTTTTTACGGCCAATGTCGAAAAAACTTGATGCCGATCTGCGCTACGTGAAGCACATGGGGCTGAACACGATTCGGCTGGAAGGCCGCATAGACCGCGACGAATTATTCGACAAAACGGACGAGCTTGGGATTTTGGTGATGCCCGGCTGGACCTGCTGCGACGCTTGGGAAAAATGGGAAGTGTGGACGGACGAAACCCGGGCGATTGCGGCCGCCTCGATGAAGGATCAGGCGCTGCGGCTGAGGACACATCCCGGCGTTTACGTTTGGCTCTACGGCAGCGACAATCCTCCGCCGGCCGCGATCGAGCGGATGTATCTCGGAATTTTGAAGGACGCCGAGTGGCCGAATCCTTCTGTCTCCAGCGCGAGCGAGCAGCCGACTCCGGTGACGGGTTCATCGGGGGTGAAAATGACCGGCCCTTATGAATACGTGCCGCCCGTTTATTGGTACGCGGACAAGGAGGCCGGCGGCGCGCACGGATACAACACGGAGACAAGTCCCGGGCCGGCGATTCCTACGCTGGAGAGCGTGAAAAGATTTATTCCGAAAGAGCACCTGTGGCCGATGGACGATGTGTGGAATTACCACGCAGGTGGAGAGCGGTTCACGGACGTGAATGTTTTTACGGACGGCTTGACCCGGAGATATGGCGCGCCGAAGTCGCTGGAAGACTACGAGCGCAAGGCGCAAGCGATGGCGTACGACGGCGAGCGCGCGATGTTTGAAGCGTATGGACGGAACAAATACGTCTCGACGGGGGTGATTCAGTGGATGCTGAATAATGCTTGGCCGTCGTTGATTTGGCATTTGTACGACTACTATCTCGTGCCGGGTGGCGGATACTTTGGGACGAAGAAAGCGATGGAGCCGCTGCACGTGCAATATGACTATGCGGATCGTTCCGTTGCGGTGGTGAATGACACGTATGAAGCGCATCCGGGAGTGAAGGTGGTCGCAAAGGTATACAACCTGGAAGGAAAAGAGCTGGCGTCGCACGAAGAAAAGATAGATGTGCCGGCAGATGCGAGCGTGAAAGCGTTCGATTTGCCGAAGGGCGATGGATTGACCATGACGTTTTTCACGAAGCTGCAGATGTTTGACGCCGCGGGAAAACTCGTGACCGACAATTTTTATTGGCTGTCGGCGAAGGAAGATACGCTCGATTGGAGGCGGCGGAGAGACACGGTGTATACGCCGCAGGCGGAGTTTGGAGATTTGACTGCGTTGGAGGTTCTGCCGAAGGTGTCCGTGGAAGTGGCACCGGTCTTCGAGCATCGCGGAGGACAGGGCAAAGTAAGAGTTAAGGTGACCAATCCGGAAAATGCGGTAGCTTTCATGACGCATTTGCGGCTGATTGACGCCAAGGGAAACGACATTGTTCCTGTGTTTTGGGAGGACAACTACTTCACTCTGCTACCGAAAGAATCGCGCGAAGTTTGGGCGAGTTACGATGCAAATTCCTTGGGAGAGCAAGTTCCGTCTGTGTTGTGCGACGGGTGGAACGTCAGCGGCGCGGTGAAACTCAAACCCAAAACGGCAGCGGGGCCAGAGACAAAGAAGCCTTACTAACGAATTCGTTCAATCGCGTAAACAAAGTCACGACGAAGTTAAGGAGAAAATCTTTGCGGCGAAGGATGATTCTCGTTCAGGCAGCGGCGATTACACTTCTTTGCGGTTCCACGTTATTCGCGCAGGAAGCAAAGCTGGACGCGGCGAAGAAATCCATCCTGGCGCGCGTGCAAAAGAGCGGAGCGGATGTGGGCATCGCGTTTCGCACGCTGGACGGCAAAGACGAGTGGTATTCACGGGCGGATGAGCCGTTTCATGCGGCCAGCACGATGAAAGTGCCGGTGCTGATTGAACTTTTTCATCAGGTGAAGCAAAGAAAGTTGCAGCTCGATGACACGCTGGTCATTACGAACCAATTTCGCAGCATTGTGGACGGTTCCCCGTACAAACTTGATCCCGCCGACGATTCCGAGGCCGAACTTTACAATTCGAAGGATGAGACGCGGACGCTTGCGCAGCTCGCGGAACTGATGATTACCATCAGCAGCAACTTCGCCACAAACCTTTTGGTGGAGAGGCTTGGTGTGGAGGAAATACGCGCCGAGGTTCATGCGCTGGGCGCGGATGGGATGAACGTTCTGCGCGGAGTCGAGGACAGCAAAGCTTTCGAAAAGGGGATGAACAATACGACGACGGCGCGCGGGCTGGCTATCCTGATGACGGCGATTGCCGAGGGCAAAGCCGTGGACGCAGAGTCGAGCCAGCAGATGGCCGCGATTCTGGGGCGGCAAAAATTCAACCAAGCCATTCCGGCGGGGCTGCCGCGGGGCATAAGGGTCGCGCATAAAACCGGCGATATCACCAAGGTTCACAACGATGCGGCAATTGTGTATGCGAAGCGGCCTTTCGTGCTGGTGGTGCTGGTGCGCGGCATTGCCGAGGAAAAAGCGGCTTACGCCCTGATGGCCTCGATTGCGCATGACCTGTATGCGGCGACCAATTGACCGCGGCGCTTTCTACGCTGAAAAAGAACAACCTCAAGCGGAAATACATCATCCAAGCCTATGGGTGCTGGTGTATTGTGGTCATGGGGACACCAAATGCGAGGAGATTGCGTATGAAGACGTGGACAAAAACCTTGTTCGCGGTGGTCTTGGGCGCCGCACTTGCCGGCGCGGCTGCTGCGGATACTTTGGAATTGAGAGACGGTCGCGTTCTGCAGGGTAAATACCTGGGTGGGACGCAGGCGACACTGCGGTTTGAGGTTAACGGAGAAGTGCAGGCATTTTCGACGAACGATGTTGTGGCGTTGACGTTTACGCGGGGAACGAGCCAGCCACAGGCGGTTGCGCCGCCTCCGGCACCCGCTGCTCCGGCTCCCGCTCCAGCGGTGGCTGTGCAGCCCAATCATATGGCTTCGGCGCAAGGGAATTACGGCTCCGGATCGGTAACGATTCCCGCGGGGCAGTCTTTACTGGTGCGCATGATTGACGGCGTGGACTCGTCCAAGAATCATGTGGGCGATATCTTCCATGCGAGCCTGGAGACCGATTTGAACGTGAATGGACAGCTCGTCGCACGCAAAGGGACGGATGTTTACGGACGGCTGGCGACGGCGGAAGCTGCTGGCAAGTTCGCTGGCAAGTCCGAATTGCAGCTGGAGCTGACGCGGATGGTGATTGACGGGCACGATTATCCGCTGATCAGCAGCGACTACAACGTGCAGGGCAAGGGCCGCGGCGGCGACACGGCAAAGAAAGTCGGCGGCGGTGCGGTGCTTGGAGCCATCATCGGCGGTATCGCAGGCGGCGGTAAAGGCGCGGCGATCGGTGCGGCGGCGGGCGGCGGTGCCGGCGCAACTGTGCAAGTTCTCACGCATGGACAACAGGTGAAGGTGCCGAGCGAAACGCTGTTGGAGTTCCGCTTGCAGCAACCGGTCAGCGTGACGGCGACGGGCAGTAATTCTTAATCTTAAGGTACACGTTTCAATGCGGGGCTCGGGGCTTTCGGGCGCCGGACCCCGTTGCTTTTTTGTAAGCACATGACTTAAAAATCTTCCTTGCCTCTTCTACTGTTAGTCACTAAGCTAACAGGCTGTGGGGAGAGCCTGTCGTGCCAAAAGAAAAACCTAGAGTCAACATCGGAGAAGTCATCAAAACCTACCGGAGCCAGCGGGGATTGTCGCAGGGCGACATCGAACGCCGCACTGGCCTCTTGCGCTGCTATCTTTCGCGCGTCGAAAACGGCCACACGGTGCCGTCGCTTGAAACGCTCGCGAAGATTGCCGAGGCGATGGATATTTCGCTCGCCGACTTTTTCCCGGGGACGGAAACGCCGCGCGATCGCGAAACTCAGAAAATGCTCGGCGAACTTTCCCAGGACGAAATTCGCTTCCTCGTGGAGATCAAGCGCTACAGCAGCACGCTTTCCGACGGCGACAAGCGGCTTGTGCTTGCCATGATTCGCAAGATGGCGACGATGCTTCCGCCTCCCGTACGCAAACCGATCGCGCGCAGGCCGATGGCTTAGTTCGAAATTTTTGATTCCGTTTGGAAGTTAAGGACAGGCGCACAGCCTGTCCTTTTTTCTTTAGCGGGTTCTTCGCAACACCAGGCAGCTCGACATCAAATCGTGCAACGCTTGCTTCTGGGCCGTGAACGCGGCGAGCAAATATCCAATTCCCAGAGGAATCATCAAACTGACCAGCCGGCTGAAAAATCTTCCCGTGGCGCGGCCAAAATTTACGCGCGCGCCGTTCAAATCCGTTACCACGATGCCCAGCGCGCGCTTGCCGATCGTTCCTTGCCAAGGAGAACTTTCCATAAGCGCGTGATAGAGCCAGCTCGACACGATAAAGAAAAGCACAAACAACATTGTGGCGGCCAATCCGAGTACCGCGTACCAATCGTCGATATCGTCCATTTGTTCCAAACCCAGGCCACTGTCGAGCACATTGCCCACGCGCAGGAGCGATACAAGCCGGCCCAGCAAAACGAAACCGATGCCAACCAACAAGGCTTCGTCAATCATCCACGCGAGAAAGCGGAGCCAGAATCCGGCGTAACTCACTCGCACCGGTGGCAGGGGACTGAATTGCGGAGGCGGAATTCTTCGAAGAGGAGCAAGTGCGGGAGGCGTTACGCCGGTCGCTTCGCCGCACATGGGACATGTTGTTGCTGATGCGTCAAGGCCATGTCCGCACTGGGAACAAAACATGGGAGGCACCCCCGCCGAGCGGCAATCGTAGCTTTAGGGGAGGTCTTGCGCAATAGGCCGAAAGTAAGGGCTTGGCTATTGGCCGAGCGGCCGAACGCTTAGCGTCTTAACACCAGCGTGCTGGCGATCATGTCGTGCAGCGCCTGTTTGCGCTCGGTGATTCCCGCCAGGATGTAGCCGATTTTGAGAGGGATCAATTCGGTGACGATTTTGGAAAAAAATCTGCCGGATGCGCGGCCAAAACTGATGCGTGCTCCGTACATGTCCGTGACCGCGAGATTCAGCACTTTTTTCCCTGGCGTAGCCTGCCACGAGGAACTTTCAAACCCAGCGTAGTAAAGCCAGCTGCCAACGATAGCCAGCACGCTCAAACCGACGACGCCGGCGATAAACGCACCTCCAAAAACCCTGGAGATGGCTTCTTCCGGATCGGGCGGGTTGGGTGGATTAGGCAGATTGTGTAGGAACGCTCCGAACCCTGTGCTTAACAGAAAGATCAGGACGACGATTACCACGGGCACGCCGATAATGAGGTTATCGAGCAGATACGCGACGAAGCGGAGCCAGAAGCCGGCGTAAGCGACGACTGGCGCGGGCTGCCAGTGCGGCGTCACTTCAGCTGGCCCGGCTGGCTGCAAGAGAGGCGACGTCATGGGCGCAAATCCGGCACCCTGCACCTGCCCGCACACGGGGCACACAGTCACTGTCTCCGCGATCGCACTTCCGCATTTTGAGCAGTACACGCGAACTCCTCTCACCTTGCTAATTTAGATACGCGTCGTGCTTAGTTTTTGTTCCGGCAGGTTCCAATCGAAAGCTCAAACTAGCCTGGCGCCTCAATTAGCTTTTCCAGCAAGCGCACCTTCCGTCCAAAATAAATTCCCGTCAGAATTTTCCAGGGGACGACCAGTACGTAGACAAAGCCGGCGTCTGCAGCGTGGTTCACCGGAAGAAGCAATCCCAGCGCGCACGAAAGCAGCCCCACGCCCGCCACTCCGACGGCGTCTACAACCGACGCCATCGTGATCAATCGTTCGGTTCCGCTCAATTCCAATTTTTCCCGTTGGCGCCAGGCGTTCACGTGCAGCGCCGCAATCAACAGAAACGCTGCGGCAAATCCCACCCCATAGAGCAACACCAGCTCCGGGATTTCGCCTGGCGTTCGGAACTGTCCCGTCGTGCTTCCGTCCCACCTTCCCGCCAGCGTTCCAAACAAAAATTTCAGCGGATACACGTAAAACAGCACGATGAGCAGAAGAACGGAATTCAGGACAATGGTCGCGCGGTCATACAACGCGTACCGGCGAAAAAACAGATAGTGCGCATGCCAGAGCATCAGAAACAGCGCGAAGCACACGGCAAACGGCACGAAACCGCGCATTGCTTCACGCAACTCTCCAAATGTCTTTGGAACTTGCAGCGACACGACGAGCAGCGTCATCGCCAATCCAAAAATCACGTCGCTGAATATTTCCAGGCGAGAGATCGCCGCCCCGCGCAAGCGGAATCCATTTTCGGTTCGCACTTCTGTTTCAGAGAAGGGCATCGTTGCTTCGAAACTCTCCGCCGTCAGCGCGCCGGCACGTCCCCGGTTCGTGTCTTGGCCGCCGGGCCGCCTTCCAGATTCAATACGGAAGACACAAAATCGCTGAGAGTCATTCCCATGTGGCCCCAGAGGCGTTCTTTCAGCGTAGTGTAGTCCTGCGTTCCGCTGAAAATGTCCGCCATCAATTGCCGGAATACCGTACTACGCCGCAAGAATTGCACCATGCGCGTGGTCACGGCCGTTCCCAAGAATGTTCCGCGATAGAACCGCCGCACAATGCGCGCCGCGAAGGCCAGCTCCGACGCAAACGCGGCGCCGACCCAATCCGTATAAACCTGCGGTTTGCCCTCGGCCAACGCCTTGCCGAGCAATTCGCCGGACCGCATGGCGTAAAACAATCCCTCGCCCGTCAGCGGATCCACCCACGCCGCCGCGTCGCCCACCAGCGCCCAATTTTTTCCGACCACCGTTCGCTGCGAAAGCGTCCGCTCCTGCGGCGAAGGGAGCACGTGCGAATAAAACTGCCCGCTCTCGACAGAAATGTTTTGCTTTTGCACGAATGTCTGCAAATGCTGGCGCAGTTCTCCGCTCGTATGCGACGCCATGCTCCCGCAAATTCCCACCGATAAATGATCGCAACGCGGAAACGACCAGATATATCCATCAAAGTGAGGCAAGAATTTGACGGTGATCGCGTCCGCCACCATCGGAATAAAGTAGCCCTGCGTCATTTCCAGTTCGTCGCGTTGCAACGCGCGCGTTCCCGGCAACAGATGATTTCTCGCCCCCGCCGCCAGCACAAGAAAATCCGCCGTATTCCACTCACCTTCGACGCAATACCGTGGCTTCTCCGCGTGCGTCTCGACGGAAACGACATGCGATTGCCGCACGTCGCATCCCGCTTCGCGCGCACGATCGAGCAACAATCCATTCAGCACTTTCCGCGAATAGACGACGATGGGGTTTTTCATCTCGAGCGTCGCGCGCTGGTCGTTGCTCGCGATCAGCTCCACGGAATGAATCAGTTTTTTGGGATGAGAGTTTTCCAGCAGGAAGGGATATTTCTGAATCGCTTTGTGCGTTAAGCCGCCGCCGCACGGCTTTTCCCACGCCAGGTGCTCATCGAAAATCACCACCTCGTGCCCGGCGCGCGCCAACTGCTCGCCGCACATGGCCCCCGAAGGTCCTCCGCCGACAATCGCTACCTTGGGCATGCGTCGACCTCTGATCTTTCTCGAACTGGGAGATAAAGCGCGAGCCCTCAGGCGAGCGGGAAAATCGCAAGGGCGAAACCGGCGCTCAGTATAGCACCGAAAACCGCTGCTGCCGCCGCGCTCTGTGTCTCACGCCGCACTACGTCCATCGCCAGCCGTTGCAAGAGTGTGACGAGCACGAAGTACATCGCCAGCAGGATCATCAACACTTCGCCGGTGTGCAACAGGAACAGCGCCGCCACAATCACCCCCCACGCAATCGAACGAAACGCCAACGCCAAGATCACTCTTCGCGCTCGCGACATGGTTCCGTATGCCCCCAGAAAAACTTCCTCGGCAAGCAGCCACGGGAAAAACGCCAAAATCATAGGTGCCATTCGGGCCCACTTCGGCCACGTCAGCCACGCCTCATAAAAACTATAGTCAAACCACGATGCAAAGAGCAGCACCACGATAACGGCTGCAATTCCCGCGGCCAAAATTCCGCGCCACGAAAGATTCCACGCTTTCGACAAAGCGCCAGCATTCCACCCCAGCAGAACCGCTCCTTCCAGCAACGCAAAACTCGCCAAATAGTCTCCTTCGAAAACGCCAATAATTTTCAGCGGCACCCAGAATTTCAGCACGCCCACGGCAATCGCCGACGCGACAAGCAACTGCCACAGGATCCGCGTCGTGGAAATCGCTGCCGCCTCCTCCGTCGGTTCTTTTTCAGTTCCGCCAACGATTTCTTCTATGAACGGCACGCACAGCAAAATCAGTCCAATCGTTCCGCTCAAGAATCCCCACAACGGCTTATGAGACCCCCGCACCACATCCGCGTCTGTTCCCAGCAATTTCTTGTTCCACTTGCGCATCTCTGTGAGCACGGCGCTGTCAAACAGCAAACTCACGTGCGTCGCGTGTGGAATCTGCACAAACGCGCTCGTTCCGTCCTTCGCGTCCGCTACCATCGTTTGCACAATTCGGCGCATTTGTTCCGGCTCGTTCGAACCGCTGATCAGCAGGGAATTCTTCACGAGCGGTGGATTGTCTGCAAACAAAAGCATTCCCTTCGAAAGCAGTTTTGCCGTCCGCATCGGCGCCGGCGAAATCGCGATGACGCCCGCCACCGGCACGCGCCCGCTCACGCGAATGGCAATCGCTCCGCCCATCGAATGTCCGACCAGAATCGTTTGCTCGGGCACAATCGCGCGCCGCTCAATCAACTCCTTCACCAGTGCCTCACCGCAGGCATCCGTCCTCTGCTGCGAAAACGGGCCCGGCGTTCTCCCGTGCCCGGGAAAATCCGGCGCGAACACGCGCAAGTTCTGGTTCGCCAAATCCTGCGCCAGGTAGGACATAATTCGACGGTTCGCCGCCAGCCCGTGAAACAGCACCACATACCCCTGCGCCGAGCCACTAATCGGCTCGACGACATCCACGCGCATGCGGCAACTTGCTTCGCTTGAGATCACTTGCAGCGGGCGGTACGGCTCAAGGCTTTCGAGGAAGAAGCCAAAGGCAAGCAGCGCCAATCCGGCCAGCCCAAACCAGAATTTTCTCTGCTTCATCGCGCGAACGTTCTCCTCAGAGAGGGCTCCCCAAAGCGGGCGCTCTCGTGCGCGTGTTAAAATAAGGCCTTAGCTGAATCTCACGCAAATTTGCCATCCGTTCACAGGGAGATCTTTTGCATCCTGGCATTCTCAGCATGGAGGAAGCGATTCTGCGGTTTGGCCGCGAGAAACGCAATGGCTGCCGCGTCGTCTTTACCAACGGCTGCTTCGATCTGCTTCATCCCGGCCATATCCAAAGCCTCGAGCAAGCTCGCGCACTCGGCGATGCGCTCGTTGTCGGCATCAATAGCGACGCCAGCGTTCGCGAACTCAAAGGCGCAGGCCGCCCGGTTCTTCCGGAACTCGAACGCGCGGAAATCCTTGCCTCGCTCGAGTGCGTGGACGCCGTCGTCATTTTCAAGGAACTCACCCCTCGCGAAATTATTGCTGCGCTGCTTCCTGATGTGCTCGTCAAGGGCGGCGACTGGCCCGGCGATCAAATTGTCGGCAGGGAAGAGGTGGAAGCAGCCGGCGGGCGTGTCGTTTCTGTTCCCGTCGTTGCGGGATATTCCACGACGGCCATCCTCGACAAAATGCGCGCTGCTGGAACGCCCGTGCGGAACGATTCCTAAAGCCATCCGATGATTCTTCCTGTAGTCCGTGAACGATTGGAACGCTTGCTGCGCCTCGCGGCTGTGGAAGGTGCGCTCGCCGCTTTGCGTTCCGGCGAATTGCACATCCAACTCTCCAGCTTGCAGCCTGCTGCAAAAGCTCTTGTCGCCACGTATTTTGCGGGCGAACTTCGCCGCCCGGCATTTTTCGTCGTTGCATCCAACAAGCAAGCCGAAGCTCTTGCGGAAACGCTTCGCTTTTTTGCTTCCGTATTTTCCGCGGGCAATGTCGCTGTGCTTCCCGCATTCGACACGCTCCCGTGGGACGCGCGCAGTCCGCACGCGGACATTCTCGAGCGCCGCGCCGCCACGCTCTTTCGCCTCGCTTCCGGACAAGCTTCCTTCCTCGTCGCGCCAATCTCCGCCGCGCTTTGGCGTCATCGCACCGCCGAAAGTTACGAGCTCCTCACGCGAACGCTCAAGCCGGACGATGAAGTAAGCCTCGACGGCTTCATTGCGCATCTCGGCGCCGTCGGTTACGCGCGCACGGAAATGGTCGAAATGCCCGGCCAGTTCGCCCAGCGCGGCGGCATCGTGGATCTTTTTTCTCCGGAAGCGCCGCGGCCCGTCCGCATCGAGCTCCTTGGCGACACGGTCGAATCCGTCCGCGAATTTGACGCGCGCACGCAGCGCTCGATTGCGCCTGTTGTTCGCACCACCGTTCTTCCGCTGACGGAATGGGCTATTCCCGCGGGCTCCACAGAATCCTGGGATCTCCCCTCCTACTGGGGACCAAAAGAAGATGCGGCGCAGCACAATCTTTTTGAACTTTCTTCCAGCGCGCTAAAACCGATCGTCTTTCTCGATGAACCTGCGGCAATGCTGGAAACCGCGCGCCAGTTTCTTGCCGATGCCATGGAAACCTACGAGCGCCACGGCCATGCAAACTCTCCCACGCCGGATCATTTCTTCTGGCGCGAAGAAAGTTGGCAATCTTCCCTCGCGAACGTTTCTCAAATTCGCCTAGAAGAACTTGCGCTCGACAGCACGAAAACTAAATCGTTCTCCATCTCCTCGCGTCCCAGTAGCCGTTTTCACGGTGACGTGGTCGCATGCGTCGGCGCCATCAAATCCCAACTCGCCGAGGGCGGCACCGTCTATCTTTCCGCTGCAAGCACGGGCGAACTCGAACGCCTCGCGGATATTTCGCGCGAGTACGAAGTTCCTTACGTGCTTGGAGAATCGGAAGACGCCGCTGCGGGTTTCACTGCCGAAAGCGCGCTCGAATCAGCCGGCCTCGTTCTGATTCGCGCGCCCTTTTCTGAAGGCATCGCGTTTCCAGATGTGTCTCTCACGCTTTACGGCAACTCCGATCTTTTCGACGTCACACCGAGCGTCGACCGTCCCAGCAAGAAAATTCGCACTTCCGGTTTCTTCAGCGATTTCGCGGACCTCAAGCCCAACGACTTTGTCGTCCACGTGGATCACGGCATCGGCCAATTCGAAGGACTCCGGCAAATTGAATCCGACGGCCGGCGAGGCGAATTCATGCTGCTTCGCTACGCGGAAGATGCGCGGCTCTACGTCCCACTCGAACGCATGGACCTTGTACAGAGTTATCGCGTAGTGGAAGGCGCGGCGCCGCCGCTCGATAAGCTTGGCGGCACGGCGTGGACCACGCGCAAAGCCCGCGTGCGCAAGTCAGTGGAAGATATGGCCGACCAGCTTCTCGCGCTTTACGCCTCGCGCAAAACAGCAAAGGGATTTGCGTACACTGCTGACGGCCACTGGCAGCGCGAATTTGAAGACGCGTTCGAATTTGAGGAGACCAACGATCAGAATGCCGCCATCGCGGACATCAAGCGCGACATGGAACGCGAAACGCCGATGGACCGTCTCCTTTGCGGCGATGTGGGCTACGGCAAAACCGAAGTGGCCATGCGCGCTGCGTTCAAAGCCATCAACGACGGAAAACAAGTTGCGCTCCTGGCTCCCACCACGGTTCTCGCGTTCCAGCACTTCGAATCATTCAAGCGGCGCTTCGCCGCGTTTCCGACGCGCGTCGAAATGCTCAGCCGTTTTCGCACTGCGGCGGAACAAAAGAAAATCCTCGCGGACCTGGAAGCCGGAAAAGTGGACGTCGTCATCGGCACCCACCGGCTCCTTTCGAAAGATGTCGTCTTTCCAGATCTTGGGCTTCTTATCGTGGACGAAGAGCAACGATTCGGCGTCGCACACAAAGAGCGCCTCAAGGAGATGCGCAAGAATGTGGACGCCCTTGCGCTGAGCGCTACGCCGATTCCACGCACCCTGCACATGTCGCTTGTCGGTTTGCGCGATATGTCATTGATTGAAACTCCGCCGCGCGACCGCCTCGCCATTCAAACCACGGTTGCGTCGTTCAACGAGGAGCTTATTCGCAAAGCGATTCAGACCGAGATGCAACGCGACGGGCAGGTCTATTTCATTCACAACCGCGTCGAGTCCATCTATTCGCTGGCGGAACTTGTCGGAAAACTCGTTCCGAAGGCGCGAATCGTCGTCGGTCACGGCCAAATGGCGGAAAAAGAACTCGAATCCGTCATGCTGAAATTCATTCGTGATGAAGCGGATGTTCTTGTCGCTACCACGATCGTGGAAAACGGACTCGATATTCCTCGCGCGAACACCATTCTCATCAACCGCGCCGACCGTCTCGGCCTTGCCGAGCTTTATCAACTTCGCGGCCGTGTTGGCCGTTCGAATCAGCGCGCGTATGCCTATCTCCTTGTTCCTCCCGAAACCACGCTGAGCGAAATTGCCCGCAAGCGCCTTTCTGCCATGAAGGAATTTAGCGAACTCGGAGCAGGATTCCGCATTGCCGCGCTTGATCTCGAACTTCGCGGCGCGGGAAATCTTCTAGGCCGTCAGCAGCACGGCCACATCGAAGCCGTCGGTTTCGATATGTACACGCAAATGCTGGAGCGCGCCGTGAGCAAACTCAAAGGCGAAGAGGCCGCCCCCGAACTGCGCACCCAGCTCAACCTTGGCCTTGATCTGCGCATTCCGCAGGAATATATTCCCACGGAAAATCTGCGCCTGCGCACCTATAAACGCGTTTCTTCGATTCGAAGCGAAGAGGAGCGCAGCGACGTCGCGCGCGAACTTGCCGACCGCTTCGGCAAACTCCCCGCCTCCGTGGAAAACCTTTTGGATTACGCGGTCCTCAAATCCATTTGTGAACGCCTGCGCGTTTCCACGGTCGAACGGCAGGGAAGCCGCCTCGCGATTCGCTTTCATTCGGAAACCACGCTTGATCCCGCCACTCTCGTCAAGGTCGTGCGCTCGCGGGAAGGCATCAAGCTTGATCCCAGCGGCGTCCTTTGGATGGAAACGACGCGCGGGGAGGCCGCTCCGGTCGCTCTCAGAAACGTATTGCTCGCGCTCGAGGGGCGGGGCTAAACTGATAGTGAAAGGAAATTCATGCGAAATCTTGCACTTGTAGCGGGCTTGTTTGCCGCTTTGCCTCTTGCTGCGCAGCAGCCTGCCCCCGCCCCCACCGACGGCCAGCAGCCAAAACTCGAGGCTCCCACCATGGCCGCGCCTGAACCGGAAGCCGCGAAGCCCAAGCCGGCGCCCGTTGCTGCAAAGCCAAAACCCGCGTCTGAGGCTGGCGGCAGAGTCGTCGAAGAGATTATCGCCCGTGTGAACAACGACATCATCACGAAGTCGGAGTACGACAAAGCGCTCGCTGCCGCTGTGGACGGTGCCAAGGATGAATGTGAAAACAAATGCACGCCACAGCAACTCGAGGCCGCAACGGAAGACCGCAGGAAGAGTGCGCTTCGCGATTTGATCGATCAATCTCTTCTCGTCCAGCGTGGCAAGGACATGGGCATCAGCGTCGAAACCGAAGTCATCAAGCAGCTCGATCAGATTCGCATTGCAAACAAACTGCCGGACATGGAAGCCCTCGAGAAGGCGGTAACCTCGCAAGGTTTGAACTGGGAAGATTTCAAGAACAACATTCGCAGCCATTTGATCACGCAAAAGGTGATCGGCCAGGAAGTCGGCTCGCACATCACGATTGCGGAATCGGACGCCAGAAAATTCTATGAAGCGCACAAGGGCGAATTTATCGGACCGGAAAGCGTCGCGCTTCGCGAAATCGTCGTGAGCACGGAAGGGAAAAAAGAAGCGGAGCTTCCTGACCTGAAGAAGAAGGCGGAAACTGCGCTCAAGCGTGTGAATGACGGCGAAGAGTTCGGCGAAATCGCCAAGCGCATGTCCGATGGCAGCACGAAAGATCAGGGTGGCTATCTCGGCACTTACAAGCGCGGCGAACTCGCGAAGCCGATCGAGGACAAGGTTTTTTCCATGAAGCGCAATCAACTCGCGGAAGTTATGGAAACGAAACAGGGATATTTGATTTTGCAGGTTCTCGAGCACTACGACGAAGGCCAGCAGGCGTTTGAAAAAGTAAAAGACAAAATCATGAACCAGCTTTACGAAGAGCGCATGCAGCCCGCGCTGAAGGACTATTTGAAAACGCTGCGCGAGCAGAGCTACGTGGTCATTAAGCCCGCCTACGTGGACGTGGCCGGTGGCGGAAATTCCGAGATTCAGGAAGTGAGCGCGACTCCGGAACAAACCAAGGAAAAGAAAGAAGGCAAAGGGCCGCGCAAGTGGTATTTCCCGCTGAAGCACTCTAAACCTTCATGAAGCAGTCCTTCGTCAGCGATCTGAACAGCGAACAAAACGTCACCACATTTTTTCTCGTTTGCGAAAAGGAAGTTCGTAGCACGAAGGAAGGGAAGCCGTATCTTCGCCTCGAGCTTGGAGACCGCAGCGGCACGATTGAAGCGCGCATGTGGGATCAGATTGAAGCCGTCACGCGCGAAGTGGACCGCGAGGACATCGTGAAGGTGCAGGGCCGCGTGGAAATTTATCGCGGCAAGCCGCAATTTGCCGTGCAACAAATGCGCAAGGCCAAGCCCGAAGAAGTTGACCTTGCCGATTATTTGCCTTCGACGAAAGAAGACGTTGAAAAGCTCTTCAAGCAGCTTCTTGCTGAAGCGGAGTCGATCAAGAATCCGTGGTTGAAAAAACTAAACGCGGAAATTTTGAGCGATCCGAAAATTTCCGCTCGTTACAAGCGCGCGCCTGCCGCGAAGACGATGCATCACGCGTATCTCGGCGGCTTGCTCGAACACGTCGTTGGACTTTGTGGTCTCGCTCACCAAATTGCAGAGCACTATCCCGAACTCGACCTCGATCTGCTTCTTACCGCCGCGATCTTGCACGACGTGGGAAAGCTGGACGAGCTTTGCTATGATCGCGTCATTGGCTACACGACAGAGGGACAGTTGCTCGGCCACATCGTCATGGAAATAGAAACCGTGGCGAGCGCGATGAACAAAATTGAAGGATTTCCTCCCGCTCTAAAGACTGTCGTGCAGCATCTTTTGATTAGTCATCACGGCCAGTACGATTTCGGTTCTCCGAAATTGCCGATGATACGCGAAGCCCTCGTTTTTCATTACATGGACGACCTCGATTCCAAACTCGCCGCGGTCCGCGCCGCGCTGGCCAAAGATTCCGGCGATGAAATGTGGTCCGTGTATTCCGGCGCGCTGCAGCGCAAATTTCTACGCCTTGAACAATTTCTGAACGCCCAGGCGTCCGCGGCGTCCGACCTCAAATAATTCCTCCTGCACGGCGAAAAGGCGTATGCTCTGCCTATGGGCACCTCAACAACAACCAAGATCTGGAGAAGGTTCAAGCCCTCGTATAGCAACTACGATCCACATCCAAGCCAGGTTGTGCCTTTCGGTCGCTATGGCGGCGGAAACCTGACGGGCCATCCCATCGGCCTCATCATTGTTTTCGGAGTTTTGTTGGTTGGGCTGATTGGCGTTCCGGAGTTCCGATTGTTCCTTCTCTTTGCTTTACCCTTTGCCTGCCTCTTTGGATTCGTTCTCTGGCTGCATCATCGGTCCACATTTCTACGGCGCTGATTCCCGTTCCACGCGCCACGGCGAACGCGCCGGCCAGCCCCGCAACGCATCTTTGGCCCACTGGGTTGTTTTGTCTTTGTGGCATTCCGTACAAGGATTTGGAATCGCGTATTTTTCCGTTTCCGCGGGTGAGATGAACGCAAAAGTATGCGCGCGAACTTTTGTTGTTCCGAGCGTCGTCTCAATTTTCGGCATGTGGCACGCGATACATTCGCTTCCTTCGGAGCCTTCTTTGTGATGCGTGTGTTCCGTTAGCGTCGCTTCGCGCGGGCCATTCGGCGATTGCGGGCCGTGACATTCGAGACACAACATTCCAGATGGTTCGCGCAATTCCGCGTAATTGCCCGTGCCGTGCGCGTCGTGGCAATCGAAGCAAGTCACACTGTGGCGGTACATCACGCTCTGCACGTAATCGTTGCCTTGCATGCGATTTTTGTGTGCCGTTCCTTCCGGAAAATGCGTGAATGTCAGTTCGCCAAGTTTGTGATCTTCCAGCGTCCAGAAATCGCGGAGCTTTAATCCGACGCGATACCCCACCGGCCAATCGTAATATTTCCCTTCGAGTGGCTTTTGCAAGGGCTGGCCCTGCGAATGGCATTGGATGCAGGTGTCGCTGGCATCGACGTAATTCATGTGCGCAGGGTTAACGATATTTGTTCGAGTGGGATGCGCGGCGTGTTCGCTACCGGGTCCGTGGCAGCGTTCGCAGCCGACATTCCATTCCGCGACCTGCTTTGTCTTGATGTCATAGCCAACTGAATGGCAGCCGTCGCAAAGAGGGCCCGTCGGCCGTTGCTTGTTGTCCGCCGGAAAAAAAGGCACCCACCAGTCGGCCCCGTTCGGGACAAAGTAGGGTTTCCACGCTTTGTTGACGACGTCCCACTGCGCGCCGAGAGGGAAGTAGTCGTCGCCGCTCTTTTCAAAGTAGCGCTGTTTCCAGATGCTTCCGTAAACGAAGGCGACCTGCTCCTTCTTGAAAGGCGCGATTTTGTTCGTCGCGAGGTCCGCGATGATCGCTTCGGGATGCTCGTGAGGATCGCGCACCACATTGGCCATTGGAGTTTTTTTCCAGCGCGCATAGATTTCGGCGTGGCACTTTTCGCAAGCGCGCGAGCCGACATAATGACCGTTTGCCGCGGACTGTGATGCCTGCGCAAGTTCCGCCGCGCTGGGTTGCGCAAGACTCCGCAAAAACATCGTCAATTTCCAGGCATCGGCGTCTGAAGTTTCGTGCGGGATGCTCCAAGCCGGCATTCCGCTCAGACGCACGCCATACGAGATGATGTAATGAATTTCCCCGTCGGAAAGCTTTTGCGTTTGCGTTGCGGACAAGTCCGGTGGCTTGGGGTAAAGGCCGCGAGATTCTGTTGTTTTGCCCTGGCCATCGAAACCGTGGCAACTGGAGCAGCGCGCGCGAAAATCCTCGCGGCCTGCTTCCAGATTTTCCGAAGTTTTTTCGAGCGGATTCGTTTGCTGTTTTTCGGCGGAGGGAATGGAGAAATTACGCAGGGCACGCGCGAGAACTTTTTCGAGTCGCGAAGGTTCGTCGGTTGCGCGAAAACCGCGATGAATCGTCCACGCACCGAAGCCGACGCCGATTGCGAGCAGCAGAAGAAGCAGAACCGCGAGGAATTTTTTCATGCCAGCCAGTCCCAAGCGCCGCAGTGGTAGCGGCTTGCAGATGGTATCCTGAGGAACAACGCGTTGCTCTACCAAGATACCCGGCATACACTAGAAAAGACAAAATAAACGCATGATTAACTCCGTCTACAAATTGCGCGATCTGGAGATTCGGCCCGCGGCGATTCTGGCGCCGATGGCAGGGGTCACCGATACGCTTTTCCGGCGGGTAATTCGCGGGCTCGGCGGCTGCGGGCTGCTGATGACGGAATTCACTTCGTCCGAAGGAATCACGCGCAGCGCGAAAAAGACGCTGCGGTATTTGTATTTCCAGGAAGACGAGCATCCGATTGCGGCGCAGCTCTTTGGCGCGAATCCATCGGTTATGGCGGATGCGGCGAAGATGGTCGAGGATTTGGGCTTCGACGCCGTGGATATCAACCTGGGCTGCCCCGCGAAAAAAGTGGTGAAGTGCGGCGGCTCGGGATTGCTGCGCGACATGCCGTTGCTTGAAGAGATTTTTCGCGCGGTGCGCGCGGCGGTGAAAATTCCAGTGACGATCAAATTGCGCGCGGGCTGGGACGAAAATTCCATCGTGGCGGTGGACGTGGCAAAAATGGCGGAAGCGATCGGCGTGGAGGCGGTGGCGGTGCATCCGCGGACGCGCGCGCAGGGATACTCCGGGAATGCGGACTGGCGCATCATCGCGGCAGTGAAGCAGGCCGTGAAAATTCCAGTGATCGGCAACGGCGACATCAATTCTCCTGAAGACGCGGAGCGCATGGTGCGCGAAACAAATTGCGATGCGGTGATGATCGGGCGGGCGGCAGCGACGAATCCGTGGATTTTTTCGCAGATGCAGCAATACCAGGAAAAAGGGGCTTATGATGCCCCAAGTGAACAGGACAGATACCGTTTACTCTCCGGCTACTACGGCGAAATAAAAGCGGCAAATCAACCGGATGCTGTGGGAAAAATGAAGCAGTTCGCATGCTGGTTTTCGCATAGCGTGGGGAACGGCAGCGAACTCCGGAGATCGGTACACTCGGCAAGAACGCCGAGCGAAGTTCTGGAAGCGGTGGAAAGCTTTTTTGAACATTCGATGCGGCACACGGCCGCCGAGGAAGCAGCTCCCCCAGGGGCGGCTTCTGGAAAGGACCCAGCCCATGGTCCAAGTGAGCACGATTGCTTCGAGGCAACGCTCGGAGCGTAGAATCTCGGTACGGCTGCCGATGCAGGTGAGCGGACGCGACACGCGCGGCGTTGTCTTTACGGAAGAAACTTCCTGTGAAAATTTGTGCCGGAGCGGAGCCGCGTTCCTGACGCGATTTGAGGTCGCGATCGGGTCGGATCTTGAAATCCGCATTCCGCAGTCGCAACGCATGGCTCGCCGGGCGGAGGAAGAGTTCTCGACGCGCGGGCGCGTGGTGCATGTGACTGAGGCGGTGGCGAGCGGTGGACGGCTTGTGGGTGTGCAGTTTACGGGACCGCGGTTCCAGAGGATGTTCCGGTCGGAGTCTGCCGCCTAGCTTTTTGAATTTGCCTTCCTGAAATAATCCCAGAGAATGTTCCTGCAGAATTTCAGAATCCTTTGTATCTTCACTAACGGGGAAAAAAAGGCCCCGGCACGGGAGTGCGCGGGGCCTTTTCCGGCCTGGAGCGGAGGAGGTCACCGTTTGCTGAGCTTGACGGCGGCGAGGCCGAGGACACCGAAACCGAGCAGAGCCAGGGAGCCCGGTTCCGGAGTAGCAATAACGGGTGCGGTGGGGATGACCAACGTGGGTGTGCCCAAACGAATATAGGAATTACTGAGCTGTGTGAGGGCCAAATCGGCCATGCCCGTGCTCAAACTGAGCAAATCTGCCGAAGTGTATGTGTAGCTGAAGGGAGTGGGGCTAAAGGGGCAGCGCTATTCATGAGCCGGACCAACCTTGGCAAACCACCTGCGATTCGTCATAACCCTGCGGGTTGACGAGCAAATGTTAATGAGCGAAGCCTGAAACCAACCGAAGCGCAAAACATTGCACTTAGTTTCGGGGATTAGGGCAAAGTTCTGCACAACAGCTGTTCTTCATCGCTGAAAACAATTGACTTAGGTATGGTGGCCAGCGTGCCCACGATTAAGACACTGGAGGTTGCCTGGAACATGCTTAAGAAGAGCTTGATAGCCCTATTGGTGTTGCTGGCCGCTTCGTTTTGCGCGAACGCGGACACTGTGGTGGTGAATTTTGACGATCTAGTCGGGTCGGCCGCAGTGCCTGATGGGTACGGGGGAATTAATTGGGGTGGCGTCTGGACGTACTATGGAGCTGCTCAGTTCCCATACACGCCAGAATCGGATCCGAATCGGATATACGCGCCATTTACAGGAGTCCCTAGCGAGGCCACCTTCTCGTTCGTGACACCGGAGATATTTGACGGTGCTTTCTTTTCTGGCGACGCTAGTGCGCCAATATATTTCAATCTTTATGACTCCTTGGGTAACTTGCTCTGGACTTCGGCGACTCTGGATCCGAGCTCGACGCCGACGTTTTTGTCTTCAGGTTTTTCCGGTCTTGTGTCCAAAGTCGGCGTCTATTCTGTGACCGACCAGCTTTGGGTCATGGACAACGTGACCTACGAAACGTCAACTGTTTCGACTCCGGAGCCGGCCAGCCTGGCGCTCCTTGTGACGGGTTTGCTTGGTTTGGCGGGTTTCAAGCGCAAGAAGCTTCTGGCATAATTCAGGGAGCTTTTGGAAATTCAGGAAGGGCCGGACATGAGTCCGGCCCTTCTAGGAGGGGCACGATGCATCGTGCCCCTCTTTCTTGGTACGCCGCGCATGTTCGACAGCTTGGAGGTGCAAGTCCTCTTCACAACCAGATGGAGGTGAAGTGATAGCGAAGCGCAAGGGCGTCATGGTGAGATGGGACCTGAAGGAAGCGCGGAGCAAACACGCGAGCCGATGGACAAGAACTGGATTTTAGGCCTACGGTGCCGAGCGAGCGGGCCACTGACCGCGAAGCTCATATCCAGCAAAGGCACTGGTGGTAAATCCGGCGGTCATGCGAGGAAGGTGGTCGAACTTACCTCAGGAGATCTGCTGCATGTCACGGAATCGTGACGGAGAGTGAAGCAATTCACTCTGATCGAACGGGCTGGGGAGTCCGGCGGAAAAGGGAACGCCGCAAGGTGGACCACTCTCTCCGCTTCTATCGAACATCGTGCTTGACGAACTCGACCGCGAGCTCGAACGGCGCAAGCATCGCTTCGTACGGTATGCGGAGGACTGCAACATTTACGTCCGCAGCCGACAGGCAGGGCAGCGAGTGATGACGAGTGTCACTCGTTTCCTGACGCGCCGACTGAAGCTCAAGGTAAACGAGGCCAAGAGTGCGGTAGCTCGACCAGTAGAGCGGAAGTTCCTGGGATTCAGCTTCAGCACAAACAAGGAACCGAAACGGCGCATCGCGCCGAAGGCTTTGTTGCGCTGTAAGCAGAAGATTCGGGAACTGACGCGACGGACGCGAGGAATTAGTCTGGAACAGATGACGAAGGAACTTGCAGCCTACTTAAGGGGCTGGAAAAGCTACTTCGGGTACTGTCAGACCCCCTCGCTGCTGAAGGCTCTGGACGAATGGATCCGGCGTCGCTTGCGATGCACGATCTGGAAACAGTGGAAACGTGGGTCCGTGCGGTTCAGGAAGTTACGTCAACGAGGCGTGAGCATCACCCTTATCGCGAACACGATAAGAAGCTGCCACGGCCCCTGGCGTCTTGCCAACAGTCCGGCCCTGTCCATTGCGCTTCCTATCGCCTACTTTGACTCAATCGGTCTTCCTCGGCTGTTCGATGATCCAGCGTAACCCACGGAACCGCCGTACGCGGACCCGCACATACGGTGGTGTGGCAGGGGAGAGTGGGTGACCACTCCCCCTATGCCGATTGCCGAGCATGATCGACAGCTTGGAGGTGCAAGTCCTCTTCACAACCAGATGGAGGTGAAGGGATAGCGAAGCGCAAGGGCCGAACCGTGAGGTGAGGTCTGAAAGAAGCGTGGAGCAAAGGCGCGAGCCGATGAACAAGAACTGGATGTGAGGCAGGCAGGGAGAGTGGGCGACCATTCCCCCTATGCCGATTGCAAGCCTATCCGGCGGAAAAAGATCTAGTTAATGGGCTCGGGCTTTTGAGAGTCGACTAGCTTGCTATAGGCTTCGCGGCGCGTGAGGCCGCGCTCTTTGGCGGCGAGCTTGAGGGCCTCCTTGCGGTCGAGCTTGGCCTGGCGGATGAGCTCGTCCACGCGGTCGGCGAGGGATTGGGAAGTGTCGCCATTGATGGAGGGCTGGCCCGGAAGCGGCGCGCCGATGAGGAGGGTGATTTCGCCGCGAGCGGGTTTTTCCTCGAGGGCAGCGGCGAGTTCGGAGAGGGTACCGCGAAGAAATTCTTCATGGATTTTGGTGACTTCACGGGCGAGGCAGGCGGGGCGGTCGCCCAAGATGGCTTTGGCGTCGGAGACCGTTTCGGCGACGCGGTGAGGCGCTTCGTAGAGGATGAGGGTGCGATCTTCGAGGCGGAGGCGTTCGAGGGCGCGATGGCGTTCGCCGGTTCGGGCAGGGAGGAAACCGACGAAGAGAAATTCCTCATTGGGAAGACCGGATGCAGAGAGAGCTGCGAGGAGCGCAGATGGGCCGGGAATAGGAACAACGGGAATTTGATGACGGGCGCAGAGTGTGACGAGGCGATAGCCCGGATCGCTGACGAGCGGCGTACCTGCATCGCTGACGAGGGCAATTTTGGCGCCTTGCTCCATAGCGACGACGAGCTCGGGAGCGCGGGTCATTTCGTTGTGCTCGTGATAGCTGACGAGGGGCTTCGAGATTTCGTAATGCGAAAGAAGCTTTTGCGTGTGGCGGGTGTCTTCGCAGGCGATCTGGTCCGCCTCCTTGAGGATGCGGAGGGCGCGGAGGGTAATGTCTTCGAGATTGCCGATGGGTGTGCCGACAAGGTAGAGGCAGCCGTGAGAGTTGGAAGGCGAGACTTGCATGGAGGGAGTGTAGCATGAGGGGGAAGGTGCGCATTGAGCGCGGTGTGTCAATCTTGCCGAGTAGATCGCGACCGGCATGTTCTCGCTGCCCCTACCATGAAGCGGGCGTACTGGGCGGGAAGACTAGCGTTCCAGGGAGGTGTGCTGCAGCGAGGGGCAAAAGGGCGCGTGGTATACTTGAAAATTCGATTAGTTTGCGAGGAGAGGGCAGTGCCACTGTACGAATACGAGTGCCAAAAATGCGGGCGGCGGACGGAGAAGATTGAGTCCGTGACAGGGCCGCATTTGAAGAAGTGTCCGCATTGCGGAGGGAAAGTGGAGCGGGCGATTACGGCGCCGGCGATTCAGTTTAAGGGATCGGGATGGTACGTGACGGACTACGCGGGGAAGAGCGCGGCGAAAGAGGCTGCAGGGCCGGAAACGAGTTCGACGGAGAAGAGCGAGAAGAAAGACGGCGCGGGAAAAGAGAGTGCGGCGAAAGAGTCGAAGGATTCGCCGGAAAAGAAGAGCGCGAAGAAGAAGTAAGATCCAGGGCGAAGCGGAAGGGAAGAAGCAAAAGGCGAAGAGTGCCGATCTAAAGATCGGCCACTACAAAGAGAAGGCTGGCTAGCCGCGCCCCTACACAACCCATCCGAATAGAAAAGAAAGGGCCAACTCGGAAGTCGGCCCCTACAAAAGCAACACAATCAACAAAGTGAAAATTAACGGTTGTCGGGACGACGCTTCAGGGTTGGGCGATCATCGTCGTTGGAATTTGGATCGGTGGTCTGCGTTTGTGTTTTGGTCTTGTCGGTCTGCTCGGTGCGAGTGCGGAGAGTTGGCTTGCCCGGCTCATTGTCCTTGGCTTTGCGCGAGAACATGATGTTGCGGAGGCGCCCTTTTACGGAGTCGAATTCGGATGTGGAGACGACGTACTCATCGCGCGCCGGGAGAATCGTGGCGATTTCCTTTTGCGCGTTTTGGATGCGTTCGGGTGTGGGTGGATGGGTTGAGAAGACCTTGGGAATGGTGCCCGGACGGCGCTTTTCGTCGGCCTGGACGCGCTCGAAGAAGGTGATGTAGGCGTTCGGGTCGTAGCCGGCTTTGTACATGTACTGCAAGCCGAGGTAGTCAGCCTCGCGCTCAAAGTCGCGACTGAATTGCAGGAACGCGAAGGGAATCGAGAGATTCAAGCCTTGATAGATGCCGTAACCAGCCCAGCCGCCGGGGCCGAGAAGAATCAAAGGAATCATGGCGAGTTGGGCGACTTCGGCGCGAGACTGGCCGCGAGTGCCGTGACGGGCGGTGACGTGAGAAATCTCATGAGCCATGACGCCGGCGAGTTCGGCTTCTTCGGTAGCGCGAAGGATCAAGCCGCTGTTGACGTAGAAAAAGCCGCCGGGAAGCGCGAAGGCGTTGACTTCGTCGGAATCAATAACTTTGATGGTGAAGGGTACGCGGGCGTCGGAATTGCGGACAAGGTTCTGGCCGACGCGATTGACGTACTCGACGACGACGGGATCGTCGATGAGCTTCGAGGAGCGCTCGACTTCCTGGGCATACTGCTTGCCGATGGCGATGTCGGTCTCGAGCGAGTGCATGTTGAAGCCGCCGAGCTTGCGGTTGCCGATGGCGTCAACGTCCTGCTTTGAATTTTTCGGGTGGACGGTGTCCCGCTGCTGGACGGGGGCGTCGCGAGGGACGTCGGTGACTGGCTTTTTGGCGTCCTGCTTCTGCTTGTCCTTATCGGTTTGTTGCGGATCTTGTTTCGTAGAATCAGTCTTCGTCGCATCCGGTTTGGACGCGTCCGGCTTGGGGGCATCGGTGGTTGGCTGCTGCGTGGGAGCAGGCGACGGGTCCTGGCCGGAAGATTGAGCGTAGACAGGGAGATAGGCAGGAACCAAAGCAATGGCCGCAGCAAGGGATAGCTCAAGGGAGCGGCGAAGGATAGTTGGCATGGGGGTACCTCCCCTGAAGCGCAGTATACACCCTCTCCGGCTCGTGCAACCGGTGGTGTTCGGTTTAATAGGATGACAAAGGGGCCAGGAAGGTTTCTTAGCTGGCGTGGCTAGCTCGAATGGAGCGGGTACGGCAGGCAAAAGAGGCGGTTGACACCCCTGCCGGGCACCTCTAAAGTCGAATTGGACATGCCCGTCGCGAAAATTCAGATTGGACAACTTTGGAAGAACGAGAAATCAGGTGAGGTCTTCCTGGTGACACGGGTCTATTCCGAGGCGCTGGCGACGATGGCCGTCCTGCGGAAGTCCGGGGCGGAGAGTGAAGCGTTGATCCGGGTGAAGGTGGACCGGGTGCCCGGAGGGCAAAACCTGCCAGGGTATGTGCCGGCGCAGGATGATTAGAGGGCGGCTACCGCATCGCGGCTGCACTTGATGAATTCATTCCGATCAAAGAAGGGCCGCCTCAGAAGGCGGCCCCTACCACAGACGCTGCAACGGCGTCCTTCCTGGCTAAATTGATCGGCCTTCCATTTCCACGACGTCGTTCACTTTCATCATTTCCTTTTGCAGGAAGGGTTCGCCGTAGCGGACGCCGATCATTTCGCCGTAGTGGCGGGCGAGCTGGTTCATTTCCTCTTCGAGGCGGTCAATGGCGAGGAAGACTTTGCGTTTGCGCGTGGTGCCCGCGAATTGTGAGTGGAAAGCGCGGATCGCTTTGTCGCGCTGGGCGAATTGGGCAGTGATGTCTACGACAAACGTGGGGCGGGCGTTGGTGAACGCCGTGGAGTAAAGAATTTTGTGAGGACGGAAGGGTTCGCCCGCGATGGGAAGTTGCTTGAGGCCCGCGAGGAAGCAGCCCTCGTAGCAGAGAGTTGAGGCGTTGTAGTGGTCGGGGTGGCGCGCTTCCCAGTAGGGGATGATGACGGTGCGAGGGCGGAGTTCGCGGATGGCGGAAGCGAGGCGGAGTTTGTGCTGACGCCCAGCGTGGACGTCGGAGTCGGGAACGCCGAGAGTGCCGCGGTATTTTACTTTGAGGATTTTTGCCGCGGCGGCAGCTTCTTTGGCGCGGGTTTCCGGAGTGCCGAGCGTACCCATTTCGCCGGCGGTGAGGTCGAGGATGCCGGTTTTGTAGCCGGCTTGTGCCATTTTGAGGAGAGTGCCGCCGCAGGTGAGTTCGACGTCGTCTGGATGTGCGGCGATGGCGAGAAGGTCGAGATTCATGGGAGCTCCGTGATTGTGCGGCACGATTGTATGCGGGCGGAAGAAAACGTCAAAACGTTAGAACGTTTTCACGTCCGAACGTTGGGAGGCGAGGTGTGATAGGTTGAGGCGATGGAAACGAAATTGAGCGGACGCGTGGCGCTGGTAACTGGCGCGGGGAAGAGACTTGGACGCGCGGTGGCACTGCGATTGGCTGGCGAAGGCGCGGATTTGGCGGTGCATTACCGAGGGTCGGATGAAGGGGCGCGCGAGGTTGTTGAGGAGATTGAAAAGTTGGGGCGGCACGCGGTGGCGATGCGGGCGGAGCTGACGGGCGTGGAAGAGATTCGCGTGCTAGTACAGAAAGTGGCGCATGAGTTTGGGCGGATTGATGTGCTGGTGAATAGCGCCGCGAATTTCTTGCCGTCGAGCGTGATTTCGACCACGGAAGAGATTTGGGACGCTTCGCTGGACACGAATGTGAAAGGGCCATTTTTTTTGGCGCAGGCAGCGGCTCCGTGGTTGCGGCGAGCGAATGGAGTGATTGTGAATTTCGCGGATACGGGCGGAATTTTGGGCTGGCCCGGTTACATTGCACATTCCGTTTCGAAGGCGGGAATGATTATGCTGACGAAAACGTTGGCGAAAGCGTTGGCGCCGGATGTGCGGGTGAACGCGATTGCTCCGGGGACGATTACGATGCCGGGCGATCCGCCGGAGTGGGAAAAAGAGTTTGTGAAGCTGGCACCACTGAGAAAGACGGGGACGACGACGGATATTGCGGAGGCGGTGTCGTACTTGGTGAGTGCGAAGTTTTTGACGGGGCATGTGCTGGTGTTGGATGGAGGGCGGACACTGTAGTTCACGGAGATGCCAAGTATTCCGACACATTTGTTGGTGGGAGCGGCACTGGGGCAGGCTGCGGCGCAGCCCATGCGCAGCGATTGGCGATTTTGGACGGCGGCGCTTGTGTGTTCCGCATTGCCGGATGTGGATGTGATTGGATTCTCGTTTGACGTGCAATATGGGGATTTGTGGGGCCATCGCGGGATGACCCATTCGATTCTCTTTGCGGCTTTAGTTGGAGTTGCGGCCGCGATGCTTCTCGGTCGAAGCCGAGCGCAGCTTTTGTGGAATGCTTCTTTGTTGTTTTTGACGACTGCGTCTCATGGTTTTCTGGATGCAATGACAAACGGCGGTCTGGGAATTGCGTTCTTCTCGCCGTTCGATCCGACGCGATACTTTTTTCCGTGGAAGCCGATTCTGGTGTCGCCGATTGGACTCGGGCGATTTCTTTCGCAACGAGGCGCCGCTGTGCTTGGCAGCGAAATCATTTACGTCTGGCTGCCGGCCCTTGCTATCGGCCTCGCGCTTTATGGACTGCGAAAACGACAGAGGGGAGAACAGGAAAACGAGGGGCGCAATTAAAAACAATTAAGCGATTCTTCCGTGCAGAGGGGCGCGCGGCAGTGTATTCTAGAGAATTGAAAATGCGGTGAAAAAAGCCGGAGGTGTGCATGGCAACGGCACATTCCCAGTTTGGCGAAGAATCCCAGGAGACCCGGTCGCAGATGGCAAACGAGACGTATACCCAGCCACATCATGTGGAAGATGTTGAGATTCAAGAGTGGTTCGAATCGCTGGACTCGGTGCTGGAGGCGAGCGGACCGGACGTGGCGCGAGAAATCCTGGAGCGGCTACGCGCGCACGCGACCGTGAGCGGCATTGACCTTCCTTTTACGGCGAATACTCCCTACACGAACACGATTCCGTTGCGGCTGGAGCCGCTTTTTCCGGGCGATCAGGAGCTGGAGCGGCGAATCAAGTCGCTGATTCGCTGGAACGCGCTGGCGATGGTGGTGCGCGCGAACCGCGAAGAGCACAACATTGGTGGGCACATTTCGACCTACGCGTCGGCGGCGACGCTGTATGAAGTTGGGTTCAATCATTTTTGGCGGGCACGGGGCGAATCATTCGAAGGCGACACGATTTATTTCCAGGGACACGCGGCGCCGGGCATGTATGCGCGCGCGTTCATGGAAGGGCGGCTCAGTAAGGAAAAACTGGAAAATTTCCGGCGCGAATTGAAGCCGGGCGGAGGGTTGTCGTCTTATCT
>Ga0137359_10000319_pt1 | contig 36593 bp, 36 predicted proteins | sample Mad1_40_16metaG_FD_108281 | JGI IMG/M metagenome (GOLD analysis project Ga0137359, IMG submission 108281) | Vadose zone soil microbial communities from Angelo Coast Range Reserve, California, USA - Mad1_40_16 metaG | ecosystem: Environmental > Terrestrial > Soil > Vadose zone | place: USA... | reverse complement strand
GCTCTCTACTGTGAGCCAAAATTGAACAAGGAGGGAACGGCTCCTTCGGTCCATGAACTCCATGAAGTACGAAAGAGAGCTCGGATTGCCGAGGATGTCACGGAGGGTAAGGTGAGATGCGAGCGCCGTATCGGTCGTAAGTTGTTCCTGAAATATCTCGTCAAGACCGAACCCAGGGATTCAGTTTCGACACCTACGCTTTCATCGTTCCCTCCCAATGTGATTATGCGCTGCTCCGCCTTGCGCTTGGCCGTGTACAGCCTATCCAAGAAGGCTACCACGTCCTCCGTTTTCTCTCCGTTAATCCAATCATCCTTCTGGTGGGTCGCTTCGGAAAGAATGGTTAAAATGACATCGTGTCGCTCTATCAGTTGTCATACCCAACAGCGCCCTAGTCCTCCTAATTTCTCCCATGATGTCGTTCTTTAAGCGACGGGCATCCAAAAGAGAGGACATATGATCGATGCTTCGAAGGAAAACGTCGAACTGACGATGGTCCGTGCGGAGAGTGATCGTTTCTGCGCCTGAGCTAGTTCCCCTTGGAGCTTTTAGCTCTGGATTAACGCGAGGAAGCTGAGCCTCCAAAACGTTTCGTACTTTGGAGATGAGGCGCCTAGAAAGATGAGTCAACAATGACGAAAACTCAAAACGGACATCGTTACTGTTGGCGGATTGCAGCCCCAGCCTTGTGAATTTTGTTAAGCTAGTTAATAACATTCCATAGACGTGCACTCACTAGTTGATCGATAGTGCAATTCCAGAAGTCAGGATCGGTAACCATGTCCATGAGAGGATACACGACCGAACATGCCACAATTTCGCGTGTGACAACACATAACGCTGTACTGCACGATTCGTCCGCAGGGAGAATTAGAGGAAGAATACGGTCCAGAAGAGACTTTAGATGATTTTCTTCTGCATGCTTAGTGAAGTTCGAAGACAGATTGTTGATAGCAGGATGAAGCCTCCTCCTTCCAGCGTAACGACTCGCTAGAAGCATATCCAATTCCTCGGACTCGGTCAGTCGACGTTCCAACCCTGCGCCCCGTAAAGCAATTTCTGACTCCTGAAATTGTTCTACGTGTGCAGTAATTTTAGGTAGCACACGTTTAACTATGATACTCGAAAGATCTGCTGACGATAGTCTATAGATGAGAGAGCCAAGTGTGCTGTGAAGCATGGCAGAGACTGCAGTGGGAAACGAAGGGGAAGACGATATATCCCTGTACCATGTGAGCACAAAGTCACGTACGATCAGGATAAGAATCTCATTAATTGCAGCAGAGATCATGGGTGATTCGGGGTAGAGGGGAGGCAAGCTTTGTGGAGGTCTGTGTGACCATTGGGATCTTATGAGGACTGCTTGCCAGGCAGCAGGAGTGGAGAATGCCAATGGGTGAGCCGCAGAGGAAGGGAGAAAATCTTGAGGTGGAATACTGGTGTCGAGAGCATAGCCGAGAAGAAGTACAAGTATGAGAATGGCTACAGGGATGAAGAGAAGGAGAAGGGGTAACAAGAAGAGGACTACGAGAGGTGACGATGCAAGGCGGACGAAGAAGGGGACAGAGACGGCCAAGATGGCGACGAAGACGACCGAAGTAATGTTGAGGGACTGCATCTGCGCGCGGGTTCGTGGAGAACACGCGTGTGAGCGTGTGAGGAATGGTTGTGCGCGCTCGCGTTAAGCCCTAAACCAATTCGTTTATGACCACCACGTCCGACTCTTCTCGTTTTAGAACCCCTCGTCCTCTTTCCACTGCAGAGGGTTTCCTTCTTGGAGGGGTTGCTGCATGTGTAGCCGTGTGTCGGGCTTATTTCACTTTTCGACCACTGTCCAAACCATTCATTTAGGTTACTTTTTCCAATCCTGCAGAGGTAGCAAAGACAAGGTTACAACTACAGGGTGAGCTCGTAAAGGGAGGTGGAGATAAGGTCTACAGAAACGTTTTCGATGTCTTCGCGAAGACATGGAGAAATGAAGGTATCAGAGGAATACAACGAGGGCTTCCCCCTGCAGTGCGTACCGGCCATCTCTCCTCGGCCTCCTCTGATCTCGGACTATTCAGTATGCATACCAGGTGTGTGCTAAGACACCCTTTCCCGTTTCATTATGCTGACACCCTCACAGATCCTTCTGAATGGGTCTCGACTCGGTACGACAATTACCTGTCTTGCTTTCACTCTCCTCATTCGGCCCCATCCCAGGATTCTATGAGCCGATACGTAAGACCGCAAATCAATTTGCCGGGCTAAATGCAAAGGAACAAAGTCCCTTTACCTCCATTTTTGCTGGCGCGGCCAGTGGTGTCATAGGAGGTTGTTTCTTTCGGACTGTGCCGAGCACCTGAGTAACATTTTCTGACGCAAGCTATTCTCGGAAACCCCCTTTTCTTGATCAAGGCACGCATGCAGGTGACTAGCTTTGCCTATCCCATGTGGCCACCCTCACCGTCCGTCTGTCGGACGGTCCTGTAGGCTTATTCGCCCGCACTACCCGTGGGGACGCAGCATTACTACAAGAGCTCATGGGATGCTCTCAAAACAATATACCGACGAGAGAACTTCCGTGGCCTCGTAAGAGGAGTTGACGCCGCCATTCTGAGAACATCCATGGGATCTTCGGTTAGCTCCCTTTACCCTTACCACAATTGCCAGATAACACTGATGCGGTCCATCAGGTACAACTCCCCACCTATAACTGGACCAAAAGCCAGTTGGTTTCAAGAGGTATTCTCCCAGTGGACAGCGTATGGACATACCTTGCAAGTAGCTCGGTCTCAGGTGTCTGCGTTGTAAGTTTGGCCCACTCATTTTTAACACTGTTAACAAGAATGGTAGCTGGTTATGATGCAACCAGCTGACACAGTAAGTTTATATACTGCATAGCTTATCAGCAAGCTAATACTCTAGCAGACTTTGACAAGGATGTACAACCAACCAACCATTCGTCGTTCGAGTGGACATATAGTTGGCACTCTTTATAAGAACCCAATTGATTGCTTATGGAAAACCGTAACAACTGAAGGTCCCCTGGCCTTATATAAAGGTATATAATCCTTATGAGGCATTTTCACTTTTTTTTTACAGTATGTTATCTTTTTGCAAGGTTCAACAGCACATTTCTTGCGAATTGCACCACATACGTAAGTTACTCATTCAACTTGATTGGCAATACCTGAATGCATGTGCAAGAATCATAACACTTACTGCTAATGATGTTATTATTGGACTTTACAAGAGGCTTCAAGGAGGGACAGTTCTTTAAACAATTCTAGATACTCATCTTAGGCATAGATTAGATATAGCAGCATAAGTTAGCATTATTTCGGCCACTAAATGGAAACCTGGCTTTTACTGCTGATACTATCATGTCTGTAATAAAATGTTATATTTTATTCACAATATTCCGGTGGGGTTATGCTCATTATAATGATATAATTTAATATAATTTCGATAAGGCCTTATAATGGTTATAATGAAGTACAAATCTTATATGCATGCAGATGTGTTAATGGCTTATAAGGTACTGCTAAGGCCTGAACAATCCCCTTATAATATGAATGACAGGTTATAAATGGCTTATAATGATTTATAATTTTAGATAGATTTTATAATACTGTTTTAACAGCATTAAATGAGCTATTATGCTTTGTAATTACCATTATAACCCCGGAATTTTGCAACAATTGGGCAACCGACCATAAGTATAGTTGTTGAGTTAATTTACAGTAATCCCTTTTCTCCAGAATTGACTTTGCTGACACTTCCCAGTTGAACGTTACTACTATACGTCAGGGAATGTCGTATTGTGCATTCGTTTTTAAGGAGTTCCTGATACCACCTATCTGTATGCCAAAGAGGCATACCCTTACGATCTTCCGACAGTATGCAACTCACCACGAGGCTTCAAATACATACTCCCACGCAGGCTCGTCGTCCCTCCTCTCCCGGGAACTCGACCAAAAGCAAAGAAATTTCGGAAGAAAAGACACTGTGGGGCCGTTCCAGCTTGGTCTTTCTCAACCTTCATATGGTGACAGGTCCTCAAAGAAGTGGTCAGAGCTCAGCCCTAGGGGCAAAGGTCCGTCCTTCGAACCTATCACCAGACAAATGGCTCTCTGAATCATTTTAGCCATTCGAGCGACGACACGTACGACGAATCTGACTGTTATCCTATTCGGTGCCGGTCTTACAGCAATCCTTGTCTACGCCTTGACGTCGGAGCTAGTTTCAAGAAATTCCCCTACAGTGCTTTATGATGAGGCATGTCAACGTATCAGGTCCTCGCCACGGGTGTGTGATTCCGTGGCCCTATACCTTATCACCTTGAAGAGAATGTGTGCAGGTTGCGAAATATCTACCGGGTTCCTTGGTCTTCCATAACAATCCACCCTCTGTTCTCCGTCCCCGACACAGAAACCGACACGTCTCGTCACAGATCGTACCCGACTCGCGTGGTCGCGAGCACATGCTCTTAAATTTCTATGTGCAGGCTAACCCTCATCCGCCGGACTCGCATACTTATTTCGAATCTGTATCATCGTGGGTGAAAAGCGCTGTTACGAGTCTCCCGGAGCTATCCTGGCAGGAAGCAAAGAATTTGGGTATGCGCCACGCCCGAGAAACAGCTGCTTCTGCAAAGGATCTCTTCAGATACCTCTCGGGGGACCCCACCCCTCCACAGCCAGTGGTCACAAGTGTCACATTTCCAGAACCTGTGAAACAAGAATTATCACGGGATGACAGGAAAAGTTTCTGGAGCAGTTTCGCCGGCCTTTTTGGTTCTTTGAGAGGCGGGAGCGGGACAGGGCCACAGGAGGGGACACCTGAAGCCGCGCACAGCAGAGTGTGGCATGAAGGTGAAGTCCACGCAGATCTCGTTCGGGTACGCATCCAGCATATCTTCCCAGGAATCATATACTAAAATGTTGCGGATATACCAGGACGACTCTGGGTATTTCATCTTCCGATATATCCTCATTGATATCCCAAGTGGGTTAGCTGATACAAGTCTGCTCCTCATACTTATTGAATCGCACAGGTTCCCAAAGTCTACACCCCTTGCGCGTCTTTGTTGAGCGCACGGACGGTGTTCGAGAGAACGAACCTGTCGTGAGATGGGACGTCCGCTGACAGTTCCAATTCTGCATGTATTAGCTATGGTATCTACGCTAAAGTGGCCACCACTCGTTCGATGATGGTAAGAGCGTTGGTCCCAACGTACCTGTTTCGCAATTGAGAGGAGATTGTCTATCTTCTCTTTCTAGCCCGTCCCTCCTCACTCCTCCCAAATGAATCATCCTTGCTTCTTTACTCGCCTGTCACAATATATGCGTTTACAATACATATCTGTTCCCTTGCTCTCGTTGATGTCGTAACATGCGGATGCGGTCTGATGACGACAGCTGAGTGGCATACATAGTCTGACGTTTGTATCTCCACAGCATGACGTCGTCCTCTCTGTCAGCGTCATCCACGTCGTCCTCTGTCCCCGTCGTCGAGGTGGGCTCTGTCCACGTCGCCGATGCCTGAGTCGAGCTCGTTGGTCGTCAGGCTGACCTATTTGTGGAAACGAGCAATGACTAGTATCGTATTAACCTGTCACGCGTCGCGACGAGAGAGAGAGAGGATGAGTTGGGATGAGTTGAAGAATCCAATCCAGTGCCACCACGTGACAAATTGCTACGTAGGCAGTACACTGGCAATCAATCACTGAAGTTCAAGTCCCTGTAGCATACAGTGCGAAGCACGCCTCCGACTCCTGGTGACTTAAGTACTTGTGCACAATAGCCTATGCATGTTTCGACTATAATCTGCTCTGTGGTGATCAATCCTCAGGATTTTTAGAATCAGTGTACCCTTACGCTGCGCGCGAATACACCACGCTTGCTACACCTGTCGTCCGACCATAAAAAGATATCGTCGCCATCAACAACACCTGATCGCGCACTTGCCAGACCTTGAGCCTTCTTACTTAACATCGGAATCGGACAATCGCTCTATATTCAACTAACGCACTCATATTCCCACTCGAAAAGATAGCGATCTACTTCCCATCCGTCCCGGCTACTTCTGCTGAGTAGTTGTCGAAATGGAGATCTGAGGCCTGAGGCCTGAAGTTCCAAACGAAAAGAGTGCATCTGAAGTAGTAGGCTGGTTGTAACAACCGGAAAACTCGACCTCTACCCAGGAAGAATGTAACTTACTGGCAACGATCTTTGGTAAGGTACATGGACGCGCGGAAGAGACCGAGGATATTGAAGAACTAGATGCTAGCTTCGTGACTGGTGTATACAGATATCGAAAGACAGGAGACCACATAACAAGGCTGAGCGGGCAAGCGCGCGAACATTTTCGAGATTATTGAATCCTAATCCTCCTCGTACTCAGGCTTATACTCATCGTCGTCATCACCACCACCATCATCGCCATCACCACCATCATCGTTATAGTAGCTGTCTTAGCTGCATAAGCCCATCTCCATAGCCGTACGTGTCTTAGCTGTCTTAGCTGTATAAGCCCATCTCCATATCACGCATCTCAGCTGTATGTGTCGGTGTGTTTTCCATATGATGCGTTTGACTGTGCGCCAACGAAACACATCTTCGTATCACGAAAACTTTGTGCACCATCTACTTGTAACAATTCCCGAGGGTGTGCCGTCTCTCCTACGCCTTGCACGTCCTCCCCAGGCTCATTCGCCCAGACTCATTCTTGTCAGCTTCACTTCCGGTGCGTCGTCTTTCGTATATGTTGCACTTCGCCCTTCTAGGCTCATTTCCGACACTGTGCTACAGCCAACACGTGTCGTACCACACGCAACACCTCGTCCGACCTCCTTATGATAGACTGTCTTCATCTGACATCCTCGTTGTCTCCACTCATTCATGTCAACTCCACCTGCTAATCCCAGCACGATGTTGGTTGAAACAGTGAGGTAAGACTAAGCAAATACAAAGATGGCTCAGGTAGTATTCGCGAGCTTCATTCACCAAATAGCTTCTGTACGCGTTTTAAAACAGAGTCCTTGGACGGATCTGGATGATGTTAATTATTTCGTTGCGCATGAATGGAGACAGATACAACCGTAGGGGTGATCCTTTGATGGTATCTCGAGTAAAGCTGGAAAAGCTTGTTGATATTTGTCGACAGTGGGCCGAATCCTTTCCGCAATCTGGACTAGATATAGACTCGAATAGCGAGAGCACAAATGGGAAGGCATACGTGCTGATTGATTAGAAGAATGGCAATATCGTCACGTTGGGTGTATTCGCTGAACGCATTCTCAATATTATAAATTTCCGTCTCTGAAAAAAAGACCTGTACCCTGTAGCTGTACGCTCAAGCTAAAGAGTTTGCGTACTCGGTTCAACGATAAAGAAGTTCTTTCGTTGATCCTGTGAGACTTGGCCTACACCAGCTAATAGAAAGCCCGTAATGGTGTCCTGTGATACAGGGATGTACACAAGGGGAAGATAAACCATCAAAATGACAACATACTTCATCTCCAATAACTGCCAGTAGATTTCGATCTTTAGAGGGGGCAGTCGTCATTGCCGTAGCGCGCAAAGATAAGTGCGTGGGAAAATGGTCCCGCAGTCTCCATCATCCAATTCCAATGCAAGCAATATTCAGTCGTCCACCGTCAATCGCAGAAGATACAATCCACTATGTGCTACACCCTCCGGAATCGTCATCGGATAGGACATCCGTGACAGTCCTAGCCCTGTCTATCCAAAATTTTGTGGAATCTCTCTTACCAGACTTCCTTTGGCACCGAGATACCTTTCAAGTCAAAGTGGTGCAGAATAGCGACAAATCTGGATGGATCCTCGAAGGTTGGATGAGGGTGGGGGATTCCATAGACGATGAGTGGTGTGTGGTGTGGTTACTCCGCGAAGTCAGCGAGAAGTGGGATTGTGCTATCAGGTAGCATCATTTACAGTCCGCTTAAGGTCGCAGCAATTGACTGAGTCTCTCCGCCTGTAGCGCGCGTGACTCCGATGGGGAGTTCATGCTGATCGAGGCTGCAGATGACTTACCATCATGGGTGACACCCTCTGTTGTCGAGAACAGGGTGCGCACTGTCCTCGAGTTTTCTCTTCGCTGTTTCTCCTAAATCTGGCTGCGTAGGTCTGGATTTACAGATCTCACCTTCATCTCATTCCACTCTCATATGTGTCCCCGCCTTCTAGCAAAGGGCGTCGTGTCGGTTTCTCAGACGACAATGCTGATCTAATCGCGACGGACGGGTTCCTCAACGTCTCTGATGCAGTCAAACTCCTGCGAGATGCATCGGCTAGTACGAGAGCCTCTTCACAGGTAGAGCAGACAATTTGGCAGAGGATTGCAAAGCAGGTCTTGGGCTCTTATCCCGTGGTTATGCTTACGTTTTGCCTGAAGGTACCCTGACAGTCTTCCGCACCACGTCCATAGGGCCAAAGCATATCTACCCGTCGACATCGCTAAGGCTCTTTTTATCAACCCTGAACTAGTTCAAAAGGCCGTCGAAGCGTTTTACACGCGAGATGCGGTTCAGCTACGAGTAACACTGACGTCCGCTGCTCGCAACACCCTTCTCACACACTGTCTAGGTTGCGCACAAGATGGCCCGTTTCCCTCCGCAGCCATGCCCCCTACGAAGTGTCCGGTTGACTCGAACCGCCTATGCTCAATTAGTTGGTCAGAAGTTTTACCCTCCAAAAGTATTCGGTCGTTGGCAGGAAAAGGAAGGATCTCCAGAGTGGAGATGGAAAGATCTGGGCATGAAGATAGTAAGTGTTGTTGACATGGAGTGAACTCTCACTTCACTTTGATAACGACGCAGGCCTGCGGCTTTGAGATGCTCTATCATGAGGGCAGGGCACGCGATGAAATGTCCAATATCGGCGTTGAGGGTTCATCCGCTGCTGTAAGTATCCCATGAATTCAGCCATCCCATAGCACTTGGTGAGATTTTGTCAACAGGTCCGAGCTCAAAAGGATGCTCTACAACGTGATCCAGACTTCATTAAATATGTCGACAGTATTCAGGCAGCGGGCTATTTTCGGGGTGAGATTGAAGGGTCGCAGCTTTGGGACGCGCTCGAAAGCAAGGCATTAGTGGTATTCCTCCAGAGTCGACGGAAAGAGTACGTTCTGGTTCCTTTGTTTCAGTGTATATGTTGGCTCGATCTCTTTCTTGAAGCGATGCTTCCCGCTCTTCATTCGCCTCTCAAGTCAGAGCTGCGATTGCTAATGCAGGCGACCTCACTCCATCAAAGGATCTTGAAGACCCCGATGACTGGCTCACCATCAACGCGGAGGATTTTGATCACGTGTTGCAGGATAATCTGAGCCGGAATGCCCCACGCACAAGTCACGACGAGGTGGATGTCAATCCACACCTGGAACATAAGGAGCACGACACAACCCATGCCCAGGTTGCCAAACTCAGAGAGTTAGCGAATAAAGTCGATGCGTTTGTCGCCGGGAAGGGAGATGTCGAGGGGGCCACGTTTGAGGAGTAAGTCATCAACTTCTCTTCAGTGTCTTGCGGCCATAGACATATATTTCAGTGAGCAGCCCTCTGACGGAGAACTGAGTGATTTCAGCGACGACGATGGGGCCACGGAAATGGATTCTGATGACAACGACGAAGAATCTGCACATGCTACCCGCCAAGAAGCCTTGGAGAAGCTGGTGCCTGGAATCGAGCCATCTGAATATGGTCGGATGCCTTCGTCCTTTTACGACAGCTCACAAAGAGTAGCTCCTGCCGCACTGGAGAACGAGGGCACAGCGCCGGACACCGCTTTTTCAGCAAAGGAAACAGACGCCTCATTCCTTCATACTCAGCCCAGACCGGCACGGGCACCTCTGCTCCCTCGTGACCAGTACGATGGAGTGGATTCAGATGATGATACTGATACTGATGAATTCGACGGACTTGCTGATGGTGACGAACAACCCGAACTGGTGGGCGAAGTAGAGGTAGACATGGCCGAAGAGGAAGAAGAGTTCCTGGAGTTTTCCAGACAAGCGCTCGGCATATCAGATGAGCATTGGCAGCAAATCCTGCAGGAGCGCAGAGATAGGGGAGGTCAGCCCTTCGTGTTTCACGTGCATGTCTCTTGTTAATGCCTCCACAGCATATATCCCTGCTCATATCGGGGACAATCAACATCTCTCTAGCAAAATAAGAAATTCAGACGCACCTGTATCGAGGACTCGTCCGAGGGCTACGACAGAAGGTAATCCTAATTTGGACACCTTCGAGGCTGTCATGCGAGCCATGGACGAGGAGCTCTCCCGGTCGCAGTCACAGAACACATCGACAGGTGCCCCGGATCTCTGTTTGGGGAAGAAGGGGAAGGGGAAGGGGACGAGCCCCGCCCAAGGCGTGGAGGAAGATATGGACATCGAAAAAGCAATGGATGCCGAATTGAAGGCCGCATTGGAGCACGACGAGGATGACGAAGTGGATGTTAGTGCAGAGGGTGGTCTTGACTATAATTTGATCAAGAACTTCCTGGAGAGCTTCAAAAGTCAAGCTGGATCATCTGGACCAGTGAGCAATTTGGTAGGCAGGTTACAGCCGGGTTGGCGTCTACCCAGAGACGAGGTTTGATTCCAAAAAAGATTTATCAGTTTGCTGTACGCTACAATATGTATGAGAAGAACTTGCATGACCCTAACCCTAAGATGATTACTCTGACTGACGGCGACGCGTGCGACGCGGGGTTGCAAAACATGATACGCTCTGTTATCATCTGTGCGTTGAATCGCCCATTTAAGTGACTCTATTCAACTACCAACTTATTATCAGTGAATACGAGCGGCGTCCCTCGTCTAACCAAGTTCTATTCACCGATCCACCAGTCAGCCCAAGCCATAGTTGCAAAGATATATTCCTTAATCAGTACCCGATCCCCTGGTTCATGCAACTTTCTAGAGGCACCCGAACTGGACGAGCTGCTTTGTCGAGAAGGTGATAACGAAAAGCTGCGCGTGGTATATCGCAGCTATGCAACGCTCCATTTCGTCTTCGTAGTGGACTCTTCCGAGAGCGAACTCGGCATCCTCGATCTTATACAGGTACGAACCCTTGCGAAAGCTGAGTATGGTTTTTGGAAAATTATCTCGGCTAGGTTTTCGTAGAGGCCCTTGATCGTGCATTTGAGAATGTATGTGAGCTCGACCTTGTCTTTCATTTCGATGAGGTACGACGTGCATAATCCTTCTTCGGACCTTTACAATGGATTGCGCATAGGTTCACCACATTTTGGCCGAAATAATACAAGGTGGCTTGGTACTTGAAACAAACCTGGATGAAATCGACAGCGCCGGTGAGTTCTATTCGGGCCGGAATTCGTACTGCCTGCATCGGCCACGCTCGGAGGGCTTTAGCCCCAGAGCAATAGACATCAACCCACTTCTAAGTTTCGGATCACTCACTGACTGCTGATTAGTCCATCAAGCGGCATCGGCACGTAAACAATCTTTTAATTCCGCGAACCCGCTCACGCTTAGTGTCGGCGGTATGGGACCAAGGAGTACTGGCTTGCAAACACCACTAGGATGGCTGACGGGCAAACTGACGGGCGTGGGTGCGCGGTGATCGACACACAATAGTTAATTACCAGTCTGACTATGAGAGCCTGTACCACGGCAACCATCATTGCGTTTTCCTTCGGCACAATTGCAGTAGTACCACCTCTTAATGCGATCGTATGACAGAAAGTCATGTCGGTGTCGGTGTAGCGACGGACGCTCCTAACAGGTTATTTGATAAAGCCATTGGTCTTTCTTCCAAAATACAGTAATAGATGGCGTGGACATACGCTTCTTCCTTCTTTTGGCGCCACCGGCCATCCCTTTGGCGGCGTCGTGAGATGCAGTTGGGCCAGAGGACTGCAACACAGCGGACTGTGAAGGTACAGATACCGGTGCCGGAGTCGCAGACGATCGTTGCTCTTCCGTCGATACAGCTTCCGAAGGCACCACAGTAGCTGTCTCTTTGTCGTGAAAAGTCCGGAACGGATGGACAGCGGTGGTACGCATAGCATTCAAAAGTAGCGTCATGTTTTGCTGTTTCTTGGGGTGTGTAAGGGCCCTCTCCTTTTCTAGTTTCTTCATTAGTTCGGGATCCGAGTCGGCGTCAAGCAGGGACGTAGGATCATCTGTCTTCTTGCTAGTCTCGCTAGCTCTCTCGGTTTCCACAATGGGCCATGCGAACCCCGTCCTCGGGGTGTAATCAGGTTTGTATTTGTGCAGGACGTCCAGCGATGACTTCAAGGAGTATAGCGACGTTAGCTAGGTTGTAGTGAGCATTGAGCAAAGAAAATGAGACAGCTGCCTTGCCAGTCGGTTTGAAAGGACAGTATACATGTCGGGGGATTGATAGATTCTGTTATTGATAATAAAGTATGCTTGCAAGGGGCGTGCTGCGGATAGCAAGACTTCAGGCACTGTGAAGAAGAGTCTCTCTGTAAGCCTTACTATCTTCAGGGGACATGCGCTCTCGTTTGTGAATGATGAAGAGGGACGGTGCTTCAGCATGCACGACCGCGAACTCGACTCCAGTGAATCGTCTAGTAGGTAGGAAATCCAGCGGTTTGTTCTTGAACAGGATCAAGATAACTTACTTGAGCTCCTCGGCCTCATTGCTTATAGGCATTCCAGTGTGCATAGTTTGCATGCGTAGTACTTGGTTGTTGCTCTGTTTATCATAAAACATAGAGCTCGCGAAGTAGTCGAAGACATTCTCCGGGGTCAGTGGTCCATTTGCCTAAGTTTCTCAACATCGTGATGTGAGTTCAAAAACGGCGCGATTTTCTATGCTACTGACTTGTATCCATTCGTGCCATATGAAAAATCGATGAGAGTAGTCGTCTTGTGGATGCAAGTCGGTCAGATCCATCAAGTCTAAAAGTGAGTGCGGCGAGTGCAGCAACGCATCGGGTTGAAGGCACAGTAATCATTATATATACATGTACATCTGGTCGAAGTACACAATAGCCTTTCAACTACGATATTTTGAAGGGACCATTCTAACTTGCATCTCGCTCGGGCATTACTTTGATTCAAGGGACAACCAAAGTGGTCGCGAACGGCGACACAGGGATGCGCCATTCAACTGTAATTGGGATAATTGGGACGTTCGACGCTAATGCTGCGTGTTCGGGTTTGCCAGGCATTTTCAATCCTCAGGCTGGCATGTCGAGAACGATGTATCAGGTGTTTGTGGATCTCTTCGGCCAAATTCAATATTGATGGAGTTTAGAAAGCGTGTGTTTTTGTTTCAGATACTGACAGTACGAACGGATCATTACGGTGATCAAGTTCATTTTCTCGATTGCATCGACAGGCGCTTTTCGCTGAATGTGCTCAGTTGCAATCCCCTTGGAATTTTGTGGTGCACCACGAATTCGCAGCCCCACGCCTTCGGCCTTGGGCTAGTATCGGGTCGGTGACACTGGTGGAATGACCTTCTCGTGGTGGTGCAAGTGGTTTCGCTGCGCAGGACGTGAAACAATGCGACCGAATCCCACTGTCATGTCGGTGATTAAGAACGAGACAGGCGGATAGTGAGCAAGCAATTTGCGCCAGGATGTGAACACGCTACTTCCCTTCGCACAATCTCGCATTAACAATCAATCTCCTTGGGCAGACATTTTGCGACATCGAAAGTATCAAAATTTAAACCTTCGTTCCTTTACTCTCAGGCTGGAATAACTCGTATACATAGCTCTCGTGTTAATGGTGCACAATCTCATACAAACTCATAAGCAGCGCACGGTCAAAGTGCGGAAGGCCGGGAGGCTGAGATTGTGCCATATTCTTGGCCAGGAATTTTGAGATCCCCATATTAAGTCCATTGTAGAGGCTTTGACAAGGACCTGTTCTCCGCGAATGTGACAATAATAGGTTTGTCGCGAACGCGACGTTCTCAACCCCCGAGGACAGCTCGGCCATAACCGTATAGATGGCTAGCAGTGGTGAAACGGACTGGTATGGCCTCAGACCTCAGCATGGAGTCGTGACTTGATTGTTGTGAGGAGCCGGCAATATGATCTTCCTACATATGGAATTAAAGATCTGGTGAGGACGAACCTTGGCAAGGAGAGCCTGCTGGATCCGACCGACTCACGCGTGACGAAGATGATTCGTCGCCTCGACCATGGTGTTTGTGCACATTCTTGGAAGTCTGATTCGTACCTCAGAGGCGGCTCGCCAGCGAGCAGATACCAAAATAGTCGGCACAGGTACCCGTCTAATGAGTCAGGAAACTTCAGAATATCACCATATCACTGCGCCTGATCAGACGGTCATCTCACGCTCACCTCTACAGTCCTGCTTCCGGTTCCACACAGGCTCTATAACGATAACAAAGAAAAGCGATCAAGGACACTACATACAAAGAAAGTCCGATGGCATCCAATAAAGAGATGGAAACAAAAACAACTACAGGGTGAAAGGATTCGCATCATGGGTTCAGCCGTTGGAGAACGTAGTTGGCCTCAAGACAGAAGACAGGTAACGTCGCACGGTGAGCGGGATGCGTGGACAACCTACGTCGACGCTGCTATTTCTCCAGTTTAATAATAGACTGGTGTAACATTCGTCTTCAGGTGGCAGGACGGGCCGCAGGGGGCTCGGGTGAATCATTCGCTAATGGAGAATCCGTCATTAGGCGAGTTACATCAAAGACAATGTGACGCTTACGACAAATAGCCTTTGCAATTTTCAGTCTTTATTTGACATCATTACAGTCGCAACTCCCCTCACGCCCAACGGGACTCTTTCCACATTTGTCACACCAACCTCTAGTGCCCGCGGTAACACCAATAGGTTTTGAAGCTCGGGATGAATCTGAATACACTGACGACGATGCTTGATCCCGATGTATAGCCGTTCGATGACGTTGGAGATCATGCTTGCGGCTGAAAGAGCGCTTGCAGCTGCTGTGGGGACACACAAATGGCTTTGGTCTCTCAGGGTTGTGTGTATCCATGTGTGTCTTGAGGTTGAATGCCCGTGCAAAGGCTAAAAGGATGGATGGAAAAGGGCTGTGAGTAGCCCTATGTTTGAAAGACGATTAACTATTCTTACCACGACTACAATTAGGGCACTGGTGCGCCTTATTTGGGCCTATGTGTGTCCGTGTGTCAGGCGAGTGAACGGAGAGGACGGTAGGCACAGCTGGCATAGGATGCTGGCGAGGAAGGGAAAGATTGTCCGGAGAAATACCAAAGTGCGGCGGACGAGGCTTGGAGGGTCCATAGTCAGACAAGGCTTTAGCTACACGCACAGGAGGGGATGGTGAAGGGGAAGGTGGCAGGGGTCCAAAAGAATTGTGGAATGCAGGTGAGTAGATAGAATCATGCATGGCATCTACGCCACCATACTCCGAGCTGACTCGGACGTTGTGAAAGGCCATGTCGAGAGGCATCGAATAATTGGATCCAGGGTAACCGACGTAGGAATACTCGGAGGCGGCGATGTCGTAACCAGACTCGGTCGAATGGGTAAATGCGGAGGGTGAGGGAAAGACGGGAGTGGAACCACGAAGGTTGGTAAAAGGATCCTCGAGTTGTATGGGTAACTGGACGGGACCGTCAAATTCTAGTTCTGAAAACTCGCTGTCGAAGGATTCGGGAGGAGGAGCATCCACTTGAGGGAGTGGAGCGAAGAAAGGCAGGTCTGCTTTGGTGGTGTCGTCGAGCAGAGACCACAGGAGATCAGACTCTGTGGACATGGCGAAGAGACTATATGTGGTTATATGCGGTTCGAGGGTGACGCGGTGAGACGAGAAGTGGACAACAGATGGAAGAGAAACGAAGAGAGGGAAATGAGCTGCGGAATGAGCAATCTGCACAAACAAATCAAAACAAGACGAATTCCTTCACACGCCACACGCACGGCCTTTTCCGATCATCCACCCCCTAAGAAACAAAAATAGTTTCGTGTATGGGCGGCGACACTTATGGTTGTACCTACTGTACCGCATGCCTCTGGTATTGATACATTCATACAAGGGTAAATATGGGAAGATCTGATATCATAAGTGTTCTCCGAGTCGTGCGATAGTCGTGGTGATTAGCGTTAGCTCCAAACACTGCTCATGGTAATCCAAAATCTCATGTCGCCAAGTTTGCGAAACCGGCGATCAGGTTGCTTGTTGGTAATGTACCAGGTGTCGTTTAACCCCGGAAGGTGCAACAGCTAGAAATGAGCACACTAAGCCACCTCGCAAACATACAGCATTGCCCATGAATCGTACCTGATCAAATATGGAATAAGAGAAGCAAATAAGCAGCCCACTGCGGCCCATAAGAGAGACAAGCCAGAACCGCTTGAGACCTCAATCCCTAAGGGAATATTGGTCGTATTTAAAATCAATCCATTTACAGACTCCGAACTATTGACGGCAGAAGTCCAGAGTGAGGCACCTGTCAGGACGAAGACAGTTGCGACCATAGCAAGGCAAGCGGATGCGAGAAAAGTAAAGGTACGCTTAAACATGCCGCTGTAAGAGTAACCATGAGCAGCGGGAGCGATATAATCAGGAAGGAGATATGGCGCACATCACTAGCGCCAAAAACGCGCAAATCGTCCCAACGAGGATAAGGTAATAGGCCGAGCGCGTGTGGCCCGCCATGGACTGGCTTTCAAAAGAGGAAGTTCCGTTGATGATGTAGATCGTTAACGCGGAGTAGTTCGAAGACATGTCGGCGAGAAGGGCGTCATAGGGCTGATATTTGTTTGCAATGGTGGTATTGGTGCAGTCACCAGCTGTGTTGTTGAGATATCCACAGTAAGAATAGAGCCCGAATTTGTACACTCGACGAATCCCCGCTTCCTTCTGCAGCGGGGCAGATGCATTGGTTGCGTACAAGCCAGTAATTGGATCACCGAGTCCTTGGGCAAGTGTTTGCCTGAATGAATGAGGTGACGGTTGAAAAAACTGAGTTTTCGTCAAGCGTACCCGTATTGAGTCACGTTCATCTTTGCCTGAGGCGGGAAACGGTGTGGCCAATTAAATTCAAAGCCGAAAAGTTGCGACCAATGAACATACCATGGCTATTCCTCGAGGAACCGACGATGTACTAATTTGGCCGACCTATAGTCAAGAAAAGATAAGATAGGGCGTGAAAAGAAGTGCTGTATAAGCGAGAGAACTGACGTGTACAAATATGAGGAGCAGGACAGCGGCAAAGCTGTAAAGAGGTCAGATTGTGAGGTAAGAGTGACTATCGAGAAGATACGAACGAGAAAAGAGAAGCGAAGCCTATGCATATCTCCCCTCTTAACTTGTACTGTTGGATCATAAAGGATGCGATGTGAAAGAGGGGAACCCAGTTCTAGTTCTAGGTCCAGTTCGGTCGCCCGTATGTATGCAGGTGGACACGAAACACGTTTATTCGGCGCGGTGGTGTGTGTCACGTGAGAAGATATCTCATTCGGCTCAGCACGGCAGCACGACAGCAAAGAAGGGAGTCATCATTACAGATACTCGTATTCATACTCATCAACCCTCCCATGTCTCCGTCACCATCCAATCCTGTCGATGTTCCTTCGCGTGATCCCGCTCAGCTCTCTTCAAGTCCACCTGAGAATGATAGCTTTCCCAAATCTACCTCCAGCTCTCCTCGAGAGATAGTCCGGAGGGTCGTTGAGCGGACTTCAGACAAACTGGGAAGGAGTAAATCAGTTGGATCCAAGCCGCAACAACTATCCCCTAAGTCTCAACGTCCCAGTATGTCCGCCGGCCCAAAATGTTTCATTTCTCAGAGCAGGAAAGGGAAAGAGCGTAAAACTTCTAGTACTGGTGACTCGGAAGGTACGTTCAACCCACATTTTCTACCTACTTAGTGAAATAACTCCTGATATTTCGCAAGGTGGCGCTATCTTGAAGATAGCCGACAACGGCTCTATCTCCCAATCACCCAGTCCGGAATCTTCACCAACCAAACACGGCACGAGTGACGAATCGCCGTTTATTCGACCATCCTCTCCAACTCAGCCTTCCTCCCAATTAACTGTTTCAACACTTCAGGGCGATGCATCAGCAAGTGTCTTGCAGATCACCTCTCAATTGCGTCTGACAAGTAGTTCACTTAGATGCGCGCAGGCACCCAGACCCTCATCCAAGCCTTGCAAGCCCTTCCACTGGTAGACGACCCCGAGATCGACGATGAGCCCATGAGCCATGACCTGAGCCCTGCAGAGTCGGATAGTGATGATGAAGGAAATCATGGTGAGCCACGATCCAATCACGGCATTCATTAAGAGGACTCACGCCTTTCAGCCGCGACACTAGCGTCCTCTATTCATACAATCCACCGCCCTGTCGCCCGTTTTCGTAGACAGGAATTCTCGCACACAGTGCCCACCGGTGACCGGACCCCTGGGGATCATGTGGACATATCACCGGGTTCAGAACAGTTCCAGAGAACCATCACCTCGGACGAAGATACTGATGCTGATGATTTCGAACTTCCCAAGTCCGCCGCAACTAGCCGTAGGGTTAGTAGAAAAGACACGCCGATCGGGCTGTCGCCTGTTCTAGAGCACGCTTCTCCCAAGTTCAATTTGCAACACCATGCAGAGCGTTCAGGAAGTACATCAACCGTCAAGACCGTGAAACTGAATCGGCGAGCACGGCTGGCAGAGAAGCTTGCTGATGTGTTTGAAATCAACGGTATAAAGGAAGTCATCGCAGGTTGATAACACATCCACTCGCTTTATGGGGTAGTCCTGACGGGCGTTTCCAGAGTTGCCTTGCTGGCTGATGCGCTCAGTTTGTGAGTGTGCTTGTGGTGAAATTGCGCAATGTTAAACTTGATACGCCATAGTGCTGCAGGGCTACATGTACTTGACGAACTCTTACCTTTGCTTCTTTGCGCACATGCCATCTAGAGAGGTTTGTTTGTTTGGCCGTACCCATCATTTATCATAATAACTTCATTTCCAAGGATCAAGTACTGAAATCGGGGTCATTACACAAGAAGGCACAACGCACAAAACGTTGGATTAAGCATTGGTTCATATTGAAAAACGATGCCCTCTCTTGGTATCAGTCGTCTTCCGTGTGTATTTTTGAATGCTGTGATATCCGGTCACTCATAAGCCTTTAGGATCCTTACTTCCCACGTGGTGTGGTGGACTTGAGATACGCCATAGCATGCGACCCATACCAAGAAAGGGATATTCGGCTTCGCACAAACACAAAGACCATCTATTTGTGTGCAGACTCCATTCCCAGTAGAACGGAATGGGTAAAGGCCATCCGAAGGGTGATATTCAAGGCGCAGAACATGGGAGATAGTGTCAAAGTACGCTCTTCAGGCACTATGATCTCCCCACCTTCTGACACGGTCAGCACAGATTGCCATCCCTTACTCGACAATCATCGACGTGGACAAATCAAGCGCCCTCGACTTCCGTGAGACTATCGAAGTGAAGGTGGTCGATGGGAGCGAGGACCTTGCTGTTGACTCATACTTCTTCACATATTTCCATGACATATCAGCGGCTCTAGAGCAGATCCGAGATGCCATCGCCTCCACACAACGTTTTGTTCCAGAAGCACTACAATCTGCCAACTCTGAACAACTTATAGACACTACCGTACCTCGGTCTACCTCCAATTATCGTAATGGCTCGGAGCAAGTACCAGCGCACATTGATGCTCACCCGAAGTCACCCTCTACGTTCCGACTGTCATCACTCCTACGTCCTTTCCAGGAGCTCCCTCTCGGTCGTGTTGCTGTCAACTCAGGTCAGTCAGGTGAACACGAAGAGTTTACCCACGTTGAAAAACGGGACAACTCGTCGTTTGTTCCAATTGCTCTCCCAGCCACGCCCTCTGATCGTCCTGACGCAAATCACGCGGCTGACTCCATTCAAAGTCCTCCCACTCTCAAGTCACGCCTTCCTGACAACAGTATTCTCTCCAGTCACACATATCCTCCCTTGACATCGTCCAGCGAGCCCCCTGCGCAAGCGCCGCAAGAACCCTCGTTAGCAACTAGTTGGGTATCGGTTCCTTCGTGGCTCAGGATGTCACGGAGACCTTCTGTCGGTGCATCTGGCACACTAAGTCAGCAACCATCGACGCAGAGAGACGGGAAAGCGGTTACGGAGGTGTACTCTTCTGGCACGCAGCAATCCATTGCGTCGAGTCACGGCCCAGACCTTGGATACAGTGTCTTGGACGCGCCAGACTCTGCCATAGATGGCGAAATCGTTGAAAAGTTTCAGGTATCGTTCGCTTTCGACGACAAAGAACGACTTCTTGGATGTATGTATGCAGTATAGGGACTTTCAACTAAATGACTGACAATTGCCAGATTTCCCCGGCTACCTATTCCGTGTCCTCCCCATTTTCGGTCGTCTCTACGTATCAAGCAATTATTTGTGTTTCAAATCCAGCGGGACCTTAACTTCAAAGACGAGGGTGAGTGGCGATTGAGAGCGACCAACAGGCAACTGATTTTTATTAGATGATCCTTCCAATACGAGACATATTGTCAACAGAAACTTCCAGGGCTTTCCGTTTCGGTCACTACGGCCTTGTTGTCATTGTCAAAGGTCATGAAGAGCTCTTCGTTGAATTTAGTCAACAAGACCGCAGAGCAGCCTTCATCAATATCATCGAGAGACAAATTGAGGACGTGCATAGGCGCCAATCAGAGGCCGTGACAACGGCTCCCTCCGTTGGGAAGCGCGATGCACTTCTCTTGGAGGAGCTCGAAATTCATGCATCGCTCCGAGAGGATACAGACCCGAGACCTCCACCTGAGAGTATGAGCGACTCTGTCCCCGCTGTGATGTTTACATCTACATCATCGACTTTCTTGACATTCAAGCCTGAAAAATCCCTGCATTTCACCTTCCTTACCATCGGGTCTCGCGGAGACGTCCAGCCTTATATTGCTCTTGCGAAAGGATTACTCGCGGAAGGCCATCGTGTCCGTATTGCTACCCATGGCGAGTTCAAGAACTGGATTGAATCCGTGAGCTGGACAATGTCTTGAATCACTGTCACGCTGACGAAATCGTAGCATGGTATCGAGTTTGGCTACGTTGGAGGTGACCCCGCAGAACTAATGCGCATCTGCGTGGAGAACGGGACGTTCACAATTGCCTTCTTAAGAGAAGGGGTGACGAAGGTGAGGTGATTGCGTATTTCTTCTGCGATCGACACCGAGCTCTTGGCAGTTCCGGGGGTGGATTGACGATCTTCTGAAAACCTCTTGGGAAGCTTGTCAAGATACTGATGTCCTCGTGGAAAGTCCCAGCGCTATGGCAGGGTACCACATAGCAGAAGCTCTTCGCATTCCCTACTTCCGAGCTTTCACTATGACATGGTCGAGAACGAGGCAAGTACCTCGCGCACGAAGCTAACTTTGTCTCATATCACCTACAGAGCTTATCCTCATGCCTTTGCCGTTCCCGAGCACAAAGTACGTATTCATCCCGATTGCACATGACACCCCTGACACGTCTTCAGATGGGTGGTAGCTATAATTATATGGTTTGTCTTTCGCGTGTGGCCTGACCCCCTTCGGCCATTAATCCAACTGCAGACGTACGTGATGTTTGACCAAGTTTTCTGGAGGGGAACATCGGGCCAGATCAATCGATGGCGACGGAACACTCTGGGACTTCCTAGCACGTCCTTGGACAAAATGGAACCTCACAAGATCCCATTCCTTTACAATTTTAGCCCGACCGTTGTTCCTGCGCCTCTGGATTGGCCGGAATGGATCCGGATTACGGGTTCGCGCTCGCTGTACCGTTTAGTGATGCTTAGCCTGACCGTATTTTAGGGTACTGGTTCCTGGACGACGCTGACGTTGGTTCCAAGAAATGGGAGCCTCCTGTTGAACTGATTAAGTTCATTGAGAATGCTCGCAAGCTCAAAAAAAAACTTGTGTATATCGGCTTTGGAAGTATCGTAGTGTCAGATCCGAAGGGCATGACAAGTACTGTCATTGATGCGATCATGCAGAGCGGAGTGCATGCTATCCTTTCGAAGGGTTGGTCAGATAGACTGTCAAAAAACACGGCAGAAACAACAGACCCAGAGGAGCCGCTACCATCACAAATTTACCCTGTCTCCTCTGTTCCTCACGATTGGTTGTTCAAACAAATTGACGCGGCGTGTCACCATGGCGGAGCTGGAACAACAGGCGCCAGCCTCCGAGGTGTGTAGCCTACTCCCTTTGTTATTTTGGTCACCGAGACCTCCTATCAGCGGGAATCCCAACTATTATCCGGCCTTTCTTTGGTGACCAGTTCTTCTGGGCCGATCGAGTGGAGGCTCTCGGAATTGGCACCAGTGTTCGCAAGCTAACCGTTGACAATCTCGCCGAAGCGCTCATTGCAGCCACAACAGACCTGAGGCAAATTGCCCGCGCGAAACTTGTTGGAGAACAGATCCGATCCGTGGGTGGTTCTTACGACCCAAGAGATTCCGACAATTAACTTTATTGAGCAGGAAAATGGCGTAGCTACAGCCATAGAGGCCATTTATCGGGACTTGGAGTACTCGCGGACGCTTATTAAATGGCCAAGCGCGCCTGATGAACGTGGAGGTGACGCAACTGATGCAGAAGATGCGACAATACGGGAGAGAGGGGCGCCGTCCTCACCTCCTAGCAGGTCTGAGACTCGCTCGGGGGGAAGCTCAGCTGGTGGTGGCCCCCCTAGCGAGGATTGGAGCGTGGTTTCCGATCCAGATGACCTGCACTCTTCTGTGGGCTCCTCACACAAGGGTGCGAAGCTCTCCAAACGTAACAGTCTCACTGCCGCGATGCTATCAGTCCTACCAGATGCACTTACTTCATCTGGAAACCGTCGCCCGCAATCTGTTTCCGGAAGCCCTCCATGACCTTGTGAAGGTGCCAACCAACACTGTTGTCAAATATAGTACCAATACATTGTAGACCCCCTCTCCTCGAATAGATCCCATTAATCCACCCAAACTCTCCTTTAGTTGGTTGGCAGGTGCATCATTGTACTCTAACGTCATCATAGTGATCGTCAAACACACGCTTGCTAAATTCTCCAAATGTTTCTGTCTCACTGATGCGCTGGTTGACGTCTGGCTGCATGAAAAGGGCAAACGTCTCTCTGGAGACGAATTCAGCATCATTACTAGCACCCACGCGGACACAATGGGGCGTCGCCCGTAGCCTGCCCGCAGTCGCGAGTTCAAGGGCCTCGCCTGTTTGGAACGCGAGACAGTCAGGGGGTATTGTCACCTTCGTCAATTCACCACCACGAGTCTGAATGTACAGCCCAGAGGAGGGCGAGGGCGAGGGAATTGCCTTTGGAAGAATTCCGGGGGGGTGTTGGATGTACAGCGCCTGTCAATTTGGGATCATGTAGTTCACCCACTTTAAAGTCCTTTATGGGAGCGGAGGGGTGACATACCGAACATAAGCCCGTGAGGAATGAATGATCGACGTGAAAGCCACACCAGCTATCGATCGGTTCATCCTCTGCAGGGAGAGGGCATTCGGGTGACGGAGGGAAGTAGTGTAGAAGCCGAGCCTTATTGGTTTGGGACGAGCGGATAAAGTTGGACAAAGAGAAAGAAGAGTCTGTGAGGTATGGCGAGGCAAATGGTTGACAAGCGGCCGCGAGTTTGACGCCAACGTCAAAAACGAATCTGTGAAGAGAACGTCGGAAATAGCCAAGGAGAACAGGCGTAATAGACGCACGAGCCGAGGTCCTTGAACGCGGATTCGAAGCCTTCGATACCGTTCTCGTCCTTCGGCCCTGTTGTATGTGTAATTGTAAGCTCCACTTATGAGCACGAGCGACGAGCGAAAGGGTGCGATGCTAACATATATTGACACCGTAATACTCGGGATATGCCTCCTGGACGGTGGGATGGACCGAGGGGGCGTCAATAACGGGGTTCGCATAATAAGAACCCTTCAGCGTGTCTGTTCAGAGCGTCAAGCGTCTGCGAGTCTGTTTCAGGTAGGAACCATACCAGGTTTGCCGTTCATTATCTCCTAAGTTATGCGTCATGCGTTACTCATGGAGCTGGGCGCCGAGCGGCCTGATTCCGACGCACCTTTCCATGAGACCACCCAAAGCTGAAGAAACTCAGTTATTGACAGAACGCGCGAACGCAAGTACTGTCTTCGAACCTGTATCTACTTTTTTTGTCCGCATATTTCTCTCGGACTTGTTCGTCGAGTTGAGAAAACGTATGGGAAAATCTCAACAATCTTTCCCTCAGTTTTGGATATTCCGAAGGAAGGTCGCGGACGATAATGATACCGAGACAGTCCGGACCCGAGCCAAATGCTTTCTCTGTAAAGTATGAAATGTTGTACACGGAAAGGAGAGTGATATAGACAGTCGGAGTTCATACCTATGGACTGAGTAGGGGGGGTAGGAGAGAGAAGGGAAGAGTATGAAATTGAGATAGCCGAGCGCGATGATGATTGACTTGCAAGGCTAGTCAACGTGCGACGACGATGAAAGCTCGTTACCGCTGCGAAGCGGTGTGCCAAGAAGGGAGGAGGGAACATTGGCCTCGTGTTAATGTCAGTGGGTCAGGTCATGATGGACAGAATACCCACCCAGTCAGTATGCTGCCTTTTCTCCGCCCTCTCGTCTTACTTACTCAGGTCTCCACGCAGGCCACAGTATGTCTCTCGGAAAACACTCGCCATCAAGCGAGGCGACTCAGAAATTCTCACCCGGAACGACGTCCAGTATGCCTTCCTACACCACGTCTTCAACGACAAGACCTTGGCCTTCACCGATGAAACCCCCGGCAAACCTCCAACCAAGGCCAACTTCTGCGACCTCTACGTCCATGCGCTCTACAATTCTGCCAAATGCTCGAAGGTCATGAGAGATAAAATGCTCGAGACTCCTGCCTTCGCGGTAGAATTCGCGAAAATATCTCTACTCACCAACGTAGGCAGGATAAATACTACCATGGCTTGTGTGTGCTATCGGACAACCTCCCTATGCCCCCCCTCTCCCTTCACTGAAATATTTCACTTTATCCAGTTTTTCCAGAGATGAAAACTGCTTTGCGGAGTTATCACCCTGTTCCCTCTCTCCAAAAAACGGACGGGAATGTGCAAGATGCCCCCAGAATCAAAAATTGTCTCAAGGCTGCTTTCTTACCTGGAGAGCAGAAGTCGGCGCCTCCATCGACCCCTACTGATATTCTTGCGCGAGCGGTGCGGGCCACATTCTTGACAGATTTCTGTGCACGCATTGATAATCCCACGCTCAGAAAGCCGGGCATATCCCCCCAACCAGTGTTGTCAACTTGATATTCGTCTTGGTCAATTATTCGTCCGTGGGTGATTGAATTCATTTACGCGACTAATGTAATAAATAAGCCGACAGTCTTTGATGCCCATTCACTTTGAGCCGGATGTAGAGTTCGTGGATCTTTTCCTCCCTATCAATATATCATCTGCTGCCCGCGCGAGGGCGTTCTTGTGGATGATATTTCATTACCACGAAGGTCCCAATTTAGCAAACCCTTTTGCAGACGATCACGCCCGTCGCAACCTGGGCAAAGTGCCATGGCTACTGCGTCTATCCAGGGAAGAGCAGGCACAAGAGAACGTCGACCCTCCCGAAGAATTGGAGTGGGGTCGAAAGATGGCTCAGACCAGAAGCCGTTTTCTTCAGGAGTTAGTCGCTGGTGGTGAGCTTGACAAGGCCACGAGAACATTATCTGGCTCGTCCTCACACGGTTCGTTCTTTGTGCAGTTCATGTCTGCGGTGTGGGAGGCTCTCGTCTAATGTCTTAGTAGACGCTGAACCTTCCGCGGCGCGTCGATCCCGCGCACAGCAATATTTTCCATCAGATGGAAACAGGACAACCTTTCATCACTACGTTCCCGCGAACGGTAGCAAAGTCAAGCCAACACAACCTGTACTTCCAGCAGGTGTGGGCGTTTCAATTTTACCGTCGCTTCGAGTAACCTGGTCAATCCCGTAACCAGTTCATGCTAATATGCGTACAAGAGAGCACTGGTCCGAACATCGAGAGTACTCCTTATTGCACCGTGCGGCCCTCCCGTTGGTGTAATCGATTGAGCGTTAACCTGACGATGCAGAGGCATGGCACCGTGCGCAAAACACTGATCCACTTGCAGATTCGGATGACGAAGGCTTGGATGAACACGCTAGGCTGGACTACCGTGAGTGATTTCCTGTTTTCTTTTTCTCGTCTGATATGGTTATGGCAGAGCGCCGATTGCATGTTTTGGACTTGATTAGACCGCCATCAACCTCTCACTTCGCCTCTTCAGGGTGATCCTCTTTGATGAAGATATATTCCGTATTTTCTTGGGATGGGTTTCAGGTGTAAAAGCCCTCGGTGTCACGAAGGGTAGCCCGTGCTAACCAACAGTCGAAAAGCAGAGAGCGACTGAAGGAAATCCCTGGTTACCACTATGGCTAAAGTAGCTAGTGGTATTTTTTGCCCAAGCATATTGAACAGGGCTGTAGTTGTGTGCTATCACGGATCCATTGATACCCGACCAGCGTATATTCATTTTAAACGATGAAGGCTACAAGATGTCGAGCAGAGCAACTGCATGGCACAGCCGCGCAGTGGGAAAGCAGAAGCGGGAAAGCACAATGAAGAATAATAGAATACCAGCTATAAGCGGGGCCCGCACGCCGACTGACACAACTCTATACAAAAAATACAAATAATACAACCCACGGACATCTGATCCACTTACTTCAGTGGGTGATCAAAGTGACCAATATAAATACAGAAGGCTCAATCCCCCGATGGGATGTCAGAATGCGCCTGGGAGCGTGAGGACAGGGTGAGCAAATCCATCACGCTCACGCATAGGTAGCTCAGCAGGAGCGCTGATCCGCCTCAAGCGACGTTCATCTTCGTCCACGATGCGACCATTCAGACCTTCTGCGGATGCGACTCCAGCTGTACGACGCTTCAACTTCGACACCATGTCACGGCCTGTGAGGGTACGCGAGTTAAAGGCAGTAAGATTATTTTCAGTGAGTTCCGTTGGAGTAGAGCTAGAAGACCGCGGAACGAGCATGGTAATGACTTCTAGTTCTGGACCTTGGGAAGGATCCGGGAAGCCGGCCGTCTTAGGTATGGGAGCGTGGATCACTTCAGGAGAAAATTCAAGGTCGACATCGACATTATCCCGGTTACATACGCTATCGGAGAGCAGATCAAGGGGATCCGGAGTGGCCTTTATGCGGGAAGTGGTACGCAGAAACGTGGGAAGAGGAATGGGAGGACGGCGATGCTCGTCCGTAGAGGCCGCAGAGTGCGCTTGGGAGCTCAGATGTGCCGTGATCTGGTCCAGAGAAGGGGCACGTGAGTTAACACCGTTCAGCTGGCGATATTCAACTTGTTCAACCCACGGCCGTACCGAGGGAAACTGGATTGATTCGGTGGTCTCTTTCTGTTGCAAAGATCCAAACAACGCCAAGGGGGAAACGAGACCTGGGGAGGGCAGGGAATAGTGGAAGATAGACGGCGAGTCGGGAGGAGTCTTTGGAAGGCTAGTCGCGGTGGGGGAGGGAGGGGCGCTGACCTTTGACAAGAACAACGCGCGACGTTCCACTATAACGAAAACTCAGCACCAGAATTGAAATCATGATCACAAAGGCGTACTCTGTTTGCTCTTGTGAGCTTTCAAGGCAAGTTCCTTGCGGAGGTCAGGCTCCTTTTTCGCGTTGATGCTTCTCTCCCTCGTTGATGCGAGGAGTGCATCGAAACTAATGGGATCGAGACCCTTCCCAGCAGGCAACGTATTTGCGGGTCGCAGAGGAGACGACTGTCTATGAAAGCGAGGAGAAAGCACGGGAGGTGGACTGAGAAGAGAAGGCCGATAGCTGTCAGTGTCAGGCTGAATGGCAGGCGAAACTGTTTGCGCATTAAAAGGAGAGTAGGGTTCGGGAGAAGGGTCATCTGCAATGGCATAAGAAATGGAAATAGAAGGAATGGACAGGTCGATGGTGGGAGCCATGGATTAATGTGTCTCTGCAGAGCTTGTGGAAGAAAGGGGATTATATCAAGCGGCCAGCACAGTGTTGAAAGAATAAGGAAAGGAAGGCGGAAAATACAAAAGCACATCAACGACGATATGATTACTCGAGCAATGCCGCGACGAGTTGAGTACGCTTACGCTTATCTACCTAGTAACCACTGCCGAGTTTCTCCTTTTCCACTGCCTCCCCCAGCTTCTTTTCGTAAAGCTTCTTTGCGTCTACCCAAATACGAGCGTGCTCTCTATCAGGGAACTCCAGCAAGGATGGAAGTAGGTCAGCACTGAACTGCTCGGACGCTTCTCTGGGGAGCAGCGTAGGGAGGTGATCAATCGAGATGACCTGCACAGGAAGATTTCCGGAGCTATCTATGCATTAGCTTCCACGGATATCGCCTGTTGGACAACTCACCCGACTTCCGCGGCGACCGTTGGCTCGGAGAATGTCGTGTTTGTCGAATATATGGGAATGGGGTTGTTCGGGTTCGTCGTGTCACAGCTCACATCCACGACAATGCTTAGCCGACGCGTGTTGCTAACTGAGTGGATTTGTTCTCGAGTAAGGAATGGCGGAATAGGCGTAGTGAGGTAGATACAGTTGACAAAAATGTCGACATCCAGGATCTCTTGGAAGGGCCCTCCCTTGGCAGTTTCGTCCAAGTCCCATTTGACGATGTTATCTCTAAGTTCCCTGGATCAGACCCCATCACCCTCTGGATGATATATGCATACTCTTTCAGGCCGATTTTCCTAAAAAGCTCAATGGCCCCGCGGCCACATCGTCCAAGGGCTCCAATTATAAGAGCCTTAACGTTGCTTTCTCTGCCACCAAGCTTGGTTTTGACATCGGTTACCATGGCTTGTTCATTGAGATACGGCTCCAAGCCGCCAAGTTTGGTTCCCGTTTTCTGCGCGGCGTACGCCAAAGCTCCAGCCGCCGCTCCTGCGAAGCCTGCATGGAATCCAAATGCTGCGATGCGTCTACCGTGTATATCGGTTAAGAATTCCAGATCGTACAAGGTTCCACCTCCGCGGTAGAATCTGGCAAGAACCGAGGACCAGCCCGCCTGTTGTTTGTAGCAGTGCGCGAATTGCACGTGTGTATGAGAAAGTGGGGAATCGGACACTGGGAGCTCCTTCAGACCGATGATAGGTACACCAGTCGGCGCAGTCGGCCAGGAATTGTGCTCAACAAGCTCGCATCCGACGCTGGATGCTCGTGTCAGCAGGACCAAGCCAAAAATCTCGAAGAGTGAGCGTACATTTTATATTCGGAGTCATCGAAGATCCTCTGTTGGTCGCGCTCGACATAGATTTTGAAGCCAGCTTCAATTAGCATGCGGGCTGTGGTGGGACTGAGAGCTGCTCGTCGCTCGAACTGCTTCTTCTCGCAACGTAACCAAAAGCACTTTTCCGACATGATGATGAGGAGAACGATTGTGCAGGACAATTTTTTTTTCTTCTTTTATTTCATAGATAGCTGACCCATCTAATTACGAAATACCATCAGTAGTCTTCCTGGCTCCCCGGCCCGGCCATTGTATGTTCGGCTCATTCTCTCATGCCTAACCCACCTACTTTCTCTTCGTTCCCGCCTTCATTCAGCTCTTTTCCAGATATAGAAGACAGTTCTGAGAAAGATAGAGAGGCCTCCTCTACCTCAAGTCAGCGGAAGGGATTAAGGGAAAAGGACGAAGCCTGCGATCGCAAAAGAAAGAAACGCAGACGTGAAAAGCATACTAACCAAAACCAGAGTCGAACCTCCTCTCATGAGCGTGGACGCAGGGATCAGAATTTGGAAGCTGGTGATTACGTTCTCGATAATGAGACAATAAATGCCGAAGAAAGTTTGTCAAGAACGACCAGACAACAAAATGCCCAACTGGCTTTCTTTTCGGACAGGAAAGGTGATCCACTGAGCTTGCAATATGGGGGAACATACTCCAAGGAGGTTCCGAAGTATCGCTTGGTTGGATGTACGTGGCGTCTTGTCATATTGTCTGAATACTCATGGTGTCGAAGGGGGTAGGAGCATTCTTGGGTTAAGGCACGGTTGGGCCGTCCTACATCGAAGTAGTCGCGGCGTCGAAGTTGTGCTTGGTGGTCCTCGAAAAGTACGATCTCTACGCTGTCTACATTTTTTAGCTGAAACGGCATTTAGCACATTGACATCAGTGATGTAAGTTCTCGTCGTCTGCTCGAGTCCCCGACGAAGCACCGGCTTGTGGCTTCAACGAGTTCACGTCACAAATATCAAGAAGTAGACGGGTTTATTCCCCTTCCTTCTCGAAGACCTCGTTCTGCTCAAGAAGACTATAGATCCATTGGGTCCTTAAAGGACGAGAATTCTGCAAGTGGATCTTCATCTGCCTCAGACAGCGGTGATGCAGATGACCAAGACGAGACGATTCTCCCTTCGTACCACAAGAGAATGAGGTCTTTTGAAGAATTACTTCAAAGAAATCCGTCTTCCGTATCGACATGGCTTTCCCTTCTGTCGCACTCATTGTCCCAGGTGCCCGCTACATCCAAAAACCATGTAAAAGTCCGTTCTGAAATCACAATTTCTGTTCTCGGTCGTGCAATGCCAAATCTTCCAAAAGGGCCTTCGTCAATTCGTATCCAACTACTATATCTTCACGCGGGCGAAGAAGTATGGGCTGGTGACAAGCTGAGACAAGAGTGGGAAAAGGCCTTAACCGCAGGCGACATAAATGTGTTCCTAGCATGGTTGGACTGGCGGATTAGAAGTGGGTTCGATGGGCAGGGTGGGATGCTTGAGGCAACCACTCGGGTACTCACTTCTGCGACGAGCGAATTGGAAAGGTTGAGAGTCTTTTGGCGGCTAACTTGTGCGTTACGTCAGGCTGGTATGTCCTTTGTCCCCTGCTCCAAGCATGACATGAGCGATACTACTTACAGGTTGCACCGAACGATCTATGGCGCTGTTCCAGGCCCAAGCAGACCTGTATTTTTAACCACCTCTCACCACGTGCCTTCACTCATGGTAAACAATTTTGCAGCGCATGCTTTCACTGCCCGCCAGCGATCAGCCGGGTCCCACTGGAGGAACAGATAAACAATCTTGAGGAATTTTGGGAGTCAGAGGCCCCCCGATTAGGTGAGGCTGGGTGGACCGGCTGGGCAGACTGGTATCTCGCAGGCAAGCCAGAGCAATCGCTGGGGGACATGCTTCCCAGTGATGGTCTAATCTCTGGGATCGTCAGCGAGCCTCCCCAGCATCCTTATCAACGCTGGGCACAGCAAGAGATGCGGGCAGATGAACTATTGCGATCACCGTTGCGATCAATCGACTCTGGTGCAGAACTTGACCCGTATGCCACGGTGTTATTTTCGGACATCAAACCGTTCCTTTTCGCCCTTACCTCAAACCGTTCAAAAGGACTGTTTCGGCTCATTTGGTTGTCATACTTAGGCCTACATGTCCCTGGCTTGGAGACTATGGCTGGAACCATCGATGACGATCGCTGGACACATCTCCGTCTAGTTTCAAAATCATATATGGAAGCTATATTTCCCGACTTAACTGACAATCAGAGCTCTGCGCCAGAGTCGTATGCCGGAGTGCTCGTTGGCAAGGAGAAGCAGTACGCGAAAAGCTTTGGACCGATCAAGAATTGGACCTACCATTGCATAGGGCCACTGGAAGCCTCGGAATTCCGGAATGGAACGGTGCGGTGGGGTATGTGGACGAAGGAAGACGTAGTTGGGATCAATGTTGAGTTCGTGAGGGCGGTGTTCGAACAATGCCGTATGGGCGATGACGACACGGAGTGGAACATACTAGCGCTAGCTTTCGAGGCTGCGATCGACGTGAAAGGGCAAGTGGTGTGTTCGACTTATCCGCGTCTTGCTGATGATACGTGACTAGGGCATTGAAAAGGTCACGCGTCTTCCTTGCGTCAGCGCCCGAGTCTCTGCTTCACTGGGCTGCTCATGCGCGATTAGAACGAATTAAGGGTCGCCTAGACGAGGCGCGAAAGATCTATCAGACAGTGCTCTCTTCACCTGCGTCTTCAAGGAGTAGGCTCAGTACGGGCCCACTGTGGTGGGACTGGGCCGAAATGGAGTGGTTAGCTGGTGAATCGGATGCTGCAATAAGGGTTGCGTTGCGGGCTGCTGAGGTGGAAGGCTTCGGCGGCCTAGCGGCTTTGCGAGGCAAGCGTGCCATTGAAGCGACTGCTCACGAGATTCCCGAGACCTTGTGGAAAGTGCGTGAAGCGTGGCTACGACTAGGTGCCCTACTTGAACTCTTGACGGGGAGCTCACTACCGTCATATTTTACCGCCAATCTCGAGGTTGGGACAGTGGCTCAAGAAAGTATGGCTATTGCGTCACTAGGAATGCTCTATCACCACATCCATACGTTGCGGAACCCAACACGTCCTGCGATTCTTCGTGAGCGGTTAGAACAGGCTGTGGAACTGTTCCCTGAAAACACAATCATACTGGGCATGTTCCTGGAGATGCAACAAGGCCAAAGGTTTTGGGGCGGTGTACGGAAGCTAGGAGATATCAGTATCTCCGGTGACCCGACGCAAGCAAAGGGCGTCATAAGGTTGGCCGTCGAGGTTTGGTTGGGTGGGTGGGAGAGAGGCCAGTGGCTCTGGGAGGTTGAGCGTATCCGAAACAGTTTGATCGCGTCGCTCGAGAGTGAACGGTGGGTGTCAACGATTCTTATGCAAAGAACCTGGTTTAACGAATAAAAATACTTTGCTTTTGCTTGCAGGGTGCTTGGGAGCTCAGTCTTGTGGCGGCTTCTGCTGGAAGTGGAGATACGAGCAGGCGATTTGGAGAGGGCGAAAAACGTGCTGTTTCGAGCTATCGGACAGTGCCCACTTGTTAAAGGTGTGTACCGTACGCCACGCTGGTCGGACAAGAGACACTGATTGTGATTTATAATATACTACATGAAGACATATATATGCAAGCTTTTGATCGCCTCCGTCCGGTCTTTTCAACCCACGAGCTGAGAAGCCTGTGGGAGACGATTAACGAGCGAGGTTTACGAATACGCAGAGGGCTGGAAGAGGAAATTGAAGGATGGAACGACGTTAATCGGGAGGCGGGTGAGGACGTGGGTGGGGACTTGGATGAGATTGAGTGTGACTCGCGGGAACTGGCGAGACTGAAACCTTATTGAGTTGTGACGCGTGATGGTGTAACACGTACGTCACGGAATTTCGCTTTCGCTTTTGTTTACCGCCCCGTTTCCGTTTACCGCCCCGCCCCGACATTCGCTAGCCTCCTTTACTATTCTTTCCTCTCCCTTCCTTTCTTTTCTTATAGTTTTCTTCTTCGCTCTAGGGTCTTTTATTTACTCTCTCTCTATCGCATATGAATCGCGCTTCCGCTTCCCTCATCACCGAAGAATGGCTAGATGCCGACTTTGACCTTACCGATGACGACGAGCCACTACGCGCCCTCGATCCAGGATCGGACAAGGACGATGTTGAAGATTGGGACATTGAGATGGATTTAGGTAGTACTGGTGGTGCAAAAGTCATGCCTGCTCCCCTCAAATTCGTTGTCCACTCCGAGCGTGTCAGCTCCCCACACCAGCCCATTACCATTCGCCCTCCACTACAACCTACACTCGACGAAGAGGAAGAAGAGGAAGAAGGCGTATCCACTATTAAAATGGGTACCCTTCGCCCAAAGGTCGACCCTCCCCTTGTTCATCCCACCACCATCGATGACGACTTCGAATCTGCATTTGCTCTTCCTTCGGATCTTACTAAATTGTCCCTTCGGCCTCTCTCCCACCAATCATCCAAGAATTCCCTTGAATGGGGAGATAAGGACCAGACTTCGTCTTCTTCCCAGTCCTCAGATGCCTACTCTACCCTGGGTTTCGACCTCGGCTCTACCTCCTCGACTTCAACTTCTCTCCCGGAGACTGAAACAGAAGATGAAGATGAAGACCTCGAGGGTTTGGTCATACCATCGGCACTTTTCGATTCAGGCTCCTGTGGCAAAGAGCTTGCCAAGATCTTGGAAGAGAAGAAAAAGGCCCCCGTCCCAGAGTCCATTCTCAAGGTCCCAACCCCTGATCCGGAGGATGACATCGAGATTGGGCTTGTCATTGACGATGATGCTGACTTTAGCCCCAGCCGGTTACTTCAAAACACTCAGCACCCACCACACAAGCGCCAATCTAGCTCAGGAGCCCGTGTTGGCAGTATATCCTCCCGCCCATTAGCCATCAAGCCAACTAAAGCACGGTCAGATCGTGTCAAGTCACCCATTCACCCTCCTCCAGCCTCCGCTCGCCAGCTTCAAAAGATCAGACTATCCCCCTCGCCTCCACCACGTGCCCAACCGACACGCGCACATTCCTATCAAGCCTTACTCTCTGCGCCTATCACAAGTAGCAGTTCTTTTCTCGCGGCAAAATCCGGCAGTTTGCGAGGTCAGAAATCACATTCGGGACTCAAGCCTGCATCCCCGCCCCCTTCTCAGAAGCGTCTCACACGCAAGGCGTCTCTGTCTTCACTAATGGAAATTAGCCAGTCACAAGTTTCTGGCCTTGACTCAAATTCTTCCTTTCTACCCAATGCTGGACCCTCAGGCCAATTTCCCCGTTACGACGCACCCACTGCATCTTCACGAGCAAAGGCACACACAAGTTCAACAAGCAGGATTCGTGTCCTCGACTACAATGTACCACCGACACGCCCCTCGACCCCATCTTCCAACCCCGCCGCGCTGCGTCTTACCATGCCTACATCGTCCTCTCGCCTCAAGGCTCGTCCCTCAATTTCATCCGTTTTCCCGCCTTCGTCTACTGCCACTCCTCGCGCCACCTCTCCCATCCCTCCTCGTCCCCCGTCATCACTAAGTCTACACTCGCGATCCGGAACCGGTGGCTCAAACACACCCACTGTCGTTCCAAAAGTGCTCAAGAAGCCTAAACGACAACGACTATACGGCGATGGCACAGAACTCGACGCCTTCGACGATCTCCCCACTGACAGGGATAAAGAAAGTCAGCATCGCGTCCAGCCCAAAGGCTATGGTAATCGTGCCGCAGGGCCTCGTCAGGAACAGAGCATTGAGATGAAAGACTCTGGAAAGAGTACTCTTCGGAAAAAGTCTACTCGCACACTGTCGATGAGTGGCTCAGGTATGTTAATATTTTTTTGGTTTACACCGAGCTCCCTCTTATTTTTCACTTGTTTCTAAAGGGTCTGAAGCCCCTCACCGTACTCTTAAGCGCACAGGAAGAATTGAACTCCCACCAAAATTGCCGGCCACTGACCGTTCCCCAAAGCGAAAGAAAGTAGCGGCTCCGTCAAACCACACACGGCGAAAACCAACGCTCATCCGAAATTTATGTGGTTCCGGTGCTCCCAAGAGTGCGTGTTTTTTTTTACCATTTCGAGAACGCCGTTGACGATAAGCTGAAGCTGTCGGGGAAATGAGGTGGAACCCTCAGACACTTCGATGGGAGGGTAACGATCACGCTCTCCGAGAGTTTGATGTAGCCATGGCTCCAACCCGACCAGCCCTTATCACACATCTAACAGGATCCTCTGTAGGGTCCCCCATTGGCAACTTTGCTTCTGGCGCACGGAGAGTGGGGAACATGATATTTGATCCAGGCCGCATGTGCTGGATATCAACCCTTTCCCCAGATGACGATGAGCCAGACGTCTTTGCCGATATGGCCGACGACGAGGAAGACACCGATGCTTGGGAGACTCAAGGCGGCACTATCCGTGCGGGCCAATCTCGGGGCTCCTCATCTGGCCGAACCTCTGAAGTCAGCAGCAGCACAGTTTCCAGCCATATTGATTTGCCCAGCCCGGCACGCAGTCGTGCTCGAAGTCCGTCGGATTCCGGTAGTGACCGTGGCTCCCGTGCTTCGATGGTCTACGACGTTGACGATACATTCCTGGATACTTGTCGGCTCGCCGAAGAGCGACATCGACAGGAAATGCGCGGCTGGAAGGGCAAAATTGATGGTCCCTTTCCCCCGAACCACCGCTCATACTTGTATGAGATCCGCGCTTTGGCAACTCGCAAGTACTGAGTCTGAGCATTTCCCGCAGTCAGATGTTCGCGCTTTGTAACGATCATAATTCGGGCTATCTTATTCGGTCGTTTAATGCCTTTGGTCCAGCGTATATCGATTAAAATTATTAACAGCAGCGACACTGAACACTCTTTATTTTGATACACCTGTCATTATTCTTATCCTCGTTCCTCCTTCGCTTCTCGTTGTATCCTTCACTTTTGGCGCTCATTTAGCCTTGACTCAACCCATATGAGCTGGCACAACACTCTTTTCGTACTGACTTGTTCGTCATCCGTCATGTATGATCTCCCCATCAATATGAAATCATGTCTAAACCCAAATAGAACTGAACTGTAATTCTTGATTGTTACATTCCTTGTGCACTCGCACTGCTCAATCCATGAGTAACGTCGGCCACGATGCAGGCCAAGGCAACATCATGGCACAGATTCACAACGATCGCGTCGTATTCCCAGTATTATCTTACACATATCCGTTGAAGCTTTTATCGCCGCGCGTGCAACAGG
>Ga0137359_10000313_pt1 | contig 37015 bp, 33 predicted proteins | sample Mad1_40_16metaG_FD_108281 | JGI IMG/M metagenome (GOLD analysis project Ga0137359, IMG submission 108281) | Vadose zone soil microbial communities from Angelo Coast Range Reserve, California, USA - Mad1_40_16 metaG | ecosystem: Environmental > Terrestrial > Soil > Vadose zone | place: USA... | reverse complement strand
GTCAATTGCTGATTCGCATATCCCTCCCGTAGAATCGCGCCAACTATAGAACGCCGTTCCGCGTTTGATTCTGATCCGTTCTCGTGAAAATGTCGCCTAACTGAGGACAGGCCCTAGTCGCGCATGACTGTGGTACAGTGCGCCGACTATTTGTGGGGAGAAATACATGTCCGCATCCGACAAGCCTGACAACCGCATCGAAACATCCGTCACCCGCCGCCGCGTCGTGACGGCCGGCATCGGCGCGCTGGCGGCGCCCGCTGTGCTGCGCGTCATCCCGGCGAATGCGCAAAGCCGCGTCATCAAGATCGGCCATGTCAGCCCGCGTACCGGCCCGCTCGCCGGGTTCGGCGAGGCGGACGGCTTCATCCTCGACCAGGTGCGCGCGCTGCTCGGCACGGGCCTGCAGAGCGGCGGCAAGACCTATCCGGTCCAGATCATTACCAAGGACAGCCAGTCGAGCGGCAATCGCGCCGCCGAGGTCGCCTCCGAGCTGATCCTTGGCGACAAGGTCGATCTCATCGTCGCGTCGGCGACGCCCGACACCACCAATCCGGTGGCCGATCAGGCCGAGGTCAATGAGGTGCCGTGCGTCACCACCAATTGCCCCTGGCAGCCTTACTTCTTCGGCCGCAACGGCGATCCCAAGAAGGGCTTCACCTGGACCTATCACTTCTTCTGGGGCCTGGAGGATGTGATCGGCGCGTTTCTGGCGTTGTGGGATTCTGTGCCCACCAACAAGGTGGTTGGCGGCCTCTTCCCCAATGATGCCGACGGCAATGCCTGGGGCGACGCCAAGCTCGGGCTGCCGCCGGCGCTCGCGGCAGCCGGCTACAAGCTCACCGATCCGGGCCGCTATCAGCTCATGAACAACGACTTCACGTCGCAGATTTCGGCCTTCAAGGCGGTCGGCGCCGAGATCGTCACCGGCAATATGATCCCGCCGGACTTCGCCACCTTCTGGTCGCAAGCGGCCCAGCAGGGCTTCCGGCCCAAGATCGTCACGATCGGCAAGGCGCTGCTGTTCCCGTCGGTGATCGAGTCGCTAGGGCCCCGCGGCAACGGCCTCACCAGCGAGGTGTGGTGGACGCCGCACCATCCGTTCCGGTCGGGGCTTACGGGGCAGAGCGCCCGTGATCTCACCGATGCCTACACCAATGCGACCAGGCGGCCGTGGACGCAGCCGATCGGCTTCCAGCACGCGCTGTTCGAGGTGGCGATCGACGTGCTCAAGCGCGCCAAGACCCTGGAGCCGAAGGCGATCCTGGATTCGATCGAGGCAACGAACTACCGCTCCATCGTCGGCCCCGTGAAGTGGACCGGCGCTCCGGTGAAGAATGTCACCAAGACACCTCTCGTGGCCGGCCAGTGGCAGCGCACCGGCGACAAGTTCGATCTGGTGATTACGGCCAACAAGACGGCGCCGGAGATTCCGGTGGGCGGGAAGTTGAATCTGCTGGGATAGGACGCTTTCAGGTCAGGAAACCGTAGCCCGGATGGGGCGCAGCGAAATCCGGGGCGGCGCCGCCAATGAGTCGAGAGTCTGGATCCCGGATTACGCTGCGCTCCATCCGGGCTACAGCTCCACGCCAGGTCACGCCGCGTCGGCCCGGACCAGCTTGGTCCGCACCAGCGCCCGCAGCGCGTACAGGTCCTTCACGAACAGCCGAATGCCCTCGGCGAGCTTTTCCGTCGCCATGGCGTCCTGATTGAGCCCGAACCGGAATGTCCTCTCGTCAAGGATGAGCCGCGCGGGAGCATCGCCGGGGTTCCTCGGATCGAGCCGCCGCGGAAGCTCACCCTGGTCCGCCGCGAGCGCGTCGAGCAGCGCCGGCGAGATGGTGAGACGGTCGCAGCCCGCCAGCGCCTCGATCTCGCCGGTATTGCGGAACGAGGCGCCCATGACGGCGGTGCGCAAGCCGTGCGCCTTGTAATACGCATAGATGGTGCGTACCGACGCCACGCCCGGATCGGTTGCCGCCGTGTAGGGGCCGCCGCCAGCCTTCACGTGCCAATCGAGGATGCGGCCGACGAACGGCGAGATCAGGAAGACGCCGGCATCGGCGCAGGCCGCCGCCTGCAGGAGCGAGAACAGCAGGGTGAGATTGCAGTCGATCTTCTCGCGCCGCAGCGCCTCGGCGGCCCGGATGCCTTCGAAGGTCGACGCGACTTTGACCAGGATGCGATCGCGCGTGACGCCGCGCGCCTCGCAGGCCGCAATGATGGCGCGAGCCTTATCGAGGGTCGCCCGGGTATCGAAGGACAGGTCGGCATCGGCTTCGATCGAGACGCGGCCGGGGACGATTTTTGCAAGCTCCGCGCCGAATGATACCGCGAGCCGGTCGCATACGGCGGCCGCGACCGCATCCGGGCTGCCGCTCTGGCCGTGGCCCCAGGCGATTGCCTCTTCGAGGAGATGCGAATAAGCGGGATTCTCCACGGCCTTGAGCAGCAAGCTCGGATTGGTGGTACAGTCCTGCGGTTTGAGGCGGCGCACCGCATCAATGTCGCCGGTGTCGGCGACAACGACCGTCATGCCGCGCAGTTGCTCAAGCTTCGATGCCATCGGGTTCTCCATTGGAAACAATACACTACGCGCCCAGCTGGCAATGGGCGCAAACTCGTGGCGGTTCCCACTGGTCATGGCCGGGCTTGTCCCGGCCATCTCGATGATCGGCGCACTGTGCCCTCCTCATCGAGATCGCCGGGACGAGCCCGGCGATGACTGCCACGATTTTTGCCCCTCTTACCCCAGCTCCAGCACCGCATCATCGGTAAATGCAGCCGTCAGGTGATAAAGGCTGGTGGCTGGCACGGGTTCCGCAATCGTGTGCCCCCGGGCGTCCATTCTTTCGATCCACAGTCCGGGGCGCACGCGGGCAAAATGTCTCTTGAGCGCGTCGAGCGCCGCAGGGACGCGATCGGGCCGACGCCGCGCCACCGCCTTGAGCCGTTCGGTCTGGGGCCACAGCCGAAAACCACCGTCCGAAACCGTGCCGTCGCTCCACAAACGGTTCACCACCAGCCCGCTCGACGGATTGACGCCATGCCGCTCGGCGAACTCAAAAAGGGAATCGGCCGCTAACTGCAAGTTCGGATCCGTCGCCATGTCCATTGCGGCAGCAACCGCTACGTAGCGGTGAAGCAGCCATATCCATTCGTAGTGGTGACCCGGCTCGGCCAGGAAGCGCCCAGCCTCCCCAAAGGGTGCCAGCGCCTCGTCGAAGGATTCCGGCAATGCGCCTTCCCTTGCCTGGAACAAGCGGGCGACGAAGAGAGCAGCAAGATCGCGCGCACAATTGAAAAAGCGCTCGCCACCGAACGCGTCGCTGGCCGCTAGCAGAGCCTCGAAGAGATGCATGTGGGGATTTTGCAGACGCAGTTGCGCGTCTGGAATGCTGTCGCGATACCCGCCGCACGGGTGAACGAACTGCGTCGCGATATGGTCGACAAGCGCGACGGCATCCTCGCGCACGCGGTCAGCGCCCACCACCTCGGCCGCTGCCGAAAACGCGAGCAGCACAAAGGCGTGGTCGTAGAGGTCGAGCGTCAAGTCAATCGGCTGGTTGTCGAGATCGAAACGCCAGGCGAAGCCGCCGTCGGGAAGCCGCGCCGGCCCCCGGAGGAAATCGAGTCCAAGCGCGACCGCCTCCTTGGCGTGCGGTACGTCGTGTCGCGCCGCTTTGGCGAACACATAGGTCTGGCGCGCGGCGACGCGCAGCCGCCGAAACGGCGCGTGACATTGCAGCGAGGTGGAATCGAGGTGTTCGTGGAAGGCGCGGCGTTGCCAATCGACTCCGTGTTCGAGCCAAAGTGGCCACGCCTGGTCCGTAAGCCACGGTAGGCCCGCCTGTGCGGCAGGCACCCCGCCACGAAGCTTCACTGACCCCATCCTGAGGAGGCCGCCCTCTCGGGCGGCCGTCTCGAAGGATGGCCGCTTGCTCGGCCGTGCCGTGTGCCATCCTTCGAGACGCGCGCTAAAGCGCGCTCCTCAGGATGAGGGCTGCATGCAAACAACGAAGAAACGCGGAATCCGAACATCACTTCACCTCGGCGAGACCCGCCACTGCGTTTGCGGCGTCGGCCTTCAATCGATCGATGATGAGCGTTGTCGAGGAATCCGGCAGCAAGTCGACCAGCGCGACCCTCCCGCCGTATGACTCGACGACTTCGTGCCCGACGACCTGATCGATCCGGTAGTCGGCGCCCTTCACGAGTATATCCGGCCTGATGCGGGTGATGAGTTCGATCGGTGTGTCGTCGGCAAATAGGACGACGGCGTCCACAAAGGCGAGCCCCGCCAGCACGATCGAGCGTGCGGCCTCGGGCTGTACCGGCCGCGTGGCGCCCTTGAGCCGCCTCACCGAGGCATCGCTATTGAGGCCGACGATCAGCCGGTCGCACCGGGAGCGCGCTTCGCACAAGAGCTGGACATGCCCGGGATGGATGAGATCGAAGCAGCCGTTGGTAAAGCCTATCGTCAGCCCATCCCGGCGCCACGCCGCAACGCAGTCCTCGACCGCCTCGGTGTCCTTTATTTTTTCCCGCATTTCGAAGTGCGGGCGCGACAGCAGCAAGTCGCGCAGCTCGCTTGCGGTCACCTGCGATGTCCCCCGCTTGGCGACCACAACACCTGCTGCCACGTTGGCAAGCCGGGCGGCATTGCGGATTCCGGCCTCGCTCACGAGCGCGAGGGCAAAGCTCGCCACCACGGTGTCGCCGGCGCCAGACACATCGACGACGCGCTTCGCAGTGGCATCGAATGATGCCGCCTCCCTGTCGCGTGAAACAATAAGTACGCCCCGCTCGCCCCGGGTGACGAGCACGCTTTCGCATTCGACCTCATCCGCCAGAGCCTGGGCGGCCGCCGTCACGGCTGCCTCGTCGTTCTTGACGGGGTGTCGCAACGCCTGGGCGAGTTCGCCGACATTCGGCGTCAACGCCGTCGCGCCCCGATAGCGCGCATAATCGAGCCCCTTTGGATCGACGACGATGGGCTTGCGAGCCTGCCTCGCCGCCGCGATGGCCGCGGCGACGACCCTTGGGGTCAGCACGCCCTTCGCATAATCGGAGAGGATCACCACATCGACGGCGCTGACCCGGCTTTGCACGGCCGCGATGATCGCGTCCTCGACCTTTTGGGCGACCGGCGTTGTCTCCTCGGTGTCGGCCCGCAGCAGATGCGTATTGTGCAGGAACGCGACGAACCGCGTTTTGACCGTGGTGACGCGCCCCTCGACTTCGATCAATCCATCGGTGGACACTTTCATCGCTGTGAGATGGGAGCCGACCGATTGCGCCGCCTCGTCGCGGCCGACCACGGCAACGATCTCGCAGGCAGCCCCGAGGCTGACGATGTTGCGGACGACATTGCCGGAACCGCCGACGACGTCGAGGGGGCCGGCCGTCTCGATCACCGGCGCCGGCGCCTCGGGCGATATGCGCGTCACATGCCCATAGACGAACCGGTCGAGCATGATGTCGCCGACCACGAGCACGCGCTTGCGGCCGAATTGATCGAGAACGGTCTCGAATGAGGACATGAGTGCCCCTGTAAGCCCGCGTTGCTTCAGCCCACCGCTTGTCAAGTCAAACTTGCGTTGTTGTCAAGTTTCCACTTAGAGTGCAGTTAAGTAACTGAATATATTGTCATTTCTAGCCTTTAAAGGCTTGCAAGAAAGGCTTGCAAGTGGCGCCAGCGCGACTTGACTATCACGCAAGCGCGGCTCAGACGTGGTGCGCGACGTAGCCACCGAGTCGGGACAGGCAGGAATATGGCGGCTGGGGAGAGCGGGCGCTTATGTTGCTTGTGACCGGCGGAGCGGGATTCATCGGGTCGAACGTGGTCGCCGATCTGAACGAGGCCGGGCACACGGATGTCGTCGTTAACGATATGCTCGGATCGGACGGCAAGTGGCGCAATCTGGGCAAGCGCCAGCTCGCCGACCTCATCCCCCCGTCCGACCTGTCCGATTGGCTAAAAGGACGCAAGCTCGATGGCGTGATTCATCTCGGCGCCATTTCGTCGACAACCGCGACGGACGGCGATCAGGTCATTGAATGCAACTTCCGATTGTCGTTGCGGCTGCTCGACTGGTGCACGTCCACCCGCACCCCTTTCATTTACGCGTCCTCCGCCGCAACTTACGGGAACGGCGATGAGGGCTTTGTCGATGACACCACGCTCCCGGCGCTCCGGAGACTGCGGCCGATGAACCTTTACGGCTGGAGCAAACATCTGTTCGATCTTGCGGTCCTGGATCGCGCTGCCAGGAAGCAAGCGCTGCCGCCGCAATGGGCGGGGCTCAAGTTTTTCAACGTCTATGGCCCGAACGAATACCACAAGGGCGAGATGATGAGCGTGCTCTGCAAGGTGTTCGACCAGGCCAAGGCCGGCGCGCCGGTGCGGTTGTTCAAGTCCCATCGCCCCGGCATCGCGGATGGCGACCAGCGGCGCGATTTCATTTACGTTGAGGATGTGACAGCGGTGGTGCGCTGGCTCATCGGCACGCCGTCGGTCAACGGGCTGTTCAATGTGGGGACCGGCAAAGCGCAGAGCTTTCGCGAGATGATCGAGGCCATGTTCGCGGCGCTGGGCCGGCCGCCCAAAATCGAATACGTCGATATGCCAGCCTCGATCCGCGACAGTTATCAGTATTTCACGCAAGCCTCGGTCGAGAACCTGCGCCGCGCCGGCTACAATGCGGGATTCACCCCGCTCGCGACCGCGGTTCGGCGCTATGTGGGCGAGTTTCTCGACCGGGCGGACCGGTACAAGTGAAGCATGTTCTTGTTGATCCAATCCACAAGCCGCGCGATGACAGCATAGCGGGTGTCATTATCGAGTTTCAGTCCATGGGGCACGGTACCGGAGCGGAACATTTGGAACAGCTCTCGGCAGCGCAGGTGCAGTCGCCAAAGGTTGCGAACACCGCCCCGATTTTGACGATCGTGGTGCCAACCCTCAACGAGCGCGACAACATCAAGCCGCACATCGCATTGCTGGACGCGGCGCTGGCGAACGTGAACTGGGAGGTCATGTTCGTGGACGACGATTCAACTGACGACACTGCGAGACGCATCCGAGCCCTGGCGCTTGTCGATCCGCGTGTCCGATGCATCCAGCGGATCGGGCGGCGCGGATTGTCCACCGCCTGCATCGAGGGCGTGCTGGCGTGCTCCGCACCCTATGTCGCCGTGATGGACGCCGATCTTCAGCACGATGAAGCGCTGCTGCCGCGCATGCTCGACATTCTCCGGAAGGAAAATGTCGATCTCGTCATCGGCAGCCGCTATGCGGCAGGCGGCGGCCTGGGCGATTGGGCCGGCAACAGGGCATGGATCAGCTGGCTGGGTACAATGCTCGCCCGCCTGATTTACCGGCAGGATATCTCCGATCCGCTGAGCGGCTTTTTCATGTGCCGCCGCGACGTATTCGAGAGTGCGGTGCGGCGCATGTCCGGGCAGGGATTTAAGATCCTGCTCGATCTGTTGGCATCGTCTTCCCGTCCCTTGCGGGTGTGCGAGCTGCCGTTCGAATTCCGCAACCGGCGGCACGGCGAAAGCAAGCTCGATACGCTGGTCGTGTGGGAATACTTTGCGCTATTGGCCGATAAGCTGTTCGGCCACATCGTTCCGGTCCGTTTCACTCTTTTTGCAGTGATCGGCGCCGCCGGATTGGCGGTTCATATGTTGATATTGTGGTCTGGATTGCACTTCGCGGCGGTGAGATTTGGCGTGGCGCAGTTGCTGGCGACGTTGGCGGCAATGACGTCGAATTTTTTCCTGAACAACATCCTGACCTACCGGGACCAAAGATTGCGCGGTTGGCGCATATTGCGAGGGCTCTTCACTTTCTACGGCATTTGCGCTATCGGCGCGACCGCGAACGTCGGCGTGGCGTCGTACCTGTTCAGCACCCATCAGGCATGGTGGGTTGCCGGCTTTCTGGGGGTGGTTGTCGGAGCGGTATGGAACTACGCGATGTCGTCGATCTTCACCTGGAGGGCATCCTGACGGCCGGCTCGGCCGGCATTTGCCGGGCAGCTATGCAAGTTCAGTGCAAAGACAATAATAAACAGTAAGATGCGCGGGAGCACCCAGCAGAACAGTTCGACGTCAAATGGCTGAGGAGCAGGAAGCGCGGTCGCACGTGCTGGCGGCGCTCTATCGAATCTACGAACGTCGGCTTGCGCGGGAGGTCCGGTCGCACGCGGTGCCGCGACATGTCGGCGTCATTTTGGACGGCAATCGGCGCCATGGCCGCCAACGCCAACTGACAGACCCGGAAGAAATCTACGCGGTGGGCGCCGACAAGCTCGACGATCTGCTCACCTGGTGCGTCGAGCTTAAAATTCCGGCCGTCACGCTGTGGGTGCTTTCGACCGACAATCTTGCGCGCAAACCGCAGGAAGTGTCTGGCATATTGTCTGCGATCGAAACCAAATTGCTCGAACTCGCCAAGGCGCCGCAGATACATCGCCAGCGCGTTCGCGTCAGGGCGATCGGCTGCCTCGATCTCCTGCCGCCCGCGACGCTTGCCGCCGTGCGCGCCGCCGAAGCCGCGACAAAGGACTATGACGGCCTGCATCTGACCATCGCGGCCGCCTATGACGGGCGCCAGGAGATCACCGACGCGGTGCAGTCGTTTCTGCGAGAGCAGTTGAAGAACGGCAAAAAGCTCGACGATGTCATCGACCTGGTGACGCCGGACGCGCTCAGGCGTCATATCTATTCGCCGGATTTGCCCGATCCCGACCTCATCATCCGCACCAGCGGCGAGATTCGGCTGTCGGGGTTTCTGCTGTGGCAGAGCACCACCTCGGAATTCTATTTCTCCGAAGTGAACTGGCCGGCGTTCCGCAAGATCGATTTCCTGCGGGCGATCCGTTCATTCCAGGGCCGCACGCGGCGATATGGACTGTGAGGATGAGCGCGCTGGTAGGATGGGTGTAGGGTGGGCAAAGTCGCCTGCCGCAGCTGATGATATGGCGCACTGACCTGCGCGACTTTGCCCACGCGGTCACACGGCGAAGTCAGACAGCGTGGGCAAAGGCGCGCAATGGTCCGTGCCAACAACGCCGCTCTGTGCGGTGCGCCTTCGCCCACCCTACCGTCCCTACGGGTCGGCCCGTCTCAGAAAAAGCTCGTCGATCCCTCAAACGCCGGGAGCATGCGGCCGAGCAGCAGCACGCAGAGCCACAGGCTCAGCGAAAGCCCCGCGGCCAGCTTGACGTAAGCGCCCGTCGTCTTGCCGTCAGCAAGGACAAGCCTGTGGCGATGGTCCATGACGGTGAACACGAGGGCGTTGAGCCCGGCAAGCACGATCAAAGTGAGCTTCAGCTTGAATGCCGGGTTGGGCCAGTACATGAACGGGTCGGTCACGAAGAACTCGATTCCAGTTGCGAGATTGATGAGGAAGCCGACGATCACGAACGGCAGAAAGGCGAGCGCCGTCCGCATCGGGACGCCGCGGATGAAACCCAGCAATCTGAGATCGACGATCAACAGTCCGCCCGCCATGAGGCACAGGCCGATGAAGTGAAGCGTCTCCCCCATGGCGAACATCCAGCGGCTCTCGCGCACAGCGGCGCCGAGCGGCAACTCCTTGATCCAGTGAAGAACCTCACCCTCGGTCATCCGATTGGCCTTCTCTCCCCGGTCGTGGCCGGACTTGTCCCGGCCACCCCGATTATTTTTCCCCCACCCTACCCTCCCCCGCATGCGGGGGAGGGTAGGGTGGGGGCGTTTGGGATCGCCGGGACAAGCCCGGCGACGACGCCGGTTAGGTGTTTCAACGCGATCGAAATCCGCTCAGCGGGCCGGATCGCACTGGCTCACAGCGGCGGCGGGGGCATGGTGTAGCCGATGAGCCGGCCCGACACGATTGCGCCCAGCCAGAACGCCACGGAAAAAATCGCCGCGATCCTGGCGTTCGGCGATGCGACGGCTTTGCTAACCATTGGGCCACGCGGCGTTGCGAGACCAATTGCGTCTTGAGAATCTCCGTGCAGTGCCTTGCCGAGCGCGCAAAGCGCAAGGCCGGCACACACGATCAGGATCATCTTGATCCAGAATGCCGGCGTGTCCATCAGCCGTCGCGGCTCGCCGAAGAACAGAAGGACGCCGGAAACGGCGTTCATGGCAAATCCGAACCACGCAAGGCCGAACAGCCGGTCGAATGCCGAAAGCGGGAAGTCCCTCGCATATCCCAGTATACGGGCGCTGTACATCAGGGAAATGCCGACCACCATCCCCATGCCGACGGCATGAAAGCACAGAATGATGGGATGCCCCCAATCCGATTCGCGTAACCAGACGGACCCGTCCGTCTGCTCAAGCCATGCCAGGAATTCCATGCGATCAGGCTCTCAGCCACGATTTTCGGGGTCGACGAGCTTGCCAAGCGAGTGGTCCTGATACGGAATATCCTGCATCAACTGCACGCCTGGCGTCTTGTTGAGGTTGAGCCTTCGCGTTGACATGACCCACGGTTCCAGGAACATGACCGGATCATCGACCGTCGCCGAATAAATCAAGGTGTCGCCCTCGCGGCGCAGCCGCTCGATCACCTTCATCTCGGCGCTGTGGAAATAGCCGGGCCAGTCAAGCCAGGTGACGTCCGTAAATCCCATCGAGGTCACCACCAGCGTGCCGCCTTCCCAGCACCCCACCGCCAGCCCATAGAATGTCTGGTCGTATTTCAGCACCGGATCGTGTTCGCGGCAGTCGGTCGGGATGGCGCGAAACGTGTTCTGGTACTCGTAGAGGAAAATCACTTCGTCGGCGGTCTGCACGATCTTGTTCGGCGGACCGATGCGCGGCAACCCGCGCGGAAGGTTCTTCCATTCGGGATCGGCGTAGTCGATCCACTTGCCGCCGGCATTGGCGTGATAATCGCTCAAGCGCACCCTTTCCCAATACTGGGGCTTGTATTGCGGCTTGTTGGTCAAGCCGCGATGCGCGATGGCGCAATCCTGCTCAAACGTGATGTATTGCTGCGTGCCGCTCGCGCCGTTCGCCTTGAACCGCTCATCGCCGTTGCGTGGCGGAAAGGCGTCGATGGAGGTCTTGCAGGTGGTCGGCGTCAGTTGGGCGACGCCGCCGCCCCAAATGCCGTTAAAGTCGGGGCGGGTTTGCGCGCAGAGCGAACCCGGAAGCATCGCGCATGCGGACGCCAGCACAGCCGCGGCGGCGAGTTGCGGAAGAGAGTGGGTCATTGGGAAGTCCTCCGGTGTTGTTCTCAGCTTGAATAAGGGCGTGAGAAACAATTCAGACCTCATCCTGAGGAGCGCGCTCTTGCGCGCGTCTCGAAGGATGGCAGCGAGCAACCGAAATCGGCGGCAGCCGATTTCGGCGATCTTCGTGCCGAAGTCGGGCAGGCCCGACTTCGGGTGCCGTGCATCCATCCTTCGAGACGGCCGCCCAAGAGGGCGGCCTCCTCAGGATGAGGCTGTATGTCTCTCACTGCCTTCGATCCCGCTCGTGACCATGGACATTACTTTGCAATGCCGTTTTCGTCGATGAAACCGACCTTCACGTATTTGCCGTCCGGAAACGTGAATGCATTGGTGAATCCATAGCGGGCGCCCGAGCGGTCCGGATTATAGTCGACCTTGTAGGTGTCGCCGATCACGAACAAGCGCCGGTCGCTCAAGCCCAGCCGCCGTAGTCCGTTCGGGCCGATGGTTTCCGTCGCCCATTGCTCGACTGTCCCATCCTCTTTCTTCACATCGAAGTGGAACCAGGCGTGGGGGTTGATCCAATCGACTTTCGTCAGAACGCCGACGAAACTTTCCTGCTTGTTGACATCGAACTGGGCTTGCACCGCATGATGGGCCTGCGTCGTCGTCGCGACAACCAGTCCAACACCGAACAATCCGACGAGAAGGGTGGATTTGCGCATGGTTCCTCCGCTCGTTTTTTCCCTCAGCATAGCCCACTCTGCGGTGTCATTGCCCGGCTTGACCGGGCAATCCAGTACCCCCTGGTCGGTGGCTACTGGATCGCCCGGTCAAGCCGGGCGATGACAGGATCGTGGCTTCAATTGGTCATCGTGAAATGCCCTCGATTGTCACTTCGCTTTCGCGAGCAGCTCCGGCTCGGGAAAGATCTGATACGGATTGGACCAGCCTTCCGTTAAGGTGATGTCCAGCACCTTGGCGCCGTCGATTTCCTGGATGATCCGCCCGGGCCAATAGGTTCCGGTGTGGAATTTGTCGAGCGCGGCCTGGCCGAGACTCTGGCCATTGCGATAGCCCGAATAAATCGAGACCACCTTCTTGGCCCCGCCGCCCGGCATAGCGATCGTGGCTTCGACCCGCTCGGGCCGGTTGTCGCTGCCCAACGTCGTCTTGTACGACTGCCCGTTCATCGATGTGGTCAGGATGGTCTTGCCATCCTCCTTGGTGATCTGCAGCGCCACCTCGCATGCCTTGCCGTCCAGGCATTTCTTGGCCGAGGCAAATGCGGCTGCGTGAATGGCGGCGTGCGGCATCAGCCACAGCGCCTGGGCGCGGTAGGAGGCATTGCTGGAGGGCGAGGGATTGACGCCGGGCGTCTCCTCATTCCAGGCTTGGTCCTTCTTGACGACCCGCACCGTCCGGCCGCTTGCGGTTTCGAAATCGAGGCGGCTCGCGGGAATTTGCAACGCCACCGCGTAGCTGAACTTGCTGACCTCGATCTGCCGGCCCGGCGTCGCCGATTCGACATCGACCATGGTCCCGCTGCCGACATATTCGAGCAGGTTGACCTGGCCGATGACGAGGCGCGTGTCGCGAATGAGGCCAAGCGCGTCGGCTGCGGCCCGGATCGCTGGATCAATATCCTTGGCGGGAATTTCCGTGCCCCACCAACCCGTGTTTGCGGGCGTGTACTGGGCAAAAGCGGGACGACTTAATCCCGCCGACGCGACCGCTACCGTGGCGAGCAGAACAGCCCTCGTTACCGCTTTCACGACGTTTTCCTCCCATGACGCAAGGTCTTCTCAGATGGTAGCCCGCCTTGAGCGCAAGCGAAACCCGGGGAGTGCATTGCCGAGCGTCGCGCACAGCCCCGGATTTTACTTCGCCACCAATCTTAGGGCGGCGACGGCCCTTCGACATGCATGTATTGCGCATGACAGCCATCGCAGGCGACACGCAGCTTCTTCACCTGCGCCCTGAACCCGTCTGCAGCGCCCGCCTGACTGGCATCATAAGCGGTCATCGCCGCTTCCTTTGCGATGCCGTAGAAGGCATCGAAATCCTGCCATATGGCAAGCGTCGCCGTCGTGTTGACCGGCGAGCCGTCAGCCGCAACGCCGGGCTTCGTCTGCGGCGGGAAGAGATGCGGGAAGGCGGTGAGCAGCGTGCTGATGCGGTCGGCGCGCGCTTTCAGGTCGTCAAACCGCGGCGCGCTGCCTTCCAACCCAAGCTCGATCTCCATCATCTCGGATTCCACGCCATCCATAAGCAATTGGCGAGCCGCAATGACATCGTCGGACCGATCGATCCCGGTCAAGCCCGGAACGCGGTCATCGCTGCGCACCTTCACCGCAGCCGCAACCATGACCGACAGCGCTATCGTGGCGGCGGCTCCGAGTCCGCCCGATCCACGTCCCTTCGGCGATGGCAGCATCCGAAACATCGAAATCCCTCCTGGCAAATGATGCGGCTGCACAGGGGCATGCGCCCCGCTTGCGGTTTGACCCAAAGTCTGCATTTGGGAGCGCGGCCGGATACTATGTCAAGGCCGACCGTGCGTGAAGAGCGTTCCCCACGCAAGGTAAGTGCCAAGTGGGACACTCTATCCTCCCTCTCTCCGCTTGCGGGGTGATAGCTGGAAAAGTACGCCGCTCTGACTCCGTCAGCGGTGCGAGAAATTTGGGACTATAAGGCATGAAGTAGCACCAAGAGCGGGGCGACGTTGTTTTCAACAAGACTGAGTTGCCACCACGGGCCACGGGCGATACCCCGCAGCACCACTTCAACGCGGTCGATGTTCTCCCGAGCTCTCTGGAGTCTTGGATCAGACCACAGGTCCTGCATAAATAACGATATAGAGTCTGTATGTAGCATACGGCCCGCTGTCGGCGCGGGCGCAAAAAAAACACCCAAAGGTTGAGGACATCTGCTATGCTTAATTTTTAGGGTGTCTTCGCGGGGAGGGGAACATGGAAATTACGATCTCCGTTCTGGCGACTGAGTTGACCAGTGAGCGAATTGCGGATGCAGGACGCGACCTATTAAAGGAAATTCGAGAAACCGCCGACCCGAGCGCATGTTTCGTAACGCAGAATGCCGATGTCAATTCAAAGGGCGACTTGATATCCTTTAGCCAGATTGCATTGGCGCTCGTTTCGGGAGGCGCTGTTACAAAGTTCATTCAGTCGCTGTTTGCTTACCTTGGTCGGCACCGTAAAATTGAAGTTGAGGTGCACAATGGCACTGGTAAGAAGTTAAAATTGAAATGGGATTATATTGACAGCAATGGCGAAGATAAAGCAATGGCTCTGGTAGAAGCATTTCTCGCAAAAGACGGGTGATCTCGATATGCGGCGTGTAGCCCTGCTCGTCGGCAATTCAACATTTGCTCCTGATTCTACCATTTCTGACCTCCGCTTTCCGCCGGCCGATGTCAGCGCGATGTCGTCTCTTCTTGGCGATCCAGAAATTGGGCGTTATGATCGCGTTATCTCGCTCATCGAAAAGCGCTCGGACGAAATCCTCATCGCTTTGAACCAAATGCTTGATGAGGAGCGTGGCGCCTCGATTTTATTCTATTATTCCGGTCATGGAAAGCCGAGCGATGATGGACGTTTGTACCTCGCGGCGAGCAACACCACACAACGTCTCCTTCCAGCAACGGGAGTACCGTTTGCCTCGATATTGCAAATGAAAGAGGCCTATGGACTGAGCCGCTTCGCCATCATTCTTGATTGCTGTTTTGCTGGGCTCGGCAGCACCGACATAAAGGGCTCCGAGGATGATCAACTAAAGGCCTACGTTGAAGGTCGTGGAGTTTTCTTTTTGGGTGCGGCCAACGCAACGACGACGGCCAAAGAGGACACCAGGTTAGGTCATGGCGTTCTAACCGGGGCAATAGTCAGCGGCCTCGAAAGTGGTTCCGCCGATGTCGACGGCGATGGCCGTGTGACCGGCCCAAACTTGTTTGCTTGGTGCCGCAATTTCGCTGAAAAGCGAGGAGATCACAGACCGGTTCAAGTCAATCGCGTCATAGACGATGATCTGGTCATTGCTTTTTCAATCCGGCGACTCAGCCCTGAAACGATTGAACGTGTGCGCACGAAACTCCAGCTCGCATGGGAGCACCGCCTCCTCCCGCCCGACGATATCGACCAGTTGCGTCGACATTTCCTTGAGCCGTCCGTTGTATCGCTACCTTCGCCAAAATCGTTGGAGAGCTACTTTCTCGCTTACGCCGAAGGAAAAATGGATTGGGAGCAGTTCCGACAATCCGCCGATCACGCGGACGTACCGAAGCTTCTCCCTGAACCATTCCGAACTGAACGAGTACCAAGTGCGACGAAGCAAAGTGCTTTCAATCAAAGATTCATCCGAATTGCAATTATCACAACATGGATTGCGTTAACACTTGTTATGTGGCTGCCAATCGGATTGTTATTTGAGACCGTTCTCAATTTACGATTCGTATTTCATAATAATGTTCCCAAGGGAAATAGTGGTGCTTTTCTAGCACTCGTGTTTTCTATCGGCTCCGGTGTAGTTATTCTCCGTAGGCTCTGTCATAATACTTTAGAGAAAGCGATCGTTTATACCATTTTAGTCGGCGCGACCTGGGGAGCTCTTTTCGTCCTCTTTATAGGCATAAAGTGAAACACCCGTCCGGCTCGACATGCCAAATCGTTTGAAGTATTTCCTGGTTTAATCTGAGGAGACCGTAGGTTGGAGCGTTCTATTGCTCGATTTGCCTCGATATCCGTTTTATCGCTCATAGTGCTGAGCAGCTCTCGATAATTGAGTACTGAGGGAGTGCAAATATCCCCCCGAAGCAATGTTCGGCGCCAGGAGGCCCAAAAAAACCCACGTAGGCAGCGAAGGTATTGAAGGAATAGAGCACACTTGAAAGGATAATTAATGGAGGTGGGCCGCCTCTCCCCGCACGCGGGGAGAGGTGGGGAGCGCCGAGTATCAGCGCCTTGGCTCCAACGCCGTGAATTCCCCATTGCCCTTAAACGACACCCAGGTGCCGGCGAGGCGTGCCTGTTCAATCCCGGGCTTGTTGTAGTCGCACACGCCGTCCGGGAAGACCTGCTTGAGCTGGGCAAGGCGCTCCGTCGTCGGGGCGATCTTGTAGTCCGCCATATCGACCGGCTTGAGCGCGCATTTGAACACATCGTCGGCAGGATGCGCGCCTGCAGCAAGGCGCGCATCCCCGGCGAACGCAAACAGCTTCTTGCAGCGTTCCTGGTCGGTGGCTTTTTCGATCGCCCCTACCAGCGGGCCCGCCACCGTGGGATAGCAGGCGTCGACGAAATCGGCCGGCCTGTTGGCAGCGACCTTCTTTGCCCTCGGCTGATCGGATTTGTCGTTGACGATGTTGGTCAGCCACCTGTCGAGCTGGGCGAGCGCCTCGCCGGAGATGCGGGTGAGCGGCGACCCTGCCGTGCGGGTGTCGGCCTGGACGCGGCCGAGACTAGCGACCGTAATCATCACGTGGTTAGCGGCATTGCCGTTGGCTTTGATGAGCCGGGCGCGCATGACGCCGCTGTGATAGCCGTCATGCACGTCGACATCCTTCAAGGCATCAAACGGCGGCGGCGGCGCGCCGTCCACATAAGAGCGGATGTCGACGATCGGGATCATTGCCAACCCGCCGCCGGCAGAGTTGACGCGGCCGCTCTCGTAGGCGCGCCGCAACGCGACGGGATCGCCGACCATGCGCTGCGGCATAATCTTCCCATCGATGTCGAGCCCGCCGATGCGCGCATTCACCTCGATAAACTGTTCGAAGCTGATCTTGCCTTCGTTGAGCGCATGCAGGCCGTATTGCACCCCGACATTGTCGAACGGGTTGCGCGCGAAGCCTGTCTTGGGGTCGCTCCCGAACGTGCTGACCAGGTTGTCCTGATAGGTGCAGCGCACGCCCTTGGCCTTGAGCTTCGGATCGTTCGCCACTTCGTCCTTGACGCTCGCATCGCAGTTGCTGGGCCTGGCGTTCGGGTAACGCGTGCCGTTGCCGACGCAATAACCCCAGTACTTGCCGGCCACCGCGCCCTTCTGCTCGGTGGACCAGGCGTTGCCCGAGGTGTTGAAGACGTGCTCCAGCAACTCGCAATCATAGAGCGGCTGTAAGAAGCTCATGGTGTCCGGATAGCTGCGCGCCGGCATGATGCCGTCGAGCAGGCCCGGATAGTTGTTGCCGATCATGTGCTGCTGCATCGACCCGCCGGAGGCGCCATGACCGATGGTGAACATCGGCGGTCCGAATTCCTCGATGAAGTGCTCCTTTATCTTCGCCACCGTCTCGGCGGACTTTACGTCGTCGTTGTTGGTGCCCATCACGTTGAGCGACCCGGCTGCGACCGCATAGCCGCGGGTGACGAAATAGTCGAGAAATCCGCCACCCAGATCCTCGATGTAGAACTTGCTGTCGGTGCCGGTCATCGCGCCGAGGCCGCGGCCCATATGGTAGTTGGCCTGGACGCCGCCGCCGAAGCTGTAGATGAGCTTGCCGTTCCATCCCGACGCCGGCGAGCCCGCGGTCGCGGTCGGCAGCGAGCCTGCGGTCGGATCGTGCAGGATGTCGATCAAATAGGCCGACCGGTTGATGACGCCCTTCTCCTGGCGCACGATGAGCGGAAAGTCCTTGCCTTCGCTCGTCTTGGTGGTTGCGACGTCGGCCGGCCGCGCCGCCTTGGGGTCGAGCGGTTTCCACTCGCCGCTCTTGTTGCGATAGAAGTACTTGACCACCGTCGGCGCCGCGCATGAGCCGTCGTCGGGCGAGGCGAGGCCATGGGACTCATTCTCGCAGACGAACGGTTCCTGCTGCGGCCCCGCGAACAGGGTGCCGTTTACCGGATGATTGACGAGGGTGAGGCTCGCCTCCTTGCCACCGGCTTTGGCGATCAGTTGGTTGCCGCCGTCCTTGAGCCCTTCGATCAGGCCGATCCATCCCCCTTTCTGATCAGGCCGGAAGGCTGCTGATACGTCGCCGGCGCCGACTGTCACTTGCGGCGCTTCCGGGGCTATGATGCGGACCAGCGCATCGCCGCCGGTCACGAGATCGGGGCGGGATGACAGGACCTCGACGGAAAGGGCGGTCTGCGCCCAACCTTTCTCGGACCACGTCGTCGACCCTGCGAGCACGCCGCAAACAACCGCGAAGGACGCCATCAGGCGGGCGTTATTCTGGTTCACTTGCACCTCCCTTGATCCTTCGATCGCTTTATCGCTTGGGCGAAAATAGACCTGGAACCACCGCCGGGCAACGTGCCTTGCGGCCGTCAGTATCAGGCGTGCCAATCTTTGACTTTCCGGGCGATGGTCCACATGAGGCGATCGAGATCTCGGTCGAGCGCGTCGTCCCGGTGCCGCGTGTTGAGCAACGCTGCCCAACAGAACTGACTGTGGGTCCGCACCATGATGCCGGACGAGCCCGGGAGGTGTCCTGTGTGCCACCAATTGTTGTTGCCGTTGACTCGCCAGCCCTTGGCGTAGTTGGCGTTTGCCGGGGACGGCGTCGTCATCGTGTCGATGGTGCCGCGTTTGAGGATCGACGGGCGCGAAAACCCATCGACGCCGCTGGCGAACGCGGCAATCGCCGCGGGTCTGGCGAGCCAACCCCCGTGCGAATCCATGCGCCGCACGTTCAGCGCATAGGGGTCGTCCTTCCCAATCCCGTAGTACCGGACCTCGCGCGGCTGGCGCTCGGCGAGCGTGTTGCCGGCAATCTCCATGTCGGTCGCGCCGGCTCGCGACAGGATCGCGGCGTTCACGAATGCCGCATAGGGGCGTTGCGTCACTTTCTCGATGACGCGGCCAAGCAGGCAATAGCCGAAATTTGAATAGGCGAACGCCGTGCCGGGCGCGGTGGCGAGAGGTTGCTGCCTGAGCGTCGTCGAAATCAGCGTGGCATGATCGAGTTCGGTCTGCCGCAGCATTGGATCGGTACGGTCATTCGGCCAGCCTCCCGACGTATGCGTGAGCAAGTGTTCGATCGTTATGTCGTCGATGCGCGAGTCCTTCGGCACGGGTCCGTAGTCGTTCTGCAGGATGCCGGATGATCCGAAAACCCGATCGCCGAGCGCCAGCCTGCCTTCCTCGATCAGCTTGAAGATGGTGACCGAGGTGATCGGCTTGGAGATGCTGCAAATGCGAAAGCGATGGGCCGGGGTGAGCGTTGTTCGGGCGGCGATGTCAGCGAAGCCGAACGCTTCGTCATAGACGAGGCGTCCCTCCCGAACGAATGCGATGCCGAGGCCGGGGATCTCGTAGGTCTTCATGAAACCGGCCACGGCGTCGGCCATTTGTCCGCGCTCGGAGGCGGCCGGAGCGACAACAGCTGCATGAGTCGGTGCCGAGAAGCCCGTGGAGGCGCCCAAGGCAGAGGCGACCGTTGCGGCTGCGCCGCCAGACATGAACGTTCGACGGTCGAAGCTCACCGGCGCCTCCCGCCAAGGCATGGGCAGCCACATCGGCTGACGTCTCCGAGATAACCGGATCCCGAAGCCGCATGGTGCCCGGTTTTGGCTGTAGCAGCAAGGCGGCCCGGGCGAGCCATCGCACCGACCGCGCCGCTGCCGCGAGAGGACGGCCTTATGAGACGCTGTGAACGCAATGCAACCGACGAGGCCGCACATACTTTGCAGCCGCAATGGCCGACTGCCAAAATGCCGCCCGCGGGTCCTGGACATGGCGTCGCCCCGATGGCAATGCTCTCCGTAGAGCGTGCGAAGAAATGAACGCCCTCATCTTGAGGAGCCGTGCACAGCACGGCGTCCTGAGGCTCTCGAAGGACGAAGGATGGCCGCGAGTCCCTGCCGCATGCATCCTTCGAGACGCGGCCGTCGAAATCGGCTGTTGCGGATTTCGACACTCGATGTTGCCGAAGTCGGGCAAGCCCGACTTCGGTGGCCGCTCCTCAGGATGAGGTGAGATTATTTCACACACTCGCAGGAGGAACCAAAGAGGTCTGCCATGAGGATTTCCGCCCCCTTGCTCCGTCTGTTCTCCGCTGCGGTCGCCGTCGCGTTCAGCTTCGTCCTTGCCGGGCACGCGGCTGCCCAGGACAAACCCAAGCCCAGCCCGCCGGTGCTGGTGACCTCGCTGGGCCAGAGCCTCGATGCTTTCCAGGTGCAGCTCGCCGTGCGGCGTGCCGGCATCAAGTTCAAATACGATCCCCGCGCCGAAGTCGACCAGCTGGCCGATGTCAAGACGCTGTTCCTCGCGGTCGGCGCGAGCCTCAAGGGGTTCGGCGACGCCGGCATCACCATCAAGGACGAGCTCGCCCGCGCCGGTCATCTGCTAGACGCCGCCAAGAGCCGCGGCATTGCGATCGTGGTGCTGCACATGGGCGGCGAGGAGCGCCGCGACGCGCTGTCGAACCAGCTCATCGAACTCACCGCGCCCCGCGCCCATCGGCTCATCATCCGCGACGACAGCGATGCCGACGGGCTGTTCGCCAAAATCGCCGCGGACAACAAAATTCCCCTGGCCGTGATTGACAACGTGACCAGTCTCAAGCTGCCGTTGCAGGAGCTGTTCGCGGGAAGCTAGTCAGGTCTCGCGGTGGAGCACGTCCCGGACGCTAAGCTCTTTGCGATCGCGTTTGCGGCGCTTGCGTGCTGCATCGTCTGGCTCTGCGCCGCGGCGTGGCGCCATCGTCGGAACCTGCGGGCCATTGCGGTGCGCATCCACGTGGCGGGTACGCGCGGCAAGTCGACCACGACGCGCCTGATCGCCGCCGGCCTGCGCGCCGGCGGCCTTCGTGTCGTGGCCAAGACCACCGGCACGGAGCCGCGGCTCATTCGCCCCGACGGCAGCGAGGCGGCGTGGCCGCGCCGCGGGCCGCCGTCGGTGCGCGAGCAGACGCGGTTCTTTGCGGAAGCGATGCGGGTTCAGGCCGATGCGGCGGTCGTCGAGTGCATGGCGATCCGGCCCGAAATGGTGTTCGCCAGCGAGCATCATCTGATCCGCGCCACCACCGCGGTCATCACCAACGCCCGTGCGGACCATCTGGAGGAGATCGGCGAGCATCCCGACGCCGCCGCCGATGCGGTGCGCTGGGCAGTGCCGGTCAATGGCCGGCTATTCGTTGCCGACGAGGCGGCGACGCCGGCGTTGCGGTCATCTGCGCAGATGCGCGGCACGGACATCATCGTGGTGGACACAGCCGGTCTCGGCGCGCTTGCCGCCGACCGCGCACTGGCGCTTGCGGTATGCGCGGCGCATGGCGTACCCGCCGCGATCGCCGGGGAGGCGATGGACTGCGCGGCAAGCGACCCCGGCGGCTTTTTCGCGCGTGACCTTGCGATCGGCGGCAAGGCCGTGCGCTTCGCCAATGCCTTCGCGTGCAACGACGTCGCGTCTTTGGCCTTGCTGTGGGGGGCCGTGGACGGCAGCGGCAGCCCGGTGGTGTTGCTCAATGCACGGCGCGACCGGCCGCTACGGACACGGCGATTCCTTGAGTTCCTTGCCGCACGGGAGCCCGCGCCAATCGTGTTCGTGGCCGGAGATCCGCTTGCACTCCTGCTCGCTCGCCGTGCCGGATTCAAACGTCAGGCGGTGCGCCGGTTGCGCAGCCGTACCGCCGCGGCGGCGCTGGCGGAGCTCGCCGCGTCGGCATCGGCAGGCGCCGTGATCTGGGGCGTCGGCAACTACCGCGGGATCGGCGCCCGGCTCATCGCGCAACTGCAGGCCCCCACCCTACCCTCCCCCGCGAGCGGGGGAGGGTAGGGTGGGGGACGACCTGACGTGCTGACAGCAGCGTTGACCATCGGCATCGTCGTCAGCCTGGCGCTCACCGAGGTGATCGGGCTATCGGCGGGCGGCATCATCGTGCCGGGCTATGTGGCGCTGCTGCTCGACCGGCCCATGGCGCTCGCCGGTTTCCTGGTGGTGGCCGCGGCAAGCTATGGCATCGTACGGGCGCTGGGGATGGTGCTGATGCTGTATGGCAGCCGCCGCTTCGCGGTGGCGGTGCTCACCGGGCTGATGCTGGGCGTCGGCGCCCAATGGGCTTCGCTGTCGGTTCCGCTTTACGTCGAGTGGGTGGGACTGGGGTTGATCGTGCCCGGCCTGCTCGCCCACCAGTTCGACCGCCAGGGAGTCTTGCCGACGCTCGCCATGCTAGCCATCGCAGCGCCGCTGGTTCGGCTGATTCTCATTCTCGTGGTCGCCCCGTGACGGATACCGCAAAGCCCGCATCGAGGGCAACACCACGCTGGCGCGCCCGCTCGCGCATTCCTCCCGGCTGGCTCGCCGCCGTGGCAGTCCTGAGCGTGACCCTGTGGCTCGCAGCCGAGTTCGCGACCCGGCACCCGGTCCACCCGCGCTATGCCGAGATGCTCAACGCCGCCCGCGCCATGGAAGCAGCAAGCCGCGTGTTGGTCGCGGAGCGACAGATTCGGGGGCTCATGCAGGGGAGAGAAATCGATCTGAACCGCACCGGGATGATCGGGTCCGAATTCACCGCGATCACCACGACCCTCGGCGACCTCGCCGCGAAGCGCACCGCCGCCAATCCGGATTTCGCGGCGGCGTTGGTCAGAGTGGCCGCGACCCTCAACCTGCCGCGAGGCGCGTCCATCGTGATCATCGTTTCCGGCTCGTTCGTCGGCGGCAACATCGCGGCCATAACCGCCGCGGAAGCGCTCGGCCTGCGGCCGGTCGTCATCGCTTCGCTGAGCGCCTCGATGTGGGGTGCCACCGACGTTGAGTTCAATTGGCTGGACATTGCTGCGGCGCTGCGGGCGCGGGGCGTGATCCACGCCCGCATCGCTGCCGCGGTGCTCGGCGGAGACGGCGCTGTCGGCGGCGGCATGGATGCGGCCGGCGTCGCCGCCTTGCGAGCTTCAGCAACTCGCGACGAGGTCCCGGTGATCGAAGCGCGTCCGCTCGCGGCTCTGATCGATGCATTACTCGGCCGGGTCAACGCGTCGATTGCCGACGCCGCGCGCGGCGAAACGAGGCCAGGCGCGGTCATCAACGTGGGCGGCGCGCTGATCGGGCTCGGCTCCTGCCGCGAGGCTGCCGAATTACCGCCCGGCCTCGCGACGCGCTTGCCATCCTGTACCGCCGGCACGCCCGGTCTGGCGATGCGGCTCGCTCAAGCCGGCGTACCGCTGCTGCACGTGCTCAACATCCGACGGCTCGCCGTCGAATTGGGCCTGCCGTTCGACCCGGTGCCGTTGCCCGTGCCCGGCAACAACGCCGCGATCTACGGATCGGCGCGCCGCGACGGCGCATGATGGCCGCAGCTGCGCGAGTGCCGATTTGGGTATGCACGGAAGGCGGACATGCGGTAAAAAAGGGGGAAATTGCGGGCCTCCAAGCGGTTGGCCATGAACTTTCTTGTGCTCAAAGGATACTAATATTCGTCGCGATCCGGGCGAGTCGCGTGGGCAGTTTAGGCAGCGTAACGGCCGTCCCGCTTGCCGGATTCGCAACTTTAGCGGAGGATGCAATGCGACGGTGTCTGATGGCCGTGCTCGGCGTCATAGGCTGCCTGGCGGCGACGCAGGCGGTGGCGGAGCGCCGCGTCGCGCTGGTGGTCGGCAATGCGCAATACGCCCACACGCCGGCGCTGCCCAATCCGCGTAACGACGCGCAGGATATTGCGGACGCGCTCAGGCGAGTAGGCTTCGAGGTGACGCTGGGCTACGATCTCGACCAGACCAAATTTGCCCGCACCATCGACGATTTCGCCCGGGCCCTTGAAGGCGCCGACGTCGGATTGTTCTTCTATGCGGGCCACGGCCTGCAGATCAACGAGAAGAACTATCTGGTTTCGACCGAGGCAAAGCTCGAAAGCACGTTTCTGGTGCCGTCAGAGACGATTGAGCTTGACGCCGTCATTCGGCTGATGGAGTCCAAAGCCAACACCAACCTGATCTTCCTCGACGCCTGCCGGAACAATCCGCTGACCGACAATCTCAAGCGCAACCTCGCGGCCATCAATCGCACGGTGAGCGTCGGCCGCGGTCTCGCGCGCATCGAGCCGACGGGCCGCGACACTCTCATCGCTTTCTCCTCCGCGCCGGGCCAGGAAGCGGCCGATGGCCGCGGCCGCAACAGTCCGTTCACGGCGTCGCTGTTGCGGCACCTGCCAAAGCCCGGCCTTGAGGTCTCGGTGATGCTCAAGGAGGTCACCGCCGACGTGCGCCAGGACACCAACAATGTGCAGCGTCCGCAGCAATTGAGCGACATGTCGAAGGCATTTTATTTCGTCAAGGCCGAGCCGGCGGTCGTGACAGCGCCGCGGCCCGGTGCCCCAGTTGCCCCGACGGACCCGGTGGATCCTGTCGACGTGGCGTTCTGGCAATCCGCCGCCGCCGCCAACGAATGCGAAGCCATCCGCGCCTATCTGCGCCGGTTCCCCAACGGCAGGTTTGTCGACCTCGCGCGTATTTCCGAGCGTCGGCTGTGCAAGGCCGGCCCGGAAGTCGCCGTGGCGCCGCTGCAGCGTCCATCGCCGCCGCCGGTCACGTCGGCGCTCACGCCCGGACCTGCCGCCGCGCCGGTAGCCCCGTCCCCGGTCACCCAACCCGCGGGCGCAGCGACAAACGTCGCGGTTGCCGCCCCAACTGCCCCGCCCCCATCAGCCGCGCCCGTCGTCTCGCCGGTTGTGGCGCCGGACGTTGTGGATATTGGCCGCAAGCTCCAGAGGGAGTTGTCACGGGTGGGTTGCGCGGTGAGCGGAACGGAAACTGACGGCACCTGGGGCACCGCCTCGCGCGAAGCGCTGCGGTCGTTCAATGAGCGCACGCGCTCGATTACCCTAGTCGACAGGCCGACGCCGGAAGCCCTTGAGGCAGTCCGTGGCCACAAGGAACGGGTGTGTCCGACGCCGTGCGAGGCTGGCACGGAGCTGCGCGGCACCAGTTGCGTCGCCAAGCCGCCGGAGCGCTCCCGTCGCGCCGCACGGCCGCCCGAGCGCGAGCAATCGCCGCGGGCACAACGTCACGTCGAGCCGGGGCGCGCCGACGCTCCGCGACCGGGGTCCACATCGTACGCCAATGTGCCGATTTCGCCGAACAATCGAAATGGCGAGTCCTGGATCTACGTGGGGAAACAGCGCTGCAAGACCTATGAGCCACCTGGGTCCGCGCCACGCATCATCTGCCCATAGAAGGCTTGACCTTGACGCGTCGCGCCGCCAAGGGCAGTACGTCGTCGCGGCGCCGACGCGAGGCAGAACAGAAAATACATGGAATTGGGACTGCATCCCGGGATCGTCTTCGCCCTGGCCATTGGTCTGTTCCTGGGATTGCATCTCCTGCTGCGCTGGCCTTTGCCGCTGACATTCATCGCGGTCGCCGTCGCGGCGGCGCTGCTCGGCGATTTCGGCATTCCGTTCCGGCACCTGGTCGAGGGCGCCTTCGGGTTCATGAACCTGGTTCTGGCCCTGTTCGCCGGCGCCTTCTTCGGTCAAATGATGCGAAAGAGCGGCGCCGCCGACGCAGCCGCCACCGCAATCGTGCGGGCGGCGGGCTCACGGGTGCTGCCCGTGCTGGCGCTGGCCGGCCTGCCGGTATTCGCGGTCGGCATGTTTGTCGGCATCGCCGGCGTGGCGGTGTTGTCCGCAGGGGTGTTCGCGGTCCCGGCGCTGCGCCGCATCGGCTACGACGATGCCACCATTGCGGCATTCATCGCCGTGATGGCGACCGCCGGCATGATTGCGCCGCCCATGAATGTACCAGCGCAATTGATCGCGGACGGCGTCAACATGCCGTGGACGAATATCGCAAGACCGCTGCTGGCGCTTTCCCTGCCGTTGGCCGCAGCAGCGCTCGCGTGGTTTGCATGGTGCGGGCGGAAGATGCCCCTGGGAGCGCGGGCGTCTCGCCCGCCTCTTCCTTCAATGCAGCAAGAGCGGGCGGGACGCCCGCGCTCCCAGGGGGGAGATGACAGCCTGCAGGCCGGCCTGCGCGGGTTCGCCCCGCTTGCTCTCATCCTCGCCATCTGGATAGCGGTGCGGATTTCCGATGCCGTGGTCGATCCGGCAAGCCCGTTGATCCTGGTGATCGGCGGGCTTGCGGCGCTGCCGCTGCTGCCGCGCAAGGAATTTCGCGCCGTCATCATGGACACATTCACCGGCACGCCATTGCAGCTTGCCGCCGTGCTGACGAGCGTCGGCGTTCTGGTGCAGATCATGACGCTTACCGGCGTGCGCGGATGGCTGGTGACCGGCGCGATGTCGCTGCAAGCGCCGTGGAGCTATCCGGGCCTCCTGGTCGGCATGCCGCTTCTCGGCGGGGCGTTGACCGCAATGGCCGCCAGCGATGTGTTGGGCGTGCCGGCGGCATTCTCGTTCATCGGCCAGGACATGATCCTCAACGTCGCAGCGCTGTCGGCGATTGCGTCGCTTGCTGAATTCGTGCCGCCGACGTCGATCGCGGCGGCGCTTGCGTGCTATGTGGTCGGCGGTGGAACGGTCAGGGAGGTGTTGCGTCGGGCGTGGCCCCCGATGGCGGTACTCGCCGCGCTGGCGATGCTGATGCTGGTGTTTGCGAAGGAGTTGGCGGGCGTGCTCACGTAGCCCACCGCTTCACTGGCCGCGCGGCGGTGGCTGGAGGAACGCCCCGAGCCCCCGCGCAATCACATCCTTATATTGCGGAATGTTCTCCACATCGATCGGCACCTCGGGGTGCAGTTCGTTGTGCGCATTGATCAGCTCCTCGATCGCCGCGAGATTTCGCGCCACCCTCGTCTTCAGCGGCCAGCCCTGTTCGTCGAAGCTCACGAACAGCCGTTTGAGCTTTGCGGCGCGCACGTAGTTGGAATCGTGCCCGTCGACCACCAGGTCCTCGCCGGTGCGGCCGCGCAAGCGGCCCATGGCGGGATTGGGGCTCTCGGTAAGCACGGCTTCGGCGTTGGTGTAATCGCCGAATTCCCGGTGGCTGAGGCCATGGAGGTTTTTTGGCGAAGCGGCGAGACTGATCGGAATGCGGCGGGCCTGCATGGCGGCGGTCGCGGTGGCCGCGGTCTCGAACGCATGTTCATGGGCGACCATCATGTTGATCACCGGATATTCCGGCTGGGCCTCGTGCAGGTCGAGGACGAGCGCGGCCTCTTTGGCAAGCGCGGTCAGGGCGTGGCTGACGCGGGCGGTGAGCCAGCCGCGCGGCTGGCCCGGATGGTTGCGGTTGAGATTGCGCGTCTCGTGGCCAACCATGCGCTCGCCGCTCGGCGAATGAACGAACACGTCGGGATCAGGCCATTGGTCCGCCGGGTTGGTGAGCCTCATCCCGACCCGGAACCAGCGCGGCCCGGCCGGCGTATCGATGGTGAAGCTGTGCAGGTAGGCCTCCATCGGATCGGTGTGGGTGAAACCGCTGCGGTTCGCGTGCGGGACGACGATGAGACGGCCCTGCTTGACCCGAACGTTCTCGATCATCAGGACCGCCGCCAGCACGCCGCCGATTTCCTGGGGATGGGTGCCGCCGAGGATCATCATCGTGCCGCCAGGCTTTGGGCCAGCGAGTTCGAAGACCGGCGTGTCCCCCGGTCCGCCCGCAAGGCTCGACTCGGTGGCGCTCAGCATGCGCCGCGCGGTGACGCCCGGACCGGCCACAATCGGCTCGGCCTCGCGCATTGACCAGAATATCCATGCGGCGACGCCCGCCACCGCCACCGCCGCGATGGAAAAAGCGAACGCCCGCAGGCGCGAGTCGGAGGCCGACATCACTTCAGCCCCGCCGCGCGCAGGATAAATGGCACAAACACCAGCGCAGCAAACAGCTGCGAGCGCCAGTCGCGTTCGCGCCATACCACCACCATCATCATGCCGGCGACGAACAGCGCCAATAAGCGGTAGATGATCATCAAGCCAAGCTCGGCCGACAGCATGAAGTTCTCCTTGATGGCTTTCTACGGACGCGCTCACTATAACGGATTTCGTTGGACCTCATCCTCAAGGAGCGCCGCTTTAGCGGCGCGTCTCGAAGGATGGCCGCGAGTCATTGCCGTGCATCCATCCTTCGTCCTTCGAGAGCCTCAGGACGCCGTGCTGCGCACGGCTCCTCAGGATGAGGTCCGACTTTTCTCGCGCCAAATCCTGGCGTAGAAACAATGCAAACGACACCGAGAAGGTGAAAAAGCTAAATCGCCGCGTCGGGCGGCGTCTCAAGGGAGGAGAACATGAAGAGGCTTCTGTTTGCCGCGGCCGCGAGCATGCTCGCGGGTTCCTTCGCATTTGCGCAGTCCGCGAACCAGGCCGTCGTGCGGCTCGACCTGGCGCTCGACGCGCTGGTGTCGCAAGACGCCAAGGTCGAACTCGTCAAGGGCGGCTTCGGATTCACCGAGGGTCCGGTGTGGGTGCAGAAGGGCAAGGAGGGCTATCTGCTGTTCACCGACATCCCGGGCGCCGTGGTGTGGAAGCTGACGGCGGACGGCAAGGCTTCCGTCTATCTCGACAACGTCGGCTATACCGGCCCCGACAGGTGGCGCTGGGGCCCGGTCTCAAACAACAGCAAGGATCGCAACGACCCCAACTTCGAGGAGTTCGTGATGATGGGCGCCGACGGTCTCACGGTTGACCGCCAAGGCCGCCTGATCCTCGCCACCTTTGCGGGCCGCTCGCTCATGCGGATCGAGACCAACGGTAAGCGCACAGTTCTGGCCGACAGTTACGAAGGCAAGCGCTTCGGCGGCCCCAACGACGTTGTGGTCAAGCGCGACGGCGCAATCTATTTCACCGACACCTACGGCGCGCTCCGCCTGCGCGACAAGGATCCCAAGAAGGAGCTCGATTTCAACGCGGTGTACCGGTGGAAGGACGGCAAGCTCACGCTCGTCGTGAAAGACATGCCCCTTACCAATGGCCTCGCCTTCTCGCCTGACGAGAAATATCTCTACGTCAACGGCAGCCGCGACAGTTACGTCAATCGCTACGACGTGCAGGCGGACGGCACACTCGCCAACGGCAAGCTGTTCATCGACATGCGCGGACAGACCGAGCCGGGCATCACGGATGGACTGCGGGTCGATACCAAGGGCAATCTCTACGAGACCGGTCCGGGGGGCGTGTGGATCATCTCGCCGGAAGGCAAGCACCTCGGGACGATTCGGGCGCCTGAAATATCCACCAATGTGGGCTTCGGCGACGCCGACAAGAAGACGCTCTACATCGCGGCGCGCAGCAGCATCTACCGCATCAGGGTGAACACGCCGGGGATATAGGGATTTAGAAAGTGCATAGGCGTCCGGCGCGGAAATATCGGTTGATTCGCGGAATCATAGCTTGATATACCGATGCGGCACGGAATCGACTGCCGCTGGACGTTTGCACCGTTGCGGGTGCGCCTGTACTATTTGCCGGGCGGATCAAGTTGCCGGGCGGATCGAGCACATCGTTTCGATTTTTAAGCGGGGATTCAATGGCGCTCAAAATCTACCTCGCAGGTCCTGATGTTTTTCTTGCTGACGCGCGCCAAGTAGGCGAGCAAAAACGAGCGATTTGTCGCGACTTCGGATTCGAGGGTCTGTTCCCGCTCGATAACGAGGAGGAAGGCGGCCCGGACGCGGCGAGCATTTTCCGTGGCAATTGTTCCCTCATGCGTCGCGCCGACGCCGGGCTCTTCAACCTCACGCCTTTTCGAGGCCCGAGCGCCGACGCCGGAACCGTATTCGAATTGGGCTTCATGTTTGCCTCCGGCAAGCCCGTTTACGGCTACACCAGCGCGACAGCGACTTACCGCGACAGGGTGGCCGTCGATTGCGACCACCTGGTTGAGAGAAACGGGCAAATTTGGGATCGCGACGGTCTAGCGGTCGAGAATTTCGGCCTCGGGGACAACCTCATGATCGCGCGCGCGATCGCGGATTCAGGCGGCATTCTTACCGCTGCGAAAGAGGAGACCGATCAGAGTCGCACTTCGCTAGCCTCCTTTACAGCTTTTCGGGACTGTCTCGAAGCGATGCGTCAACGCGTGGGAGAAGTCGGCACCTTTGTGGTCGGCGGGCGGACGGGCCATGGCCGATGAAGAAAGCCATCCTGCTGCGACAGTAAGCCAGTCCGGCACGACCGCCGAGCAGTCGCCCGCGCCCGCACCGAAACCCGGTTCCGGCACCGGGACGGACAGATCAGCGCCGGCGGACAAGCCGCTCCCCTCGGGAACGCCCGAAGCGCCCGCGGTAAAAGGGATGTTCAAGTTCCACAATGACGAAAGGGGTGATCAGTTCAACTTGAGGCCTCGCGACGATCGCTCGGGCGCGATTCCTGAAGACCAGCGAAAGATCAGTTATGAACTCTACGAGGCCCGAAACGTCTTAAAGCTGCTGCAGGAGGAGGGAGCGTTTAAGTCAGACGATAAGGCTAAAGGCGATACGACGCCGGGCGTTAAGTCTTATGACGAGTTTATCGCCCGACTTACGCAAGCGGCCGAAGTCGGATGCGTGTCGGAGAATGTCGACACGGCGCTCGCTTTGAAAGCTCTGGAGCAGATTCGCATCGATATTGTGCGGCGAAAAGGGCGCCATATCACCTACAACTACCTCCTGACGCTCGGCCTTTGCGGCATAGGCGGGATCATCTTTGGATTACTGGTGGTTGGCCTTTCAATACAATTCACCAGCTTGAAAGGTTACGGCTGGATCATCATGGGCTCGATGGTCGGTGCTTGGCTCTCTGTGGCGGCAGGCCGCCGGGAGGTCTCATTCGAGGGAATCCCAGATTTTCTTAACTACGGCTACGAACCGATCATCCGCATGGTCTTTGTTGGACTTCTCTCGGCGACCTTTGCTCTCTTCCTGCAGTTGGGGATCCTGTCGCTGAAGATCGCGGACAAAGACCTTGCAAGCTTTCCCGATCCCGACAAAATCGGCTTGGCGCTCGTGATCGGAGTTGTTGCCGGCATCGGCGAGCGGGCGCTGTCCGTACAGTTGGTCGCGCGGGCGCAGAATGTGCTTAGTCCTGGCAATCGCTGAGCGGCGCGGAGCCTGACGGAGGCCGAAGCCGCGCTCGGTTGATTGGGCCGGGTACGGCCCACGCCCCGGCGACGGCCTCACCCACCCACCGCCGCCCCATATTGCTCGTCGCTGACGTGCTCCATCCACGTGACGTGAGCGCTAGATATGCCGACGTCCAGCCTCACCGCTGCATCTGCATCACCTGATGCATGGGCGCCATGTTCTGGTTCAGGTGGTCCATGATCCAGAGCGAGCCGCCGATGACCAGCGCGACGATCAGCACGCCGAAAGCGAGCGCCATGGCGTTGTTGGTATTGTCCGGGGCGGTCGTGAGGTGGAGAAAAAACACCAGGTGCACGCCCATTTGAGCAACAGCGAGGGCGACCAGTGCGGCCGGGATCGCCGGCCCCCAGATCAGGTTGGTGTAAATGACCGCGAACGAGGCCGCCGTGAGCAGCGCCGCGAGCACAAGCCCGATGATATAGCCAAGGATGCCTTCGCGGACGCTCGTTGCCGCGCCCATGACGCCTGGGCCGACGTCCTCAACATTCCGCTCCGTCTCGTTGCTCACAATCCTTCTCCCATCAGATAGACGATCGTGAACAACGCGATCCAGATGATGTCGAGCACGTGCCAGAAAAGATTGAAACAGAGCAGCCGTCGCATAATGACCGCACGAAAGCCCTTCACGAAAACCTGCGCCATCATCGTGCCCAGCCACAGCAGTCCTGCGCTGACATGCATGCCATGAAGCCCGACGACGGAAAAGAAGGAGGACAGGAAGGCGCTGCGCTGGGGTCCAGCTCCCTGCGCTATCATCGTCATGAAATCTCGTGCCTCGAATGCCAGAAAGGCAAGGCCGAGAATGCCGGTGATCAGCAGCGATAGCTGAGTCCAGAGCTGGCTGCGCACACTGGCCGCCACCGCGGAGAGTCCGCAAGTGAAGCTCGACAGGAGGAGGCACGAAGTCTCGATCGCGACGCTCCGGGGATCGAACAACTCATGCCCGGACGGACCGCCAGCGGTCGCGGACCGCAGCACGGCATGCGCCGCGAAGAAGGCGGAGAACATCACGATGTCGCTGAGCAGAAAGATCCAGAAGCCGTAAGCCACGATGACGCGCTTGGAGGCCGGGCCACCTTCACCATGGCCGGTCGAATAGTCGCGCCCGGCACCGCCGTCATCGGGACGGCGCCGACGACCGTCGTGGCCAAGCTTATATGGATCGATCGAAGGTGCGGTCGTGAAGGGCAGGGTCTCGGTCGTGCTCATGCCGGTTCTCGGTGATGACGGAGGTCCTGCTGAAGCCACTCGTCATGCACGCGCCGCCGCTCACGGTCGATGCGCGCGACCTCGTGCGCCGGAATGACGTATTCCTCGACATCGCGCCACGCGAACCAGACAAAAGTCGCGTAGGCGAAGAAGAGCCCTATTCCGACCAGCCACCAGATCTGCCAGATCAACCCAAAACCGGTGATGGTGGCGAAGAATGCGGTTATGAATCCGGTCGGGCTGTTCCTCGGCATCGCGACCGGTTCGTATTCCGGCTCAGCCGGCAATTGCTGGGTTTCGATGGCGCGGCGCTTCATGTCCCAATAGGGCTCCTCGCCGTGGACCTTGGGCAGCACGGCGAAATTGAATGCCGGCGGCGGCGACAGCGTGGCCCATTCCAGCGAGCGGCCGTTCCAAGGATCTCCGGTCTCGTCGCGAAGCTCTTCGCGATGTCGAATGCTGACCACGATCTGCATGACCTGGCAGGCGGCGGCGCAGGCCATGATAACGATCCCGAAGGATGCCGCCAGCAGCCAGGGATACCAGAGCGCCACGTCGTAATGCTGCAAACGCCGGGTCATGCCGAGCAGGCCTGTGGCATAGAGCGGCACGAACACGACATAGAACCCCGCAAGCGACAGCCAGAACGCGGCCTTGCCCCAGCCTTCATGCAGCCGGAAACCAAATGCCTTGGGAAACCAGTAGGTGAGTCCCGCGAAGCCGGCGAACAGCACGCCGCCGATGATGACATTGTGAAAGTGGGCGACCAGGAAGAGGCTGTTATGCAACTGGAAATCGGCCGGCGGCACCGCGAGCAGCACGCCGGTCATGCCGCCGATCACGAAAGTCACCAGGAATCCCAGCGACCACAGCATCGGTGTCGCAAAACTGATGCGGCCGCCGTACATCGTGAACAGCCAATTGAAGATCTTCACGCCGGTCGCCACCGCAATAATCGTCGTGGTGATGCCAAAGGTGGCATTGACGTCGGCGCCCGCCCCCATGGTGAAGAAGTGGTGCAGCCAGACCACAAAGGAGATGAGGCAGATCGCCATTGTCGCCATCACCATCGAGCGGTAGTTGAACAGCGGCCGGCGCGAGAAGGTCGAGATCACCTCGGAAAAGACGCCGAAAGCGGGGAGCACCAGGATGTAAACTTCCGGATGTCCCCAGGCCCAGATCAGGTTGATGAACATCATCATGTTGCCCCCGGCCTCGTTAGTGAAGAAGTGAAAGCCGAGGTAGCGATCGAGGGTCAGCATCCCGAGGGTGGCGGTGAGGATCGGGAACGCCGCCACGATCAACAGGTTGGCGGCAAGCGCTGTCCAACAGAACATGGACATGCGCAGATAGCCCATGCCAGGCGCGCGTATCTTGAGAATCGTAGTGACGAAATTGATGCCTGTCATCAGCGTGCCCACCCCCGAGATGAGCAGCGCCCATAAGTAATAGTCGACCCCAACGCCAGGCGTATAGGTGGTCTCCGACAAGGGCGGATAGGGCAGCCAGCCGGTCCGTGCGAACTCGCCGATCACCAGCGAGAGATTGACCAGCAGCGCGCCGGTCGCTGTTAGCCAGAAGCTTGTCGAGTTCAAGGTCGGGAAGGCGACGTCGCGCGCCCCGAGCTGCAACGGCACCGCGAAGTTCATCAGGCCGATCATCAGCGGCATGGCAGCGAAGAAGATCATGATGGTGCCGTGCGCCGAAAAGATCTGATTGTAATGCTCGGGCGGCAGGTAACCGGGCGCATGAAATGCCAATGCCTGCTGCGAGCGCATCATGATCGCGTCGACGAAGCCGCGCACCAGCATCACCAGGCCGAGCATCATGTACATGATGCCGATGCGCTTGTGGTCGACGCTGGTGATCCATTCGCGCCACAGATACGGCAGGTGGCCCTTGAGCACGACCCAGGCGACCACCGCGATGGCGATCGAGAACACTGCCGAGCCGGCGACCAGCGGGATCGGCTGGTCCCAAGGGATTGCATTCCATGTGAGCTTGCCGAGCATGTCACTTTGTTCCTGATCACTTGGCTCCTGAGGGGCGAACCGACACGCCGCCGCTTCCGCCGGATGGACCCGGCCCCGGCGGGATCTGCTGGGTGGCAATGGCCGCAAACAGACCCGGCTCGACGGCCCGGTAGGTGAAGGGGCGAACGTTCTGGCTCTCCTGCAGCAGAGCGACATAGCCGCTCCGGTCCAAGGCGGATGGGGCGTTTCGCGCCCGCTCCAGCCATTGCGCGAATTCGTCTTCCGGTACGGCGTGTACGGTAAAATGCATTCCGGAAAATCCGTCGCCGCTGAACTGGACCGATTGGCCGTAATAATCGCCGGGCTGGTCAGCCTGCAGATTGAGCTGCGTGACCATTCCATTCATGGTGGCGATCATGCTGCCGAGCTGCGGCACGAAAAATGAGTTCATCACCGTCGCCGAGGTCAGCGAAAAATGCACCGGCATCCCGGCCGGAACGACCAGCTCATTGACGCTTGCGATCCCCTGATCGGGGTAGATGAATAGCCATTTCCAATCGAGAGAGACGACCTGCACCTCGGTCGGCTTGCTCTGCGATAAGATCGCCTTATAGGGGTCGAGCTTGTGTGAGCCGATCCAGATCACGCCGCCGAGAAACGTGATGACGAGAAGCGGAATCGCCCAGACCAGAAGCTCGATCCGCCCTGAATAGACCCAGTCGGGCCGATATTGCGCCCGCGGGTTTCCTCGTCGGAACCACCAGGCGAAGGCGAGCGTAGCGACGATCGTGGGCAGCACGACGACCAGCATGATCGCCAGCGCGTTGTAGATGATCTTGGTATTGGCCGCGCCAATCGGCCCCTGCGGTTCCAGAATGCCTCCAGTACAGCCGGCAAGGAAAACGAGCAGCATTAGCGCGCCGGCCATTCTTGGGGACAGCGCGCGTCGCTTCGAGGGCAGGAAGACTGTCGACCAATACATCGATGACGGGCCGGCAAGCGCCGCTCTGACGTGACGGAGTAGGCAGCCCCAAAACGGTATTCCGACAAACTTTGTTCCAATGGCGCCGCACACCGACGCGTTGGAAGATGGGAGCTCGAACAAGTCCTCCATCGAAGCCCGCCGTTTGGCCGAAAGCGTTCTGAGCCGTCCGTGGCGTGCGGTTTCCGGAACCTTCGAACCTTTCGCCGGTTGAACTCGGGCGGCATAAGACATGAATGGCGGCGATCACTTGTAGGGTGGGCAAAGGCGCATCGCGCCGAGCAGGGTCATTTGGCACGGACATCATGCGCCTTTGCCCACGCTGTCCGACCTCGCCGCTTGACCGCGTGGGCAAAGTCGCGCGCGGTCAGCGCGCCATCTCATCAGCTGCGGCAGGCGACTTTGCCCGCCCTACGACGCTTCCATATGACCGGAACGCGCTCTCGATGACCACAGCCGACCCAAAATCCACTGCAGCGATACCCCGACTGCTCACCGGACAGAAGGCTCTGGTCACCGGGGCAAATTCCGGCATCGGCCAGGCCGTCGCGATCGCGCTCGGTCAGGCCGGCGCCGATGTCGTCGTCAACTATGTTGCAGGTAAAGATCGTGCGCAGGAGGTCGTCCGTGCCATCGCGCAGCACGGTGTCAAGGCTTACGCGCACCTCGCGGACGTATCCGACGAAACTCAGGTCGGGGACATGTTCAGCACGATGGTGCAGCGGCTGGGGACGATCGACATCCTCGTCAACAATGCCGGACTGCAACGTGATGCGCCGTTTCAGGAGATGACGCTCGCGCAATGGAACACGGTTATTGCCGTCAATTTGACGGGGCAATTCCTCTGTGCGCGCGCCGCGATTATCGAGTTCCTGCGCCGGGGGGTGCGTCCCGAAGTGTCGTCCAGCGCCGGCAAGATCATCTGCATGAGCTCGGTGCATCAGGAGATTCCGTGGGCCGGTCACTGCAACTACGCGGCATCGAAAGGCGGCATCATGATGCTCATGAAAAGCATCGCCCAGGAATTCGCACCGCATCGGATCCGCATCAACAGCATCGCGCCGGGAGCGATCCGCACTCCGATCAACACCGCGGCCTGGGATACCAAAGCGGCATATGATGCACTGATGATGCTGGTGCCCTACCGCCGCATCGGCGAGCCCGATGATATCGGCAGGGCCGCCGTTTGGCTCGCCTCCGATCAGGCCGACTACGTGGTCGGGGCGACGCTGTTCGTCGATGGCGGCATGACCCTGTTTCCAGGATTCGCGACCGGCGGCTAATCGACGAGACAGAGCGGCTCCACCATGGCCAGCGAGCGTTACGACGTCATCATCATCGGCACGGGTGCGGGCGGAGCTACGCTCGCCCATCGGCTGGCGCCGAGCGGCAAACGAATCCTGCTCTTGGAACGCGGCGACTTTCTGCCGCGTGAACGCGAAAATTGGAATTCCGCCGCGGTCTTCGTCGATGCCAAGTATCAGGCGAAAGAAAGCTGGTACGGCAAGGATGGCCGCGCGTTCCACCCCGGGATCCACTATTGGGTGGGCGGCAATACCAAGATGTACGGCGCCGCGTTGTTTCGCCTGCGCAGGCAAGATTTCGGCGAGATCGAACATCATGGCGGGAGATCTCCGGCTTGGCCGCTCGGCTATGAGGATTTCGAGCCCTACTATTGCGAAGCCGAGCACCTCTAC
>Ga0137359_10000305_pt1 | contig 37355 bp, 37 predicted proteins | sample Mad1_40_16metaG_FD_108281 | JGI IMG/M metagenome (GOLD analysis project Ga0137359, IMG submission 108281) | Vadose zone soil microbial communities from Angelo Coast Range Reserve, California, USA - Mad1_40_16 metaG | ecosystem: Environmental > Terrestrial > Soil > Vadose zone | place: USA... | reverse complement strand
CAATGTGTAGCGCCGGGTGTCGAGGCCGAGCGACATCGCGCGGACCGGATTTTCGCGCAGCGCCACGAATGCCCGGCCCCACGGCGAACGCAGCATCCACCACGTCGCCAGCGCCAGCACGGCGAGCGTGCCAAGGCAGAAAAAGTAAAAATTGAGCGCTCCGCGGGTCGACCAGCCGAAGAAGGCCGGACGGGCGATGTCGTTGAGGCCGTAAATGCCGTTGGTCAGCCATTGCTCGTTGCGCAGCACGAGGAACACCAAAGTCGTGAACGCGAGCGTGACGAAGGCGAGGTAATGATGCGCAACGCGCAGCGCCGGATAGCCGAGAATCCAGCCGACCGCGAAACACAGCCCCCCGGCGGCGACGAACGCCAGCGCGAACGGGCAGCCGGCCTGCGTCAGCAGCGCCACCGTATAGGCGCCGATGCCGACAAACGCGCCTTGCGCGAGCGACACCTGGCCGGCATAGCCGAGCGTCAGGTTGAGCCCCATCGCGGCTACGGTCAGCACCGCCCACATCGAGATCAGGAAGATGCCGAACGGCTTGAGAAAGAACGGGGCGGCGATCGCGAAAGCCGCGGCCGCGGCGGTCGCGGCCGCACCGAGTCGGCTCATACGGTGCGCTCCTCGAAACGGCCGAGCAAGCCCTGCGGACGCAGCAGGATCACGGCGACAAGGATCAGCAGCGGAAACGCGCCCCGATACTGGGACGAAAGGTAAGCCGCCGAAAGATTATCGAGGACGCCGAGGAGCACGCCGCCGACAATCGCGCCGCGCACCTGATTGAAGGCGCCGATGATGGCGGCGGTGAACGCCGCCATGCCCAGCGTCTCGCCATTGGTGAATTTCGCCAGATAAATCGGGCTGATCAGGATCGACGCGATGGCGACGAGGGCGGCGTTGATGAGAAACGTGTAGAGCACCATCCGCCGCACCGGGACGCCGAGAATGAGCGCCAGCGTCGGATTTTGCGCGGTCGCTTGCATCGCCCGGCCGAGCCGGGTCTTGTTGAGCAGCACATGCAACATGACGATCGTGACGATGGCAACGGCAAGAACAACGAGGCTTTGCGTTGAAATCACGGCGCCGAAAAATTGCATATCCGTCGCGGCCACGAGGGCCGGAAACGGCTGCGCCTGCGAGCTGTAGAAATCTTTGACGCTCTCCTTGAGAAACAGCGACAATGCGATTGTCGAAATGACGAGCGGCAACACGCCGTATCTGAGCATGGGATCGACGATGACGATCTTGAACAGAGCCCCGAGAATAACGACGGCGAGCGCGAGGCCGATCAGCGCCGCAAGCCAGAACGGCGCGCCGGCATTCATGGCGGCGAGGATGAAGAACGCGGGCAGCATGACGAATTCGCCCTGGGCGAAATTGATCGTCTGCGACGTCTGCCACAGCAACGTAAATCCGACGGCCACGAGGGCATAAATCGCTCCCGTCGCAAGGCCGGATACCAAGAGCTGGATGAAAGATGCCATTGGCGGGCCGTTTGGTTTCAATGTTTCGGTCTATCAGTTGAGCGATTTCGAAATTCCAATCATGTGCCGTGTCATTCCGGGGCGCCGCGAAGCGGCGAGCCCGGAATCCATAACCATCGGCCGGGGGCTATGGATTCCGGGCTCGCCACCTTCGGTGGCGCCCCGGAATGAGCAAGTCGCGCAAATGATCGATTTCATCGAATCGTTCCACCAGACGGGTTTGCGTCGGGCGAAAAACTGACAGAAGCGTTCTATTTCCCGAGCTTGGGCAATATCTCCACGATCTTTTGATTGCCGTTCACGACCTCGCCCAGGAAGCTTTCCCGGTCAATATCGCCATTCTTGTCGAACGTCGCTTCCATCAGGACGCCGGGCTCGTCCTTCGGCGTGATCGTCATGCCGTGCAGGGTCTGCGCAAACAGCTTGCTGTCGAACTTGCCGATTTTCTCGGTGACGTGCTTGATAAAGTAGACCGCGGTGTAGCCCTTGATGCCGTTGTGATCGCACACATAGTTGAAGCGCTTCTTGAAGCGTTCGGCGAACTCCTTCATGGCCGGGATGGGGGCATCGACCGTGAGGCCGACGTGGCCGCGCACGCCTTCGGCTGCACCCTGGGCAAGATCGATGACCTTCTGACCAAGCAAGGTGGTCTCGCCGATCAGCGGGGTCTTGACGCCTTGCTTCTTGGCCTCGCGGAGGAATCGCGCGCTCTCTTCTTCGTTGACATAGACGAAGATCGCGTCGGCATTGGCGGCTTTGATCTTGACCACGTCGGCGGAGAAATCGGCCTGGCCGGACTCGGTGGAAATGTCGGCCGTGACCTTGATGTTACGTGCGGCCATTTCCTTGACGAACGTATCGCGCCCGCCCTTGCCGAAATCGTTGTTCACCCACAGCACCGCGACGGACTTCGCCTTGACGCTGTCGCGAATATAGTTGGCGATTTTCGGCATGCTGAATTGCTGGCCGAACGAGGTCGGAAGACGTAAGGGTCGCCCTTCTGGGTGATCGCCGCGGCCTCGCCGCCGACGATTTCCGGAATTTCGGCCTGCTGGGTGAGGGCCATATCCACCAGCACTGAACCGGAGAATACGGGGCCGAGAATAACGTAGGGGTTATTGTCGAGTACTTTTTGGACCTGGGCGCGGGAGATACCGGCGTCGCTCTGGGTGTCGAGGAGCGGCGTATCGATCTTGCGGCCGAGGATTCCCCCCTTGGCGTTGATCTCGTCGATCGCCAGCAGCATGCCGTCGCGAAAATTGGTGCCGGACACTGCGCCGGCGCCGGATAGTTCGAGGATCGCCGGGATGTAGACGGTCGATTGTGCAAGGACAGGGCTCGTCAAGCCGAGGCCTGCCAAAATCGCCGAGGCCAGTCCTATGCGAAACAGAGCAGCGATTGAAATGGACATCTTGTTCCTCCCTTGTGAACTCCAACGAGCTGCCGCCTTTTTCTCGGGCTTGAGGGCAGCTGTTCTCGTGGATTTAGACCTCTCATTGCATTCAACGCCCCAAACTCAGCGGATCACGCACAAGGCGGGTCTGCGCGGCGAGGCGGATCGGGGCATTCGCGGCGCCGAAGCCTGTGTAGGCGCGCCGCTCGACGAGCTCAAAGAAAAATCCGCCGTCGAAGGTCTTGGTGTAGATCTGGAAATATTCTCCCGTGCCTTGACGGTCGTAGAGTACGTTGTTGGCGCGCAACCGGTCGAGCGCCCCCGGCTGCAAGTCGATACGGGCCTCGAGATCGTCGTAGTAGTTTTCCGGGATTGCCAGCAGTTCGACCCCTCTCGCGCGCAGCCGCTTGGCCGTCGCAAAGATGTCGCTCGTCGCAAAAGCGATATGCTGGACGCCGGAGCCGAACAGGTCGGTGAGGAAGCGTGACGACAGGGTCTGGCGGCTCTGCGAGGCATTGAGCACCAGCCGAAATGCGCCGTCGGTGGTTTCGACGACCTGGCTGTGCACGATCCCGCCCGGGTCGAGCACGTCCTGGACCGGCGTCTTCCGCACCTTGAGGAGCGAGGTGTAGAACAGGAGCCAGGTGAGCATCTCCTCGTGCTGCATCGACTGCGAGACGTGGTCGAAGGCGATGAGCCCCGCATCAGGGCCGCCATCGCCTTGGGGCGGCGTGTCAAAGTCGATCTCCCAATGACGGCCGAGGTCGGTCTTGTCGTCGACGAGATAGACCAGGCTGCCGCCGAGCCCACGCACGGCCGGAATGTCGATCTCGCCGGTCCGCACCACCTGCCGGAACGGCAGGTCGAGGAGCTCCGCGGCGCGGCCGAGCGTCACGGCCGCGTCATCAACCTTCAGCGCCACGGCGCAGACCGCGGAGCCATGGGTGATGTTGAAGGAGTGGGCGAACCCCTCCTTGTCGCAGTTGACCACGAGATTGATGTCGCCTTGCCGCCAGCGCGTGACCGCCTTGGATTTGTGGACGCCAGCCTTGACGAAGCCGAGTGCGCCAAGCGCCGTCTCGAACGTTGCGGCAGCTGCTTCGTCCAACGCGAACTCGACGAAATCGATACCGCCGCAATGGGCGCGCGGCGGCAGCTGCGGCCAGCCCCTCACCGGCACGCCGCTCCGCTGGCGCAGCTCGTCAAGCATCACCAGGAGCGAACGCTGACCGTCGATGGCAACGTAACGCGCCGATCCGGCCCTGAAGCTGTCGTTGAAGATTTCCAGTGAAACGAGCCCGTCGAATCCAGTGACTTGCAGGGCGTCCATGAAGGCGTCGACGGCAAGCTCGCCTTGCCCCGGAAAGCAGCGGTAATGACGGCTCCAGGACAGGTAGTCCATGTTGAGCTTCGGCGCGTCGGCGACCTGGACCAGGAAGATGCGGTCCTTCGGAATAGCGCACATCGCATTGAGATCGGTGCCACGCGCGAGCACGTGGAAGCTGTCGAGCACCAGCCCGACAGCCGGATGGTCGGCCCGGCGCACCACCTCCCAAGCGTCGCGATAGTCGTTGATGTGCCTTCCCCACGCGAGCGCCTCGAACGCAATACGAAGGCCTCGCCGCGCCGCCCGTTCGCCAAGCTCGCGCAAGTCGGCCGCCGCGCGGTCAATGCCGCCCAGGGAATCGGGCGACACATTGCTGCAGATCATCAGGAGGTCGCAACCGAGCTCGTCCATCAGATCGAACTTGCGCACGGCGCGGGAGAACGCTTTTGCACGCAGCGGTTCCGGCATTCCCTCAAAGTCGCGAAACGGCTGGAAGGTGACCGCCGCAAGGCCGAGATCCTTGATCCGGCGTCCGACCTGCGCCGGGGTGCCGTCGAACGACAACAGGTCGTTCTCGAAAATCTCCACCCCCTTGAAGCGCGCGGCGGCGATCGCTTCGAGCTTCTCATTGAGCGGGCCGCTCAGGCAAACGGTGGCGATGGCAGTCTGCAACGATGTCTTCCTCTTCCGGCCATGGCGTTCCTTGAGACCTTAGCGCAGTGCCTCCATGGTCACGAAGTGCCTGATCATGCGCTCCCTATCGGGTTCGCGCCCGGTGAACAGACGGAACGCCTCTGCGGCCTGGAACACCGCCATGCCGCCGCCCGCCATGGTGCGGCAGCCAAGCTCACGGGCGGTGTGAAGGAACTTGGTCTCGGGCGGAAAATAGATGATCTCCGCAACCCACAGGTCCGGCCGCAGAAGTTCGCGAGCGACCGGCATCCCGGCGTGGTTCGCCATGCCGACCGGAGTGGCGTTGACGATGCCGTCGGCCGCATCGACCGCCGCGGCCAAATCGCGAGCCGCGATGGCGCGACCCTCGCCGAAGCGGTCGCGCAGGCCCGCGGCGAGCCGGTCGGCGCGCGCCCCCTCCGTGTCGATGATCGAGAGCGCGCCAACCCCAAGCGTGAGCAACGCGTGGGCAACCGCTGCCCCGGCCCCCCCGGCGCCGAGCAGCACCACCCGCTGTCGCGGCACGTCGGCGAGTTCACGCCTGAAGCTCTCGGCGAAGCCCGACCAGTCGGTGTTGTGCCCGACCAGGCGGCCATCGGCCGCGAAGACGACGGTATTCACGGCCCCGAGCGCTCGTGCAGGGGGCGACAGCTCGTCGAGGAGCGGAATGATCGCCTGTTTACACGGATGGGTGACGTTGAGCCCGGTGAAGGCGAAGCGGCGGGCCGCCACGAGGAGCTCAGGCAGGGCCTCAACTCCGAGGCGGAGAACCTCAAGATCGACGAGCCGGTAGATATAAGCGAGGCCCAGCGCGGCGCCTTCGCGCTCATGCAGTGCCGGCATGCGCGAGGGCTGGATGCCCATGCCAATGAGCCCGACCAAGGTCGTCCGGTCCGAGCCCGGAAGGACGGCCGCCCTCGACACCGCGACCCTCGCGGGCGCTTCGATCGACACGTCGGCAATCTGCATCGCTCGCCCCGGAACCCCACGAGTTCCGCCCGCTCCAGTTTTAATTCTGATACAATGTACCACCTAGTTAGTTTATGCAAACAAAAACCGACAGATTCTGGCGATCTTCGTGTCAATGCTATGTTTTATAAGACAAAAGCGGAATGCACCGAACATCGCGGGATGGACTGAGTAGTTCAGTTGAGATAAAAAGCCGATGCGCCACGGCGGAGATTGCTGATGAGACCGATGAACGCCCGGCGTTCAGAGAAAAGGTTGCGGTCTGGCGGTCATGGTCGAAAGACGGCTCGACTTGCGCACACCGAGCGGCGGACCCAAGACCGCGATGGCACCAGAAGGAACATTCTGGAAATCGCCACGGATGAGTTCGCCAACAAGGGCTTCAGCGGCGCGCGCGTCGACGACATTGCGGCGCGCACCAACACCAGCAAGCGGATGATCTACTACTATTTTGGCGACAAGGAGCGGCTCTTTGCCGCCGTGCTCGAAGAGGCCTACAGCCGCATCCGCCAGATCGAGGCATCGCTCGAACTCGATCAGATCGAGCCGGAATCGGCCCTGCGGGCGCTGGTCGGATTCACGTTCGACTACCAGAATGCCAATGAGCGCTTCATTCGCCTGGTGATGATCGAGAATATCCACAACGGCGTTCATCTCGCCCGGTCGAGAAGCATCGAAGAGCTGAACTTTTCGGCCATTACGACCCTGCGCGACATCTACCGGCGCGGCCGGGCCGCGGGCGCGTTCCGCGATGGGATCGACGAGGTCGACCTGCACATGTCGATCAGCGCGCTGTGCTTCTTCAACGTCTCCAACCGCGCGACCTTCTCGCGCATCTTCAAACGCGAGATGGCAACCCCGGACGCCCTTGCGCGCCGGCGCGAAATCGTGATCGACACCATCATGCGCTACGTCAAGAGCATTCATCATGGAAATGGCCGGCCCACTATGGTTGAATAGCCCGGGCGAGCAGCCGCCGCCGTGCGAAACCGAGACGGCGCCCAAACCGGAAACGCCAACAAGGGAAAACGCCAACAAGGGACAAGCGCGATGAAAACATCCATTTTCGCTGCCATCTGCGTCGTCGGCCTGGCGCTCGGCGCGCCGCCGGCATGGTCTCATCATTCGGGCGCAATGTTCGAACCGGAAAAGGTCGTGACGCTCGAAGGCACCGTGAAGGAATTCGAATATACCAATCCGCATTCCTGGCTTTACGTCATCGTGCGCGACGACAAAGGGAGCGAGACCTTGTGGGGCATCGAGGCCGAAGGCCCGAGTGCGCTGATGCGCGCGGGCATCAAGGCGAACGCGCTGCGGCCCGGCGACCAGATCACGGTGCGCACGCGTCCGTTGCGCGACGGCCGGCCGGCCGGCGCCTGGGTCTCGGTCACCAAATCGGATGGCTCCGTGCTCAATCCGCGCCCCGGCCCGATTCCGGCATCGGCGCCCGCGAACTGACGCGCCGTGACGAGCGGTGAAGCGTTTTGCCGTCATGCTGAGCCTTCAGTGTCATTGCCCGGCTTGACCGGGCAATCCAGTATCCCCCGGCCGGTCGTTACTGGATCGCCCGGTCAAGCCGGGCGATGACAGCAGAGTGGGTTGTGAGCTAAACGAAAATACCTGAACCTTGTGCGTTTTGGCCGCAGCAATCGCGGGGATTTGATCAGCAATACCTGGGAGGATTCGATGATCGCGAAGGCGACGAACGGACACGGGAGGACCGCGCTGCCGCTCTTGGCGGCCGTGCTGACGGCATGCTTGAGCTCGCCTGCCCTCTCTCAGCAGAAGGGCGTCACGCCGTTCGGCCTGTCTCAGCCAGAACGTGCCAAGGCGGCCGCGGCCTTGCCAAACTGGTCGGGCCTGTGGAACCCGGTGGGCGGACTGATCTTCGACCCCAGCACCGCAGACCCCAAGGGCAACAGCGCGCAGCAGCCGGGCGACCGCGAGCATCCGCCCTACAACGCCGAATGGGAGGCGATCTACAAGGCCAAGCTCGATCACACGCTCGCCGGCTACTTCACCGACCCCATCACCAATTGCCTGCCCCATGGCATGCCGCGCCTGATGGGCGGAATTCCGGGGCCGCTTGAGTTCGTCGTAACGCCGGAAATCACCTTCATCATCTGGGAATACGGGCCGCAGCTGCGCCGCATCTATACCGACGGCCGCGACCACCTGCCGGTCGAGGAACGTTTCGATTCCTGGACCGGGCACTCGATCGGCCATTGGGAGGGCGAGACGTTGGTGATCGACACCGTGAGCATGCGGGGCGACACCCCTTATGACCGCACCGGCGCGCCCCACAGCGACAAGGTGCACCTGATCGAGCGCATGCGCCTCGTCGACAAGGACACCTTCGAGAATGCCATGACGATCGAGGATCCGGTCGCGTTCACGACGCCGTGGCATGTCAACCGCCGCTATCGGCGCATCCCGTCCGATACTTTCGTCGGCGATGCGGCCTGCACCGAGACCCAGCATAGTCCGATCATCAACGGCCAGACCCAGTTCATCCTGCCCAATGATCCGCCCGGATATTTGCTGGGCCCGATGCCATTGCCGCCGAAGAAGTAATGTGGTGGCAAACAAGGAGGTGACGAATGGTTCACATTCTTGGCAAGCTGAGCCGCCGAAGCGGCCTCATCACCGCTGCGGCAGCATTTTGCTTCACCCTCGCAGCTTCGTCGCCGCTCGCTCAGGCGCAACTCGCCGACGAGCCGCGGTATGCGCCGAGCGGCGAGCTGTTGCTGCCGCACGGATTCGAAACGTGGGTTTTCGTCGGCTCCAATCTTGGATTGTCTTACACGCCCGATGCCGCGGCGGCGGCTTCTACGCCGCCTCCACGCGCGGGACGGCAGCAATTTCACAACGTATCCATCAACAAGGCCGCATACGATTATTTCCTGGCAAATGACCGGTTTCCCGACAGGACGGTTCTGGTGATGCAGGTTTTCGAGGCTGCCGACAAGGAGCCGAAGGACGTATTGGCGAGCGGCGTGTTCAACGGCCGCAGGGTCGGCCTTGAGGTCGCCGTGAAGAACGCATCTCGCCCGGACGGCAAAACGACGCCCTGGGCCTATTACAACTTCACCGACCCGTCAGACCGCACCAAAGCGCTCCCGTCGGCGCCTGCGTTTCCCGATCAAGCCTGCGCGAATTGCCATCAGCGTCATGCCAGCATCGATAATGTCTGGGTTCAATTTTATCCGGCGTTGCGGGATAGGAGGCAGTAGGTAGGGCGTTTTCCGCGTCTCACATCCCAGCATGTCATTGCCCGGCTTGACCCGAAGTCGGGCCTGCCCAACTTCGGCATTAAATTGCCGAAATCGGAAACATCCGATTTCGATGCAATCCAGTATCCCCGGTCGGTGGTTACTGGATCGCCCGGTCAAGCCGGGCGATGACAGCAAAGCGAGGGCAAATCAATTCGTCTTGAGTTGCTCGGCAACCTTGGCAACGCCGGCCTTGGCGCAGGCCTCATCGCCGGTCTGGCTCGAGCCGCTGACGCCGACGGCGCCGATGGTGTCGTTGCCGACATTGATCGGAACACCGCCGCCCAGCGCGATCACGTCGGCGAGCTGGCGTTGCGCAGCGAGATCCGCCCCGTCCTTGGTCTGCTGCGCCCATTCGAGCGATGGCCTGCGGAACGTGCGGGCCGTATAGGCCTTGCGCCGGGCCAATTCGAAATTGTGCGGGGAGGGGTTGTCGGATGCAATGAAGATGCGCACGCGGCCGGCGCGGTCGACCACCGCAACCGAGATGGCGACATTTGTCTTCGCGCATTCCTCGATGGCGCCCTCCGCGATGGCGAGGCCTAGTTTCCACGTGATGTCGCGCTGCATCTGGACCTGGGCGTTCGCAGCGCAGGGCACGAGCGCGATGGCGCCTGCCACGAACAAGCCGGCTTTTGTGAACATGAAAGAATCCTCCCGTTGCGTCATTGCCTATCTTGTAAGCGTGGTTCGAGCGCGGCCGCTGCCCCCACCCTAACCTCCCGGCTTGCGGGGGAGGGTAGGGTGGGGGCGCCGCTACGATTAAAGGCCTTTGCGGCGCCACATTGCAAGGACCGCCGAACGCGGGACGCGCGGACGCAGAAATCCCGTCGCCAAATCCCGTCGCCGAGCGTCGGATCGATCTTCTCAGCCTTAAACGCACAAAGCCACTCCGCCCGGTTCCGCAACCCGCTAATTGAGGCGGACCTTGGGCGGATGCCTTACGCATTTCCGCCGAGAATTTCATGTCCAAAGGCAAGGTCGACAGGTTGTCGATGCTTCTTCCCAAGCTTGGCCTTGCCAACCGGCGCGGCCATTCATCTTTGAACCTTTGAACTTGGAGCCTCGGTGTTGGTCGAGCCGAATTCCAGTTTGAGGTTAAGGCCACAGGTTCCAGAAGGTGAGACATGAAATCGGAATGCGACTTCTACCTTGATCGTGCGGCCAAGTGTCTCGACATGGCGGAACATCTCGACAAGCAATACCGAGGAGATTTGGTTCAGATCGCGCGGGGATGGGTGCAACTCGCCCAGGAGGAAGCCGATTGGGATCAACTGCCGACCACAGACGGCCCAGCCGTCCATGCGTTCGATCCGATTTCAATCGAGGGCAATCACGCGTAGGGAATCACGCGTCGCCCCGTAGGGTGGGCAAAGGCGCATGGCGCAGCGCAGGTTTGTTGGCACGGACCGTCCTGCGCCTTTGCCCACGCGGTCCGACCTCGCCGCCCCCTCCCTACCCTCCCCCGCATGCGGGGGAGGGTAGGGAGGGGGCGGCAAAGTCGCGCGAGGTCAGTGCGCGATGTCATCAGCTGCGGGAGGCGACCAACGGGTCCGGCCTCCGGCCGGCCCGATGACAAGCTTTGCCCACCCTACGCGACCTTCAGCCTTAGCAACGCATCGGCGTTTGCGTGGGTGAGCTTGGCCATGTCGGCCGGCGCCAGCGCGATGCGGTCAAGGAACGCGCGCCCCTTTGCGTTCGCCGCATATGGGTAGTCGACCGAGAACATGATGCGGTCGATGCCGAAGGTCTGGAGCGCGGCCAGGAACGGCGGTTCGCTGAAAATCCCGCTCGTGGTGAGCCACACTTGATCGAGGACGGCGCGACTCACCGGCCGCTTGAGGTGGTCGATGTCGAGGGCGAAGACCTCATCGGCGCGCGCCAGCATCATCGGCAGCATTTCGCCCATATGGCCGATGATCAGCTTGAGCCGCGGATGGCGATCGAGCGTTCCGGCAACCACCATGCGAAGGACGTGGATCGCGGTCTCCGAATGCCAGCCCCAGCCGGCACTCTCGAGAACGCGCGCGGGACCTGGCGGCAGATCGGAGAAATAGGCTTGTCGCACGGGCTCGGGCGGCAGGTGCGGATGGACATAGATCGGCACGTCAAGCTCGACCGCCGCAGCCAGGAGACCGTCATAGCTCGGATGGTCGAGGAAGTGCCCGTCTGTCGTGCCGTTGATGAACGCGCCCCGGAAGCCCAGCTCTTTCACGGCGCGCGCAAGCTCGGTCGCGGCCGCGTCCGGGGCCAGCAACGGCAGCGTGGCGAAACCCGCGAAACGATCGGGACGACGGGCGACGGCTGCGGCAAGATGATCGTTCATCTCGCGGCTCATCGCGATACCCTCGGGACCAGGAACGAGATCGGGGCCGGGGCCGGTGTTGGAGAGAACCTGCACCGTAATGCCCGCCTCGTCCATCGACTGCAAGCGCTGCTCGCCAATCTCGGGAAGGAGCTCAAGGGGATTGGGGCCGCTCGGGGGCAATGTTCTCTTGCGGAATCCGCGGCGGCTGACAGCCGCCGCATCGATGCGGCGGGTCAGCGCCGGAACCGTAAAATGCTCCTCGATAGCGACGGTGCGCATGGGCGGCCTCCTCCAATTGTGCGTCGCGTTGTGGCATCGTTGCCGTCATCCGGCAAGCGCATGAAAGCGTCCATTCGCCATTGCTTGGATAAGCTCGACCATGACCACTTCTCCCGAGTCATGGCCATGTGCGGAATTGACCGCTTTCATGGAATCGATCTACCAGGAACCGTCACGCCCTTTGCCCTTGCTACCTTTTCGCGTCGGCAAGTTTGTTTCGCCGAACGCGCGTTCCTGCCGGCGGCTTGATTTTGCTGGCGGCAGGCACTAGGTAACAGCGTCGTCTGCGGGCCTTACTTTCGGACTTCCGCGGCGATGGTATCCCACAAAAGGGCCCGCGAGCGGTCTCATCCGTCAGGATTGGGGCAGGAGCGGGATGTGCGGTTTCATCTCGTCCCCGCGGCAATTTGGGCGCGGCGGGTTGGCGGCGCGGGAGCGAGGAAGGGCGTGCAGTCGGCACGATTGGACTCGGCACGATTGGACAAGGTACAATGGCAAAATTCAGCCCCTTCAAGTTTTTGCAGGAAGTGCGCCAGGAAGTCGCCAAGGTCACGTGGCCGAGCCGGCGCGAGACGACCATCACCACTGTCATGGTGTTCGTGTTCGCGGCGGCCGCAGGCGTGTTCTTCCTGATGGCAGATCAAGTGATCCGCATGACGGTGACGCTGGTGCTCGGGATCGGTAGTTGAATGGAAAATTCATGGACATGCACGAAGCGACCATCACCACCCCCTCCCTACCCTCCCCCGCATGCGGGGGAGGGTAGGGAGGGGGTGTTTGCGGCCGCCGTGGGCTTGTTTTTCTTGCTGGCGGATCAGGCGATTCGCCAGGGGGCGGCTTTCTTGCCGGCATTGTCAGTTAAATGAAAACCGTGGGAACGACGGCTATGGCCAAGCGCTGGTACATCATCCACGCCTATTCGAACTTCGAAAACAAGGTGGCAGAATCGATCCGCGAGCAGGCCAAGCAACGCGGTCTGTCGGATTTGTTCGAAGAGGTAATGGTGCCGAAGGAAAAGGTCACCGAGATGCGCCGCCACCAAAAAGTCGATGTCGAGCGCAAGTTCTTCCCCGGCTATGTGCTGGCGAAAATGGAACTCACCGACGAGGCTTTCCACCTCATCAAGAACACCCCGAAAGTCACGGGCTTCCTGGGGGCAGGCAACAAGCCGACGCCGATCTCGGAGGTGGAGGCGGAGCGCATCATGCACCAGGTCCAGGAGGGTATCGAGCGGCCGAAGCCGTCGGTTTCCTTCGAGGTGGGCGAGCAGGTCCGGGTCTCGGATGGCCCGTTCGCGTCCTTCAATGGCATCGTGGAGGAGGTCGATGAGGCGCGGTCCCGCCTCAAGGTCGCGGTGTCGATCTTCGGCCGCGCCACGCCGGTCGAACTGGAATTCGGTCAGGTCGAGAAGGGCTGAAGCCGACGCCATCCTGATGGAATCACAGCTGTGTCATCGCCCGCGAAAGCGTGTGAAGCAAGCGAGAACCTCATCCTGAGGAGGCCGCGCTCTTCGCGCGGTCGTCTCGAAGGATGGCCACGGGCACGATCTCGCTTGTGGCCGTCCTTCGAGACGCGCGCATCCTTCGACCAGCGCTCAGGAGCGCGCTCCTCAGGACGAGGCTGAGATTATTTCACACGCTCTAAAGCGGGGCATGACACCACAATCAATGGACTGCGAAAACCTTTGCGGGCGCAAAAAAGCGCTTGCATCCGGCGCGGTTGCGGTTAAGTGACGGCGTTACCGCCTGCATTCCGCTCATCGGGGCAGGGGAAGGTTCGGAAGGTCCGAGCCTGAATGTTGTTGTGGGAGGCGATGAACGGCAGCCAACCGTTCGTTTGAGCCGCACCACGAGCCCGGCACCCTCTCCCTACCCTCCCCGCGAGCGGGGGGTAGGGAGGGCGGTGCCGCAGGGAGTTGTTCATGGCAAAGAAAATCACTGGCTATTTGAAACTGCAGGTGCCGGCGGGTTCCGCAAACCCGTCGCCGCCGATCGGGCCCGCGCTCGGTCAGCGCGGTCTCAACATCATGGAATTTTGCAAGTCCTTCAACGCACAGACCCAGAAGCTTGAGAAGGGCACGCCGATCCCGGTCGTCATCACCGTTTACGCCGACCGCTCCTTCACGTTCGAGATGAAGACGCCGCCGGTCTCCTTCTTTCTTAAGAAGGCGGCCAGCATCCAGGCGGGAGCCAAGGCCCCCGGCCGTGATAAAGCCGGCACCGTCACCCGGGCGCAGGTGCAAGAGATCGCCGAGCAGAAGATGAAGGATCTCAATTGTGATACCATCGAATCTGCCATGCGGATGATCGAGGGCTCCGCCCGCTCGATGGGTCTTGAGGTGAGGGAGTAAGCGCCATGTCGAGCCACGGGAAGCGCGTTTTGAAGGCCCGGGAGGGCATCAATCGGGAAAAGCTCTACGCCCTCGATGAGGCCGTGAAGATGGTCAAGGACCGGGCCAAGGCGAAATTCGACGAAACCGTCGAGATCGCGATGAATCTTGGCGTCGATCCCCGCCATGCCGACCAAATGGTTCGCGGTGTCGTGTCGCTTCCGAACGGCACCGGCCGCACCTTGAGAGTTGCGGTGTTTGCCCGCGGCGCCAAGGCCGATGAAGCGCGCGCCGCAGGCGCCGACGTCGTTGGGGCCGAGGATCTGGTCGAGCGCGTCAACAGCGGCAACATCGATTTCGATCGCTGCATTGCGACACCCGACCTGATGCCTCTGGTGGGGCGTCTCGGCAAGGTGCTGGGCCCGCGCGGCATGATGCCGAACCCCAAGGTCGGCACCGTGACCATGGATGTCACCGGCGCCGTTAAGGCCTCGAAGGGCGGCGCCGTCGAGTTCCGCGTCGAGAAGGCCGGCATCGTCCATGCCGGGGTCGGTAAAGCGTCGTTTTCTGCCGACAAGCTCGTGGAAAACATCAGGGCTTTCGCCGATGCAGTGCAGAAGGCAAAGCCGCAGGGCGCCAAGGGCCAGTTCATCAACCGCATCGCCATTTCCTCCACCATGGGGCCCGGCGTAAAGATCGAACCGGCGAGCGTGATGGTAACCAGCGCCGTCACCGCACACTGATCGGTTGGGCGGCCTTGCCTTGAACCCTTAAGCCGAGGGAGCGGTGGATCCGCTCGCTCGGCGGGAAGTTGTAGCGCGCTGGCCGAAGTGCGAAGCGGTTGTGGGCGGTAAAATTGGCCGCACAAAAAACAAGAAAACCACTTGAAAACCACTTGGCAGCGGCGTGCCGGCCCGCTAAATAAGGCTCACTGGCGCGTCGGCCATGCGGTGTCGGCGCGCTTTCGCGTGCTTTCTAGCGAAATTGGTGGTCAAGAATTTTTTCCTATCAGAAATCCGATCGGATCTTTCTGGAAGGGAAAGTGAGCTGACTTCAGTTTTGTGATGATGAAAGCGCGACGGCCATCCGGCGGAGTCCGGGTGGCGTCCTGTCCGAGACTGCAGGCGCGTTCGAGCGTGTGAGTGCGTCACGCGAGGGCTTAATTCCGAAGCTTAGGCAACCACTTAGGCTTAGGTACCTGCACAGACGGGTGAAGATCGGTTCCGGGGGCAACCCCGCTACGGTTCGAACCTTTAGACCTTGGCGGCGCTCCTTGTTGATGGTGCCGGTTCAAGGGGGCAGGGCATGAGGAGCATCGTATCGCCTCAGCCCCCCACCCTACCCCTCCCCGCCTGGGGGAGGGGTAGGGTGGGGGGCCGGGCGGTGCGGCAGGTCGTAAACCGGCGGCTTCCAGCTACCAAGATTCGGGATTGAGCTCAATCCCGAACGGGGCGAATAGCCGCCAACCGGAGAGAGCAAGTGGATCGAGCGGCAAAACAAGAGCTCGTCACGGAGCTGAATGGGGTTTTCAAAGCCTCAAGCGTCGTGATTGTGGCTCACTATGCCGGCCTCACGGTTGCCGACATGCAGAAGCTGCGCATGCAGATGAAGCAGGCCGGCGCGAAGGTGAAGGTCGCCAAGAACAGTCTCGCCAAGATCGCTCTTGACGGCACCGACGTAGCCGTGGTTGCGCCCCTCCTCAAGGGGCCGACTGTGATCGCCTATTCGGGCGATCCGGTGGCTGCGCCGAAGGTCGCCTCAGACTTCGCCAAAGCGAACCAGAAGTTCGTTATCTTGGGCGGAGCAATGGGCAGGACCGCCCTGAATCCCGACGGCGTCAAGGCGCTTGCCGCGCTGCCGTCGCTTGACGAATTGCGTGCCAAACTCGTCGGCCTCATTCAGGCGCCGGCGACCAAGATTGCGCAGCTTGTCAATGCCCCGGCCGCGAAGGTGGCGAGGGTGATTCAGGCCTATGCCGACAAGGGCGAAGCCGCCTGACGCGCTTTACCAAATCTCGTTAAGTTCGAACCTGAAGGATAGCGTAACAATGGCTGATTTGTCGAAACTCGTGGACCAACTCTCGACCCTCACGGTGCTGGAAGCCGCTGAGTTGGCGAAGTTGCTGGAGGAGAAGTGGGGGGTTTCCGCGGCTGCCGCGATCGCAGTTGCGGCCCCCGGAGGCGGGGCTGCTGCCGCCGCTCCGGTCGAGGAAAAGACCGAGTTTACCGTCGTGCTGGCCGCGGCCGGCGACAAGAAGATCGAGGTCATCAAGGAAGTTCGGGCGCTCACCGGACTGGGCCTCAAGGAAGCAAAGGACCTCGTCGAAGGCGCGCCTAAGAACGTTAAAGAGGGCGTATCCAAGGAAGAGGCCGAAAAGGTCAAGGCCCAATTGGAAAAGGCCGGCGCCAAGGTGGAACTCAAGTAGCGGTCTGGTGCTTCAAGCCCGCACGGGAGGAAGTTGCACAAAACATCGGCGCGGGCCGGTGCAAAGGGTCTGCACGCGCTCGCGGCCCCCACCCTGCCCTCCGGCGCTTGCGCTGGAAGGCAGGGTGGGGAAGCCGAACGGGGCGGCCGTGACGGCCGTCCAGCTTTGGTGATTGATGAACAGATGCCTATATATGGTTTTGATTAATCACACCATGCTTGAGCGTGCAAAACGTTGAGAGTAGCTGAGTACCTGCTCCTTATGTGCTTGCGTGGGCGGGATCGGTCACGAGCAGGCGGGAATTATTCCTTCCGCCGCGTTGTTTCTTCTTCCGAGCGGAACCGTCGAGGTTCGCCGGAGGGCTCCGCCGCCTGTCACGGTGTGCGGAGGAAGTAAAGAGGCCACGATGGCACAGACGTTCACCGGTCGTAAACGGGTCCGCAAGTTCTTTGGCAAAATCGAAGAAGTCGCAGAGATGCCAAACCTCATCGAGGTCCAGAAGGCATCCTACGATCAGTTTCTCCTGGTCAAAGAGCCGCATGGCGGACGCCCTGACGAGGGTTTGCAAGCGGTATTCAGGTCGGTGTTCCCGATCTCCGATTTCTCCAATACGGCCCAGCTCGAATTCGTCCGCTACGAGTTCGAGCTGCCGAAATACGATGTCGACGAGTGCCGCCAGCGCGGCATGACCTACGCGGCGCCTCTCAAGGTGACGCTGCGCCTCATCGTGTTCGATATCGACGAAGAGACGGGCGCAAAGTCGGTCAAGGACATCAAGGAGCAGGATGTTTACATGGGCGACATTCCGCTCATGACCAACAACGGCACCTTCATCGTCAATGGCACCGAGCGGGTGATCGTCTCCCAGATGCACCGCTCGCCCGGCGTATTCTTCGATCACGACAAGGGCAAGACCCATTCCTCCGGCAAGCTCCTGTTTGCCGCCCGCATCATTCCGTATCGCGGTTCCTGGCTCGACATCGAGTTCGATGCCAAGGACATCGTCTATGCGCGCATCGACCGCCGCCGCAAGATTCCGGTGACGTCGCTGATGTTCGCCCTCGCCATGGATGGCGAGGAAATCCTCAACACCTTCTATAAGCAGATCGTCTACAAGCGCGCCAAGGACGGCTGGCGGGTTCCGTTCGACGCCAATCGCATGCGCGGCTACAAGGCAGTGAACGATCTCGTCGATGCCGACAGCGGCAAGGTCGTGATCGAGGCTGGCAAGAAGATTACGGTGCGCCAAGCCCGCCAGCTCGCCGAGAAGGGCCTCAGGGCGCTCCGCATTACCGACGAGGAACTGATCGGGCACTACATCGCCGACGACCTCGTCAACATGAAGACCGGCGAAATCCACGCGGAGGCCGGCGCCGAGATCACCGAGAAGATGCTCAAGACATTGCATGAGGAGGGCTACCGGGAAATCCCGGTGCTCGACATCGACCACGTCAACGTCGGCGCCTATATCCGCAATACGCTCCATATCGAGAAGAACATGACGCGCGAGGATGCGCTGTTCGACATCTATCGCGTCATGCGCCCGGGCGAACCGCCGACGCTCGACACCGCGCAAACGATGTTCAACTCGCTGTTCTTCGATTCGGAGCGCTACGATCTTTCCGCCGTCGGCCGCGTCAAGATGAACATGCGTCTGGACCTCCAGGCGGAGGACACGCTGCGCGTGCTGCGCAAGGAGGACATCGTCGGCGTCATCCGCACCTTGGTCGACCTGCGCGACGGCAGAGGCGAGATCGATGACATCGACCACCTCGGCAACCGCCGGGTGCGTTCGGTCGGCGAATTGATGGAGAACCAGTACCGGATCGGCCTCCTGCGCATGGAGCGCGCCATCAAGGAGCGCATGAGCTCGGTCGACATCGACACCGTGATGCCGCAGGACCTCATCAACGCCAAGCCGGCCGCGGCCGCAGTGCGCGAGTTCTTCGGCTCCTCGCAGCTCTCCCAGTTCATGGATCAGACCAATCCGCTGTCCGAGATCACCCACAAGCGGCGGCTCTCGGCCCTTGGACCTGGAGGTCTGACCCGCGAGCGCGCCGGCTTCGAGGTGCGCGACGTGCACCCGACCCACTACGGCCGCATCTGCCCGATCGAGACTCCGGAAGGTCCCAACATCGGCCTTATCAACTCGCTCGCGACCTATGCGCGGGTCAACAAATACGGCTTCGTCGAAACGCCCTATCGCAAGGTCAAGGACGGCCGGGTGACGGGCGACGTCGTCTATCTCTCCGCCATGGAGGAAGGGCGTTACTATGTGGCCCAGGCGAACGTGCCGCTCGACGCCAAGCAGCGCTTTACCGAGGATCTCGTCGTGTGCCGGCATGCCGGCGACGTGCAGATGATCGCGCCCGACCGGGTCGACTACATGGACGTGTCGCCCAAGCAGCTGGTGTCGGTGGCGGCTGCGCTGATTCCGTTTCTCGAGAACGACGACGCCAACCGGGCCTTGATGGGCTCCAATATGCAACGCCAGGCCGTCCCCCTGGTGCGCGCCGAGGCGCCGTTCGTCGGCACCGGCATGGAAGGCGTGGTCGCCCGCGATTCCGGCGCCGCCATCGCGGCGCGGCGTACCGGCATCATCGACCAGGTCGACGCCACCCGTATCGTGGTGCGCGCGACCGAGGATCTCGACCCGACCAAGTCGGGCGTCGACATCTACCGGCTGATGAAGTTCCAGCGCTCGAACCAGAACACCTGCATCAACCAGCGCCCGCTGGTGAAGGTCGGCGATGCGGTGAAGAAGGGCGATATCATCGCCGACGGTCCTTCGACCGATCTCGGCGAGCTTGCGCTCGGCCGCAACGTCCTCGTCGCCTTCATGCCGTGGAACGGCTACAACTTCGAGGACTCGATTCTGCTTTCCGAGCGGATCGTCAAGGACGACGTATTCACCTCGATTCATATCGAGGAATTCGAGGTGATGGCCCGCGACACCAAGCTCGGCCCCGAGGAAATCACCCGCGATATTCCGAACGTCTCCGAAGAGGCGCTGAAGAATCTCGATGAAGCCGGCATCGTGTACATCGGCGCCGAAGTTCACGCCGGCGACATCCTGGTTGGCAAGATAACGCCGAAGGGTGAAAGCCCGATGACGCCCGAGGAAAAACTCCTGCGCGCCATCTTCGGCGAAAAGGCGTCCGATGTCCGCGATACCTCGCTGCGGGTGCCGCCCGGCGTCCAGGGCACCGTCGTCGAGGTGCGGGTTTTCAACCGTCATGGCGTCGACAAGGACGAGCGCGCGCTTGCCATCGAACGCGAGGAGATCGAGCGGCTCGCCAAGGACCGCGACGACGAGCAGGCCATTCTCGACCGCAACGTCTATGGCCGGCTTGCCGAGATGCTGGAAGGCCGGCAGGGCATTGCGGGTCCGAAGGGCTTCAAGAAGGAGTCGAAGATCACCCGCGCCGTGCTGGAAGAATATCCACGCTCGCAATGGTGGCTGTTCGCCTCTCCGAACGACAAGCTGATGGCCGAGATCGAGGCCATCCGCAAGCAGTACGACGAATCGAAGAAGGGCTTGGAGCAGCGTTTTCTCGATAAGGTCGAAAAGCTGCAGCGCGGCGACGAATTGCCGCCTGGCGTGATGAAGATGGTCAAAGTCTTCGTCGCCGTAAAGCGCAAGATCCAGCCCGGCGATAAGATGGCCGGCCGCCACGGCAACAAGGGCGTCGTGTCCAAGATCGTGCCGGTTGAGGACATGCCGTTCCTTGCCGACGGCCAGCAGGTCGACATCGTGCTCAACCCGCTCGGTGTGCCGAGCCGCATGAATGTCGGCCAGATCCTTGAGACCCACCTGGGCTGGGCCTGCGCCGGCCTCGGCCATCGCATCGGCCAGGCGGTCGACGCCTATTACCACCGCAGGGATCTCAAGCCGCTGCGCGACACCCTGAAAAAGGTCTATGGTGATGAAGAGACGATCAAGACCTTGGACGAGGCTGGCCTGATCGAGCTTGGCGCCAACCTCAAACATGGCGTGCCGATCGCCACCCCGGTCTTCGACGGCGCGAAGGAAGCCGATATCGAGCACATGCTCGATCTTGCCGGCCTCGATCATTCGGGCCAGATGAAGCTTTTTGACGGTCGCACCGGCGAAGCGTTCGATCGCAAAGTGACGGTAGGCTACATCTACATGCTCAAGCTGCATCATCTTGTCGACGACAAGATCCATGCCCGCTCGATCGGCCCTTACAGCCTCGTTACTCAGCAGCCGCTGGGCGGCAAGGCGCAGTTCGGTGGCCAGCGCTTCGGCGAAATGGAGGTGTGGGCGCTCGAGGCCTACGGCGCCGCCTACACGCTGCAGGAGATGTTGACCGTGAAGTCTGACGACGTCGCCGGCCGCACCAAGGTGTACGAGGCGATCGTGCGCGGCGACGACACATTCGAGGCCGGTATCCCGGAGTCCTTCAACGTGCTGGTGAAGGAGATGCGCTCGCTCGGCCTGAACGTCGACCTGCACAATTCCAAGCTGCCGCTGCGCGGCGCCGACGGCGCCGCGGAGGCCGCCGAGTAGAGCGGCTGGGGTTCCGGCCCCCGCCCCCATCTACCCTCCCCCGTATGCGGGGGAGGGTAGATGGGGGCGCCGCCACACAGATCGCCAGATTGAAGTGCGCCGGCGCTGGCCGGCGCAAAGCCTCCAGATGGAGCCCCTGATGAATCAAGAAGTCATCAATCTCTTCAGCCCCCAAACGCCTGCACAGGTGTTCGACCAGATCAGGATCTCGATCGCCAGTCCCGAGAAAATCCTGTCGTGGTCCTACGGCGAGATCAAGAAGCCGGAGACCATCAACTACCGCACGTTCAAGCCCGAACGCGATGGGTTGTTCTGCGCCCGCATCTTCGGGCCGATCAAGGATTACGAGTGCTTGTGCGGCAAGTACAAGCGCATGAAGTACAAGGGCATCATCTGCGAGAAGTGCGGCGTCGAGGTGACGCTGTCGCGGGTTCGGCGCGAACGCATGGGCCATATCGAACTCGCCGCCCCGGTCGCGCATATCTGGTTCCTGAAGTCGCTGCCGAGCCGGATCGGCCTCCTGCTCGACATGACGCTGAAGGACCTGGAGCGGATTCTCTATTTCGAATACTACGTGGTGCTGGAGCCCGGGCTAACCCCGCTCCAGGATCGTCAATTGCTCTCGGAGGAAGAGTACCTGCGGGCCCAGGAGGAGTACGGACAGGACAGCTTCACCGCCACGATCGGCGCCGAGGCCATCCGGGAGATGCTCAAATCGCTCGATCTTGAGAAGCTCGCGGCGGACCTGCGCGTCGAAATCGCGGAGTCGAAATCCGAGCTCAAGCCCAAGAAGCTTGCCAAGCGCCTCAAGCTCATCGAGTCTTTCGTTCAGTCGGGCAACAAGCCGGAATGGATGATCCTCACGGTGGTGCCGGTGATTCCGCCGGATTTGCGGCCGCTGGTTCCGCTTGACGGCGGCCGCTTTGCGACGTCGGATCTCAACGATCTCTACCGCCGCGTCATCAACCGCAACAACCGCCTCAAGAAGCTGATCGAGCTGCGCGCGCCCGACATCATCATCCGCAACGAAAAACGCATGCTGCAGGAGGCGGTCGACGCCTTGTTCGACAACGGCCGCCGCGGCCGCGTCATCACCGGCGCCAACAAGCGTCCGCTCAAGTCGCTCGCCGACATGCTCAAGGGCAAGCAGGGACGCTTCCGCCAGAATCTGCTTGGCAAGCGCGTCGACTATTCGGGCCGCTCGGTCATCGTGGTCGGCCCCGAGCTCAAGCTGCATCAGTGCGGGCTGCCGAAGAAGATGGCGCTGGAGCTGTTCAAGCCGTTCATCTATTCGCGCCTCGACGCCAAGGGCCTGTCGACCACCGTCAAGCAGGCCAAGAAGCTCGTCGAAAAGGAAAAGCCCGAGGTCTGGGACATTCTCGACGAGGTGATCCGCGAGCATCCGGTGCTGCTAAACCGGGCGCCGACGCTGCATCGCCTCGGCATTCAGGCGTTCGAGCCGGTCCTGATCGAAGGCAAGGCGATCCAGCTCCATCCGCTGGTGTGCGCGGCCTTCAACGCCGATTTTGACGGCGACCAGATGGCCGTGCACGTACCGCTGTCGCTGGAAAGCCAGCTCGAGGCCCGCGTGCTCATGATGTCGACCAACAACATCCTGCATCCGGCCAACGGCTCGCCCATCATCGTGCCGAGCCAGGACATCGTGCTTGGGCTCTACTATCTGACCTTGATGCGCGAGAACGAGCCCGGCGAAGGCAAGATCTTCGGCGACATGTACGATATCGAACATGCGCTCGCCGAGAAGGCGATCACGCTGCACAGCAAGATCAAATACCGCTGGCATGGTCTCGACGAAGCCGGCAAGCCGGCGTCGTATTGGCACGATACGACGCCGGGGCGCGTCATCCTCGGCCAGGTGATCCCGCGCAACCGCAAAGTGCCGTTCGAAGTCGTCAACAAGCTGATGACGAAGCGCGAAATCTCCAAGCTGATCGACACGGTCTATCGCCACTGCGGCCAGAAGGACACCGTGGTGTTCTGCGATCACATCATGGCGCTCGGCTTCCACCACGCCTTCAAGGCCGGCATCTCGTTCGGCAAGGACGACATGGTGGTGCCGGCACGGAAGTGGAAGATTGTCGAAGACACGCGCTCGGCCGCCAAGGAGTTCGAGCAGCAGTTCAACGAGGGCCTCATCACCCAGGGCGAGAAGTACAACAAGGTGGTGGATGCGTGGTCGAAATGCACCGACAAGATCGCCGAGGAGATGATGAAGGAGATCTCCGCCGTCCGTAAGGACAAGGAGACCGGGCGCGAGCAGCCGATCAATTCGATCTACATGATGGCGGATTCGGGCGCCCGCGGTTCGGCCGCCCAGATGAAGCAGCTCGCCGGAATGCGCGGCCTGATGGCGAAGCCGTCGGGCGAGATCATTGAGACCCCGATCATCTCCAACTTCAAGGAAGGGCTTTCGGTTCTGGAATACTTCAACTCGACCCACGGCGCCCGCAAGGGTTTGGCCGACACGGCGCTGAAGACCGCAAATTCGGGTTATCTGACCCGCCGTCTCGTCGACGTCGCGCAGGACTCCATCATAACGACCTATGATTGCCATACGGCGTCCGGGATCAAGGTGCGGGCGATCATCGACTCCGGCCAGGTGGTGGCTTCGCTCGCGAGCCGCATTCTCGGCCGCACGACGGCTGAGGACCTGCGTGATCCGGGCGGGACGGAGGTCCTGGTGCCGCGCGGCACGCTCTTGGGCGAGCCTGAGGTCGATAGGATCGTGCAGGCCGGAATCCAGGAGGTGCGCATCCGTTCGGTGCTCACCTGCGAGGCCACAAGCGGCGTGTGCGCCGCCTGCTACGGCCGCGATCTCGCGCGCGGGACGCCCGTCAACATGGGCGAAGCGGTCGGCGTCATCGCGGCGCAATCGATCGGCGAGCCGGGGACGCAGCTCACCATGCGCACGTTCCACATCGGCGGCGCGGCGCAGATTTCCGAGCAGTCCTTCATCGAATCGAACTTCGAGGGCACGATACGGGTCAAGAACCGCAGCGTCGTTCGCAATTCGAGCGGCGACCTCGTTTGCATGACCCGCAACATGGCCATCGTGGTGGTCGATCAGGACGGCACCGAGCGCGCGGTTCACCGCATCCAGTATGGCGCCCGCTTGAAGTGCGACGAGGGCGACCACATCAAGCGCGGTCAGCGCATTGCCGAGTGGGATCCGTACATGCGGCCAATCCTCACCGAGGTCGAGGGTACGATCGGGTTTGAGGATCTGGTCGAAGGCCAGTCGATGTCGGAATCGCTCGACGAGTCGACCGGCATCGCCAAGCGTGTGGTCATTGACTGGCGCACCGGCGCAGCCCGCGGCCAGCAGGATCTGCGTCCCGCCATGGTGGTCAAGAGCAAGGACGGCAAGATTCTCAAGCTCGCCCGCGGCGGCGACGCCCGCTATCTGCTCGCGGTCGACGCCATCCTGTCGGTCGATCCCGGCGGTCACGTGAAGGCCGGCGACGTCATTGCCCGCATGCCGAGCGAAAGCGCCAAGACCCGCGACATCACGGGCGGCCTGCCGCGGGTTGCCGAGCTGTTCGAGGCGCGGCGGCCGAAGGAGGCTGCCGTCATCGCGGAGGTTTCCGGCACCGTCCGGTTCGGCCGCGATTACAAGAACAAGCGCCGCCTCACCATCGAGCCGAGCGTCGAGGGCGAGGAGCCGAAGGAGTATCTCATTCCCAAGGGCAAGCACATCCATCTGCAGGACGGCGACGTCATCGAGAAGGGCGACTACATCGTCGAGGGCAACCCTGCACCGCACGACATCCTGGCCGTCAAGGGCGTCGAGGAGCTGGCGGCGTATCTCGTCAACGAGATCCAGGAAGTCTATCGGCTCCAAGGCGTCCACATCAACGACAAGCACATCGAGGTGATTGTCCGCCAGATGCTCCAGAAGGTCGAAATCAACGAGGTGGGCGAGACCGATCTCATCCAGGGCGAGCAGATCGACCGGCTGGAACTCGACGAGATCAACGCCAAGGCGCTCGAAGAGGGCAAGAAGCCGGCCCACGGCCATCCGGTTCTCCTCGGCATCACCAAGGCGTCGCTCCAGACCCGCTCGTTCATTTCGGCGGCGTCGTTCCAGGAGACCACCCGGGTTCTCACCGAGGCAGCCGTCAACGGCAAGATCGATACGCTGGACGGCCTTAAGGAGAACGTCATCGTCGGGCGGCTGATCCCGGCCGGAACCGGCGCAGTGATGGGCCAACTCCGCGAAGTCGCGACCAGGCGCGATCAGCTCATTCTGGACGAACGCGAGAAGGAGCAGGCGCTCAAGGCTGCCGAACAGCCGGTGCAGCAACTGCCGGCGGCGGAGTAGGTTCCGGGCTGCCGCATGCCGCGGTTGGGGGCGTTGCAAACGTCCCCTCGCCGCGTTTGCGGGGCAATGGAAGTGTGGCGCGGTTATTTGGCCGTTGCCACTGGCAGGGCCGCATTGCGGAAACGACCGACCGTTCGCGCCGAAATCGTAAGCGATGAGCGGCGCGCCCGTTGTTAGAGGCACGCGCGTACAGGTCGAAACGATTCTCACTTATTTGCGAGCCGGGCACAGCAGGAGAGAAATTTTCGAAGATTATCCAAGTCTTCCGATTGACGGTATCGACGCTGCGATAGCCTGGGCCGAGGCGACTTACGGTCCGGATTGGAAGGGAAATTGACGAGGCGCCGGTCATCGACGGAAAGCAGGTGACTCTGCAAACATCGTCGAACGGCGATCGACTTGCAACCCACGGCTACGATCACCATTTAGTCTACCTGCATCGAGGGGCGAAAACGCTGCATGCTGATTTTGCCTTTCTCGGCGTCTGATGCCTTGACTTCGTGCCGCTACGTCGATAAAAACGCGCACTTTTTGCGGCAGGCGGTGAACTTCGCCAGTCGGAACGGCCGTTCGGCAATCCGTGGTTGAAAGCTGTTGAAAGACAAGCTCTTTTGACGGGATTGCGAACCTTCCGGGCCTCGATGAATGAAGTTCAGACGCTGCCTCTGACATCGAACTGTCGGATGTGAGGGCATGACCGCGACGGCGCCGCAGGCGGCGGTGTCGTGGTCCTCTGTGGCGAAACGTCGGTCCGCGGTCTTGCGCGGCTGGCGGTTTTTTGGTTTCGCGCCCCCTCCCTACCATTCCCCGCAAGCGGGGAAGGGTAGGAGGGGGAGGCGCGCTGTGTCGTGCGTCTCGACGGATGGAGCGCAGGTGACGAAACGGAAGGTGAAGGCTGACGATGCCGACGATCAACCAGTTGATCCGCAAGCCACGGGTGGCGCAAAAGGCCCGCAAAAAGGTGCCGGCCCTGCAGCAATCGCCGCAGAAGCGGGGCGTATGCACGCGCGTCTACACCACCACGCCCAAGAAGCCGAATTCGGCGCTGCGCAAGGTCGCGAAGGTGCGTCTGACCAACGGGTTCGAGGTCATCGGGTACATTCCGGGGGAAGGCCACAACCTTCAGGAGCACTCGGTGGTTATGATCCGGGGCGGCCGCGTCAAGGACCTGCCGGGAGTGCGCTACCACATCCTGCGCGGCGTTCTTGACACGCAAGGCGTCAAGAACCGTAAGCAGCGCCGCTCGAAATACGGCGCCAAACGACCGAAATGACCCCACCTCCCCACCCTCCCCGCCAGCGCGGGAGGGTGGGGAGGTGGGCATCCCGGGGCGAGCGAAGCGAGACCTTAAGGATCGCGATCAACAGAGTAAGACGTGGATGGCCGGGACGAGCCTGGCCGTGACGAAGGAAAGAAACAGATGTCGCGCCGTCACCGTGCCGAAAGACGCGAGGTTCTTCCCGATCCGAAATTCGGGAACATGGTGGTATCGAAGTTCATGAATTCGATCATGCATGCCGGCAAGAAATCGGTCGCCGAGACGATCGTTTACGGCGCCCTCGACATGATCGAGGGCAAGACCAAGCAAAACCCCGTGTCGATTTTTCAGCAGGCGCTCGACAATGTCATGCCGACCATCGAAGTGCGTTCCCGCCGGGTCGGCGGCGCCACCTATCAGGTTCCGGTCGAAGTCCGCACCGATCGCCGCCAGGCGCTTGGCATTCGTTGGCTGATCACAGCCGCGCGCGACCGCAACGAAAAGACGATGACCGAGCGGCTGTCCGGCGAATTGCTTGATGCATCGAACAATCGAGGGAACGCAGTGAAGAAGCGCGAAGATACCCACCGGATGGCGGAGGCGAATCGCGCCTTCGCGCATTACCGGTGGTAGGCGCAGCGCGCAAATAGCCGGCTTTTGAGGATATAAAATGCCCCGCGTCCACCTGATCGAAGACTACCGCAATTTCGGCATCATGGCCCACATCGATGCCGGGAAGACCACGACGACGGAGCGCATCCTCTACTACACCGGAAAAAGCCACAAAATGGGTGAAGTCCATGAGGGCGCCGCCACCATGGACTGGATGGAGCAGGAACAGGAGCGCGGCATCACCATCACGTCGGCCGCGACGACTGCATTCTGGCGCGAGAAACGCTTAAACATCATCGACACTCCGGGGCACGTGGATTTCACCATCGAAGTGGAGCGCTCGTTGCGCGTGCTGGACGGCGCCGTATGCGTGCTCGATTCCAACCAGGGCGTCGAGCCCCAGACCGAAACGGTGTGGCGCCAGGGCGACAAGTACAAGGTTCCCCGTATCGTCTTCGCCAACAAGATGGATAAGATCGGGGCGGACTTCTTCCGCTGCCTGTCCGACATTGTCGATCGCCTGGGCGCGAAGCCGATCGCGATCCAGCTCCCCATCGGGGCGGAGAGCCAGTTCAAGGGCATTGTCGACCTCGTTCGCATGGTGGGCGTCGTATGGGAAGACGAGGGGCTCGGCGCGAAATATCACGATGTCGAGATTCCCCCCGACATGGCCGATCAGGCGCGGGAATATCGCGAGAAGCTGATCGAAGCGGCAGTCGAACTCGACGACGCCGCCATGGCGGCCTATCTCGACGGCAAGGAACCGGACGAGGCGACGCTCAAGCGGCTCATCCGCAAGGCGGTGATCACCGGCGCGTTCTTTCCGGTGCTGGCCGGCTCGGCATTCAAGAACAAGGGCGTCCAGCCGCTGCTCGACGCCGTGATCGACTATCTGCCGTCGCCGCTCGACGTGCCGCCGATCAAGGGTGTTGACGACAAGGGCAACGAAGTCGTCCGCAGGCCCGACGACAAGGAACCGATGTCGCTCTTGGCCTTCAAGATCATGGACGATCCATATGTCGGCACCATCACGTTCTGCCGCATCTATTCAGGCACGCTGACGAGCGGATCAGGGGTCATCAACTCAACCCGCGAGCGCCGCGAGCGCATCGGCCGCATGCTGCTGATGCACGCCAACAACCGCGAAGACATCAAGGAGGCCTATGCGGGCGACATCGTGGCGCTTGCCGGCCTCAAGGAGGCCCGGACCGGCGACACGCTGTGCGATCCGCAAAAGCCCGTGATCCTGGAAAAGATGGAATTTCCTGCTCCGGTCATCGAGATCGCGATCGAGCCGAAGTCGAAAGCCGACCAGGAGAAGCTCGGTGTCGCGCTGGCGAAGCTTGCGGCCGAGGATCCCTCGTTCCGCGTTTCCACCGATCAGGAGTCGGGCCAGACCATTCTCAAGGGCATGGGCGAACTGCATCTCGACATCAAGGTCGACATCCTGAAGCGCACCTACAAGGTCGACGCCAATATCGGGGCTCCGCAGGTCGCCTATCGCGAGAAGATTACCCGCGTTACCACGGTGGATCACACCCACAAGAAGCAGACCGGCGGTTCCGGTCAGTTCGCCCGGGTCAAGATCGTCGCCGAGCCGATGCAGCCGGGCAGCGGCTTTGAGTTCGAAAACAAGGTGGTCGGCGGCTCGGTGCCCAAGGAATTCGTGCCCGGCGTCGAAAAGGGCCTTGAATCGGTGCTCGGATCGGGCGTGCTTGCCGGCTTCCCGGTGGTCGACCTCAAGGTCTCGCTGGTGGACGGCGCCTCGCATGAGGTCGATTCGTCGGCGCTCGCATTCGAGATCGCCGCGCGCGCGGCGCTGCGCGAGGCCTTGCAGAAGGGCGGCCCGGTGCTGCTTGAGCCGATCATGAAAGTCGAGGTGGTGACGCCCGAGGATTACACCGGTTCGGTGATCGGCGATCTCAACTCGCGGCGCGGCCAGATCCAGGGGCAGGACATGCGCGGCAACGCCAACGTCATCAACGCCATGGTGCCGCTCGCCAACATGTTCGGCTACGTCAACACGCTGCGCTCGATGTCGCAGGGACGCGCCACCTTCACGATGCAATTCGACCACTACGAACAGGTTCCCAACAACGTTGCGCAGGAGGTTCAGGCCAAGTTTGCCTGATCCTGTCGACTTCATAGAAGCAAAACGCCAACGGCAACGGAGACTGCGATGGCCAAGGCAAAATTCGAACGCACCAAGCCGCATTGCAATATCGGCACGATCGGTCATGTCGATCACGGCAAGACGACGTTGACCGCGGCGATTACCAAGGTTCTGGCCGAGCAGGGCAAGGCGAAATTTACAGCCTACGACGAGATCGACAAGGCTCCGGAAGAGAAGGCGCGCGGCATCACCATCTCGACGGCCCACGTCGAATACGAGACTGACGCCCGCCACTATGCGCACGTCGACTGCCCCGGCCATGCCGACTATGTGAAGAACATGATCACCGGCGCCGCGCAGATGGACGGCGCGATCCTGGTGGTGAGCGCTGCCGACGGCCCGATGCCGCAGACCCGCGAGCACATCCTGCTCGCCCGCCAGGTCGGCGTGCCGGCGCTCGTCGTCTACCTCAACAAGGTCGACATGGTCGACGACCCCGAGCTCCTGGAGCTGGTCGAGCTCGAGGTGCGTGAGCTGCTGTCGAAATATGAATTTCCCGGCGACAAGATCCCGGTGGTCAAGGGCGCCGCGAAGTTGGCATTGGACGGCGTCGACGACAAGCTCGGCAAGAATTCGATCTTCGAGCTGATGAAGGCGGTCGACGATTACATCCCGCAGCCCCAGCGCCCGAAGGACCAGCCGTTCCTGATGCCGGTCGAGGATGTGTTCTCGATTTCGGGTCGCGGCACGGTGGTGACCGGCCGCATCGAGCGCGGCGTCATCAAGGTCGGTGAGGAAGTCGAGGTCGTCGGGCTTAGGCCGACCATGAAGACCGTGGTCACCGGCGTCGAGATGTTCCGCAAGTTGCTCGACCAGGGCGAGGCGGGCGACAACGTCGGTTGCCTGTTGCGCGGCACCAAGCGCGAGGAGGTTGAGCGCGGCCAGGTGCTGTGCAAGCCCGGCAGCGTCAAGCCGCACACCAAGTTCAAGGCCGAGGCCTACATCCTCACCAAGGAGGAGGGCGGCCGTCATACGCCGTTCTTCACCAACTATCGCCCGCAATTCTATTTCCGCACGACCGACGTGACCGGCGTCGTGCACCTGCCGGAGGGCACCGAAATGGTGATGCCCGGCGACAACATCGCCATGACAATCGAATTGATCGTGCCGATCGCCATGGAGGAGAAGCTGCGCTTCGCCATTCGCGAGGGTGGTCGCACTGTCGGCTCGGGCGTCGTCACCAGCATCATCGAGTGACGGGCGACGGACGACAGAGGACGGACGACAGAGAAAAGGAGGAGGATTCGGGCAGGTGTAGGCGAAATGCACGACCTAATCCGTCGTCTGTCGTCCGTCGTCTGTCCTCCGCTACACCATGAACGGCCAGAACATCCGAATCAGGCTCAAGGCCTTCGATCACCGCATCCTTGATGCGTCCACCCGCGAGATCGTGGCAACCGCCAAGCGCACCGGCGCGCAGGTGCGCGGGCCGATCCCGTTGCCGACCAAGATCGAAAAATTCACCGTGAACCGCTCGCCGCACGTCGACAAGAAGAGCCGCGAGCAGTTTGAGATGCGAACCCACAAGCGGCTGCTCGACATCGTTGATCCGACGCCCCAGACGGTCGACGCGCTGATGAAGCTCGATCTTGCGGCCGGCGTCGATGTCGAGATCAAGCTCTAGGGCAGAGGATGACACGATGCGTTCCGGAGTGATCGCACAAAAGGTCGGGATGACCCGCATTTTTACCGAGGCGGGCGAGCATGTGCCGGTGACGGTGCTGCGGCTCGCCAACTGCCAAGTGATCGGGCATCGCACCAAGGACAAGAACGGCTACGTGGCGCTGCAACTCGGCGCCGGCACCCGCAAGGCCTCGAGATTGAGCCGCGCGGAGCGCAACAACTTTGCCGTCGCCAACGTCGAGCCCAAGCGCAAGGTGGTGGAATTCCGCGTCGACGAAAACGCGCTCATCCCTGTCGGCGCGGAGATCACGGCCGACCATTTCATCATCGGCCAGTTCGTCGACGTCACCGGCACCTCGATCGGCAAGGGCTATGCGGGCGGTATGAAGCGATGGAATTTCGGCGGCTTGCGCGCCTCGCACGGCGTGTCGGTCTCACACCGCTCGATCGGTTCCACGGGCGGCCGTCAGGACCCGGGACGCACGTTCAAGAATAAGAAGATGCCGGGCCAGATGGGCGTCGATCGCGTCACCACTCTCAATCTCAAGGTCGTGCAGACTGATGTTGAGCGCGGTCTGATCCTGGTTGAAGGCGCGGTGCCGGGCGCCAAGGGCGGCTGGATCACGGTGCGCGACGCCGTCAAGAAGACCTTGCCGAAAGATGCGCCGCAACCCGGCAAGTTCCGCGTCGCGGGCGATGCGGCGGAACCTCCTCCCTCCGGGAGTGAGGGCGCGTCTCCGGCGCAGGGAGCGTGACCATGGAACTCAAGATCACGACTCTTGACGGCGAGGCGAAGGGTTCGGTCAACCTGTCGGACACGATCTTCGGGTTGGAGCCGCGCCAGGATCTCATTCAGCGCTGTGTCGTCTGGCAACTCGCCAAGCGCCGGGCCGGCACCCACAAGGTGAAGGGGCGCGCCGAGATCTGGCGAACCGGCAAGAAGATGTACAAGCAGAAGGGCACCGGCGGCGCCCGCCACGGCTCCCAGCGCGCCAATCTGTTCCGCGGCGGCGGCCGTTCATTCGGCCCGGTGGTGCGCAGCCACGCGATCGACCTGCCCAAGAAGGTGCGCGTCCTTGCCCTCAAGCATGCGCTCTCCGCCAAGGCCAAAGACGGCGGCATCGTCCTCATTGAAGACGCCAGGCTCGCGGAGACCAAGACCAAGCTGCTCAAAGGCCACTTCGAGAAGCTAGGCGTCGCCAATGCGCTGATCATCGACGGCGCCGAAATCGACAACGGCTTTCGTCTCGCCACCCGCAATATTCCCAATATCGATGTGCTGCCGATCCAGGGCATCAACGTTTACGACATTTTGCGGCGACACACCCTTGTCCTCACCAGGGCCGCGCTCGATGCGCTGGAGGCGCGATTGAAATGACCACCAACGATCCGCGCCACTACGACGTCATCGTATCGCCGGTTATCACCGAAAAGGCGACGCTCGCCTCCGAGCACAACCAGGTGATCTTCCGGGTCGCGCCGCATGCCACCAAGCCGCAGATCAAGGAGGCGGTGGAAAAACTGTTCGACGTCAAGGTCAAACACGTCAATACGCTGGTCCGCAAGGGCAAGGTCCGCATTTTCCGCGGCAGGCGCGGCATGTTGTCGGACGTGAAAAAGGCCATCGTGACCCTCGAGGAGGGACACCGCATCGACGTGACGACAGGGCTTTAGGGCGCGGGAAGTAGGAACCATGGCACTCAAGCATTACAAGCCGACGACGCCTGGCCAGCGCCAACTGGTCCTGGTCGACCGGTCCGCGCTCTACAAGGGCGAGCCCGTGAAAGCGCTGACGACCGGCAAGATCTCGTCGGGAGGGCGCAACAACAACGGGCGCATCACGGTGCGCTTCCGCGGCGGCGGCCACAAGCGGGCGCTGCGCACGGTCGACTTCAAGCGCAGCAAGCACGACCAGCCGGCGCGCGTCGAGCGCATCGAATACGATCCGAACCGCACCGGGTTCATCGCGCTCATCAAGTATGAGGACGGCGAACTCGCCTACATTCTGGCGCCGCAGCGGCTCGGGGAGGGCGACACGATCGTCGCCGGCGAGCACGTGGACGTGAAGCCCGGCAATGCCATGCCGGTCGGCAACATGCCGGTCGGCACCATCGTGCACAACGTCGAGCTCAAGATCGGCAAGGGCGGCCAGCTCGCGCGGTCGGCCGGGTCGTACGCCCAGATCGTCGGCCGCGACCAGGAATACGTGATCCTGCGTCTCAATTCGGGCGAGCAGCGGCTCGTCCATGGGCGCTGCAAGGGAACGGTCGGCGCGGTGTCGAATCCCGACCACATGAACATCTCGATCGGCAAGGCGGGCCGCAAGCGCTGGCTTGGGCGCATGCCGCACAATCGCGGCGTGTCGATGAACCCGGTCGACCATCCGCTCGGCGGCGGCGAGGGCCGCAGCTCGGGCGGGCGGCACCCGGTGACGCCCTGGGGCTTCCCCACCAAGGGCAAGAAGACCCGGACCAACAAGCGAACCACGAAATTCATCATTTCAAGCCGCCACGCGCGGAAGAAGAAGTAAGGCGAGGGCAAGATGGCGCGCTCGGTATGGAAGGGGCCGTTCGTCGACGGTTTCCTGCTGAAGAAGGCAGAGGCTGCGCGGTCGTCGGGCCGGCACGACGTGATCAAGACCTGGAGCCGTCGCTCGACGATCCTGCCGCAGTTCGTCGGGCTGACCTTCGGGGTGCACAACGGCCACAAGCACATCCCCGTGATGGTGACCGAGGAGATGGTCGGCCACAAGCTCGGCGAGTTCGCACCGACCCGCACGTTTCACGGCCACTCTTCCGACAGGAAGGCCAAGCGGGCGTCGTCGCCCGGCGCGGCTTAAAGCGGGAGGATGAGATGAGCAAGACCGCACATCCGCGCAGCCTTGCGGATAACGAGGCCAAAGCCGTCGCTCGCATGCTGCGCATCAGCCCGCAGAAACTCAACCTGCTTGCCCAGCTCATCCGCGGCAAGAAGGTGCAGACAGCTCTCGCTGACCTGGAATTCTCGCGCAAGCGCATCGCCAAGGATGTCCGCAAGTGCCTGGAGTCCGCCATTGCGAATGCGGAGAACAATCACGATCTCGACATCGACGATCTCGTGGTGGCGCGCGCCCATGTCGGCAAAGGCCTCGTCATCAAGCGCTTTCACGCCCGCGGCCGCGGCCGCGCCGGCAAGATTCTCAAGCCGTTCTCGCACCTGACGATCGTGGTTCGTCAGGTCGAGGCGAGCGCCTAAGGAGCCCCCGATGGGTCAGAAGGTCAATCCGACAGGTCTGCGTCTCGGCATCAACCGCACCTGGGACTCGCGGTGGTATGCGGGCAAGAACGAGTACGGCAAGCTCTTGCACGAGGACATGGAAATTCGCGAGGCGTTGACGAAGCAGCTCAAGCAGGCGGCGGTGTCCAAGATCGTGATTGAACGTCCGCACAAGAAGTGCCGCGTGACGATCCATTCGGCGCGGCCCGGCGTCGTCATCGGCAAGAAGGGCGCCGACATCGAGAAGCTCCGCAAGGCAGTGGCGAAGCTCACCGACAGCGACGTCGTCCTCAACATCATCGAGATTCGCAAGCCCGAGCTTGACGCGAGACTCGTCGCCGAATCGATTGCCCAGCAGCTTGAACGTCGCGTCGCGTTCCGGCGCGCCATGAAGCGGGCCGTGCAGTCGGCCATGCGGCTCGGCGCGGAAGGCATCCGCATCAACTGTTCGGGCCGGCTCGGCGGCGCTGAAATCGCCCGCCTGGAATGGTATCGGGAAGGCCGGGTGCCGCTGCATACGCTGCGCGCCGACGTCGATTACGGCGTCGCCACCGCGTTCACGACCTATGGCACCTGCGGCGTCAAGGTGTGGATCTTCAAGGGCGAGATCCTGGAGCACGATCCGATGGCGCAGGACAAGCGCATGGCGGAGATCGAGGCGGGTCGCCCGCGTCGCGACAGTTGAGGCATCAAAGTAAGTTGGAAGTCTGAAAGAGGCGAAGTGCCATGCTGCAACCGACGCGCACGAAATTTCGTAAGGCGCACAAAGGCCGGATCAAGGGCGCTGCCACCAGCGGCGCGACGCTGAGCTTTGGTCAGTTCGGCCTCAAGGCGATGGAGCCGGACCGGGTGACCGCGCGCCAGATCGAGGCGGCGCGGCGCGCCATGACTCGCCACATGAAGCGCGCCGGCCGGGTGTGGATCCGCATCTATCCGGACGTGCCGGTTTCGAAGAAGCCGCTCGAGGTGCGCATGGGCTCGGGCAAGGGCGCGCCGGAATTGTGGGTGGTGCGGATCAAGCCGGGCCGTATCCTGTTCGAGATCGACGGCGTTTCCACGACGCTCGCGCGCGAGGCGCTCGACCTCGCAGCGGCCAAGCTTCCGATCAGGACCCGTTTTGTCGAGCGCATTGCCGAGTAAGTGGACAAAAGACCGATGCTTAAACCCGATGACCTCAGGGCGATGACGCCGGACCAGCTGGACGACGAACTCATCAAGCTCAAGAAAGAGCAGTTCAACCTGCGCTTCCAGCGAGCGACCGGGCAGCTTGCAAACACGTCGCGCGTTCGCGAGGTCCGCCGCGACATCGCCCGGATCAAGACCGCTGCGCAGAGCAAGCGCGCCGCGACCGCCAAATGAACTGCTTAAGTTTTTGAGGAGCCGATAGATGCCGAAGCGCGTATTGCAGGGCGAAGTGGTGAGCAACAAGCAGGCAAAGACCGTCGTGGTGCGGGTGGAGCGCCGGTTTACCCACCCGGTCATGAAGAAGACGGTGCGCAGCTCCAAGAAATACTACGCCCACGACGAGACCAACGCGTGCGCGGTGGGCGACAGGGTGAAGATCGAGGAGCACGCGCCGATCTCGAAGTTGAAGCGCTGGATCGTGGTGCAGGGCAACGGACAGGCGACGTAATGTCGAATTATTTCTCGGCAGTCATGGCCGCGCTTGCCGCGGGCACGACGGCGGGGATGGTGTAAGCAAGCGCCGATGGCGCTCGGAAATATAAACAAAGAGGCGTCCCATGATTCAGATGCAGACCAACCTCGACGTGGCGGACAATTCCGGCGCGCGGCGCGTCATGTGCATCAAGGTGCTGGGCGGCTCGAAGCGCAAATACGCCACGATCGGCGATGTCATCGTGGTGTCCGTGAAGGAAGCCATTCCGCGCGGCCGCGTGAAGAAGGGCGACGTGATGAAGGCCGTGGTGGTGCGGGTCCGCAAGGACATCCGCCGGGCAGACGGCTCGATTATCCGGTTCGACCGCAATGCCGCCGTGCTGATCAATCCTCAGATGGAGCCGGTCGGCACCCGCATCTTTGGCCCGGTGCCGCGCGAGCTGCGCGCCAAGAACCACATGAAGATCATTTCGCTGGCGCCGGAGGTGCTGTGATGGCCGCGAAAATTCGCAAAGGCGACAAGGTCGTCGTTCTCGCCGGCCGCGACAAGGGCCGCACCGGCGAAGTCGTCGAGGTAAACCCCGCGGCCGGGCGCGCATTGGTGCGCGGCGTCAATCTGGTCAAGCGCCACCAGCGCCAGAGCGCGCAGCAGCAAGGCGGCATCATCTCCAAGGAGCTGCCGGTTCATCTGTCCAATATTGCAATCGCCGACCCCAAGGACGGCAAGCCGACGCGCATCGGTTTCAAGATCGGCGGTGATGGCCGCAAGGTGCGCGTCGCCAAGCGTTCGGGAGTAGAGATCGATGGCTGATCAGGAAGAAAAGAAGGCCAAGAAGCCCGCCAAGGCCAAGGACGAGTCCCAAGCTGCCAAGGCGCCGAAGGCGGCCAAGGCTGAGGGTAAGAAGGCTGACGGCAAGAAAGCCGAAGCCGGAAAGCCTGAAGGCGAGAAGGGCAAGAAACCCGCCAAGGCCGACAAGGCGGCGGCCGCGCCGGTAGAGGCCGTTGTGCCGCCCCCGCCGCCGCGCCTGAAGACGACATTCGACACGGTGGTGCGCAAGAAGCTGACGGAGCAATTCGGCTACAAGAATGCCATGCAGGTGCCGGTGATCGACAAGGTCGTCATCAACATGGGCATCGGCGAGGCGGTGGCAGACCGCAAAAAGGTCGAATCGGCGGCGGTCGATCTTGCGTTGATCGCCGGCCAGAAGCCCGTCATCACCAAGTCCCGCAAGGCGATCTCGACCTACAAGCTGCGCGAGAACCAGCCGATCGGCTGTAAGGTGACGCTGCGCAAGACCCGGATGTTCGAGTTCATCGATCGGCTGGTCAACATCGCGCTGCCGCGCGTGCGCGACTTCCGCGGCCTCAACCCCAAGAGCTTCGACGGCCGCGGCAACTTTTCGCTCGGCCTCAAGGAGCACATCGTTTTCCCCGAGATCGACTATGACAAGACAGCGGAGATCTGGGGCATGGACATCACCGT
>Ga0137359_10000300_pt1 | contig 37752 bp, 39 predicted proteins | sample Mad1_40_16metaG_FD_108281 | JGI IMG/M metagenome (GOLD analysis project Ga0137359, IMG submission 108281) | Vadose zone soil microbial communities from Angelo Coast Range Reserve, California, USA - Mad1_40_16 metaG | ecosystem: Environmental > Terrestrial > Soil > Vadose zone | place: USA... | reverse complement strand
GATGATGCCGAGATCCCGCAGGATTTGCCCAAGCATACCTGTGTTGACGGAAATCAGTGACAGCAGAAGCAGGGTCGAAACAAAGAGTCGCACCTGCGCTGTTCTCAACCGGCCGTGCTGTGCAGATAGCTGCTCGGCACTTGGCACCTCAGGGAAAACGGGAGCAGCCTTCGACGCCGCGTCGCCTATACGCGCAGCGATTCGCTCAAATCTCTTTGGAAAATCCACAAACCGATTGAGCCGTGCGTTGAGTTGCTTGACGAGGGCTGAAAACGACGCCAGCCGACCTTCGAGCCGCGCGGTCCCTTCGGATAAATACGTGATTCCTGAGTTTCTCCTGAAATCGTCGACCAGAGCGTCGAAGGCCTTGCGACGACTCTCTCGATCCTCGGTATGCCGCGCGAACAGTTGGGTCAGATAAGACGTCAGAGCTTCGCGCAGACGTCTGGCAATTGGAAAGACGATGAAATAAGCGGGACTCGCGAGCAACGCAAGAAGTGCAACAACAATCAGCGTCCACGCGAGGACCGGCCAAACCCACGGTATGTTCTGGGAGACGTAGTGACTGAAAGAGTCCATTTGTGCCCGCCCTAATGTGGGCGAATCATATTGCGGAACTAATTGCGACTCAAGTACAGATTTGAAAGCGAAACACGCGCCTGACAGGCTGGGTTGACGACCCCGGTGTCGACGGATGAAGATTGAGCTCGCGCACGACGGCGGATGTCAGCAGGCGAATTCAAGGAGCAGCCTGAAATCTGCAGGCCGCTCATTTCATAGGCACCAGTTCGCCTTTGCGACTCGTTTCAGAGAGCCGCTGGATCACTTCATTCGGAATAGCGACAGCCGCTGCTTTGCTGCCATTCTCCGCAGAGTACTGCTGCCCGGGAGGAGGCTCGCCGACGTAAATCGCCGCAATCACAGGTGCCGTTGCCTTTACGCTGAAGTTGCCGGCTTCACCAGTCGAATACGAGAACGCCACCGACGTATCCTTGCTGAATGCCTTCCACGCGTTGAGGAGCTTCGCCTTCGCACCGACGTCGAGCGTCTTATCCACAACAAGCGATGCTGAATAGCCATAGAGGACCACATCTCCGATTGTGATTACATAGTCCTTTGCCTGCAGGTGCTTGACAACAGATGGCTTGATCTTCGGGGTGTCATCCCCAAGTGCGCTCCAGTTGATGCGGCGATTATCAGCATTGGTAAAGTCCAACGCCACGGTAATGTGATTCTTGTAGTCGATGTTCCCGCTAGCGCTCAACAGCTTCGCTAGCGCGGGAAAGACCAGGTCAAGCGAGAAGTGTTTCTTCTTGTCAAATTTCAAGGCAATCGGCCCAGTCCCTCCGCCCGGAAACGCCTCTCTGAAAAGCTGCTCCTTTTGAGCCGTAGTTAGGTCATCAATCCACCACGTGTTCGGATCACCGTAAAGACCTGCCGTGGTGACGTCGAAATCAGATGCCTTAGCCGCGGCTGGGTACATCGTGCCCACACCGAAGTTGCTCACCGGCAAACCGAAGAACTGATAACGCCCGTAGTCGGCTTTAAAGGTGCTTCTCAGTGCGCGCTTCATTTCCGAAGCGTAGTCAGCGCCCGACGCTAAGGGGGCCATTGCAGCCACCACACACAGCAGCAGCAAAATGCGAGGCTTCATTATTTCTTTCTCCTTTACCAGGCGACTTCCGCCACTTTGGCCATAAACTCGAGACAATCGGTGAAGTCAATCGCTTCACCAGTATCAGTCTTTCCGTGTAGTACCAGAGACGTAATCTCGACCTCCTTTGCATCGGCAAATGGTGGCACCATCTCAGGAGGGGTTCGCGGCGTTCGAATAATCGCGTAGAGCCTGCCAGCCGACGAATATGCCGTGATGCTTGTATTCTCCCCAGGTAGAAAATCCTCCGTAGCTGATCCGCCGGAAGGCTTCCTGTATGTGATCGTCATTTTCCCAGAGGAGATTGTTTTGATAGTGCCATCTTTGAATTGGACGTGTGGTCGATCAGGCGCGAGGAGGCGAGGTGCGTCGAAAATGCCGGCACTCTCGATTTGGAGCAGCGAGCGCGCCCGGAAAGGTGGTAGCCAACTCGCGCGTATTAGCGAATTCCGCATGTGATCGTGGCCCGTTTCGTCCAAGAGAAATTTCAACCACGCGACCGCTGCGACATATGGACTCGAGAAGCTACTCCCGCTTTCAGTGGGTTTAATCGATGTGCCTTGATAGCCGCAGCCTGGCCCAAGAATGGTGACTGGAGCTTTGGCATCGAGATTTGTTGTCGATCCCAGCAACTCGCCTTGGCGCGTCCCGAATGTCACATTCACGAAATTTGCGTATATGGCCGCCGCTTTCTGCGGAACGCCACCGGAACTCGTAGGCTGGCCCCTATCATTGCCAGCCGCGGCCACGCCGAAACTGCTCGAGGCGTGCAGATAATCGTTCTGCAAGACTTCGATTGGCCGTGAATCGATGCTGAAGGACATATTTACCCACGTCGACCGCTGATTGAAATAGCGCCATAGCACTGCCTCAAGCACGAGTTGGTTTACCCTCAGATCGTCGGCTCGCATGTCCGGTTGGCTTGACAACCATTTCTCAGACTCCTTGAGGAGAGCGGCTTGGGCCTTCTTCTTGCAGTCGATTCCTGGACGAACGCAATAATAATGGTCCTTGAAGTCCTCGAATATCCTCCCGAGGGAGGCTTGGTCAGACCCTGTATTCGCCGGGTTCAGGTCAACGTATCCAACAGCGAGTTCAGGTAATCCGAATCTTGCAAGTACGAATTTGGCCGTATCGACGACCTTGCTTCCATGATTATTGGCGCCAAAATTCCAATCGATAATCACCAGCGGCGTGGCCTCAGCTCTCTTTCGAACGGCTTCTAGCTGTGCCCCATCTTGGCGCAATTCTGCGATACGGGCCTGCATCTCTGAGAAGAACGCCGATGAGGTTATCCAGCCCTCCATCCCGTCACACGGTCTGGCGCTTGCCTGAGCCAATACAATGCGCGTCTCACCACCGTCTCCGAACGCATGTACACCAGGCGGAAGAACGGCTTCTCTCGTCTGCCATGCTTGGTCTACCAATTCGCCCGAGTCTGCAAGATCCTTGACAACGATCGATCCACCGGCGAACGGCGAGAACACGCGCATTAGCTGTGCTCCTGGTCGAATCTCGTCCAGGCTCGACGCGAGCTGCATTTGATTGTCTTTGGATTCAACGCGTATTTGTTCGACGGGCTCGTCGCTTCCTCGGGCGGGTATCGGTGGCACGAGAATCGTTTCCTGCGTGCTCGGATTGACCTCTTTGATGAGTCGCTCCAAAACGTCAAATGACTTGGGAGCGGCCTCGCGGGTAATGCCATAGGTTTCTCTGATGAGATCAATAAGGTCCCGTCGAGTAGTGAACTTCCAACTCTCTCGTGGAGAAGCCGCAGCAATGAGTTCGATCAGGCGTGCGCGTGACTCGTCTGCAAGCAGCGCGTCGTCATAGAGCAGATGCACATTCTTGCCAGAATACGGCTTTAGCGCAGGAAGCGAATTTGATTCAGCGCGCAGGCCCGTTGTCGCCGGCGAGGCGAAGGCAGAAGCGTTGACTGGTTTCGGAGCGGTTGCCTGCGGAGCGACTGGTTGTGGATTTGGCGACGAAAGTGGATTCTCTGTCCGGTACCACTGAAGATAGACTATCCCTCCTGCCATGGCGACCGTTACAAGCAGTAGTGGCGCTGCATTCTTCTTGAGGAAGAGATTGCGCCAAGGTGGTTGGGACGAGCTTTCGAGCATGGCGTCAGGACACTACACCTCAAGGCCTTGTTGTCAAGCGTGAACCAGTATTTGTTCGAAGAACGGAACACAGTAGAGGGCTGATTTCATTTAGGTAATTAACGGCGTTGAAGGGGTCGAGCCCACCTGGCCGTCTCTAATCGCTGATTTTGTAAGTCATTTGACCACAATCGATGAGCTTGCTACGATGCAAAGGCATTCCACATGCCAGGTTCGACCCGCCCCCTCTTCACAACTCATTCCCGCGATCGTGACCCGGTGGTTACCTCCTTTCGAGGGATTCTGCGTTTGTTCTCTTTGCTATGCGCGGTGGCACAGCGAGCGCACCTGCGATCCGTCAAGACGAGAAGAACGCGCCGAAAGATCATTTACTTTGACCAAATGCTCAACATTCAACCTCATGATGTTTTTCCCGTGGACGCACAGTTTCCGCTGAACAGCGTTAGCCATTTCTTTTTCAAATGTGAGGACCACACAGACGATGGAGCTCCTGTCGGCCCCGTCTATGCAATCATGGAAGCCGGCCCAGAAGTCCGCAGCAGAAGGTACGTGACCTTGCGGGAGGCAAAACAATTGGCATCTGCTTTTGGAGCGGAGCTGCAGGAATTCTGATGTGCTTGAATGATTCGGCAACCCAATCCCGCCTCGGCAAAACCGGGGCCGTTTTTTTGTTGTGAGGTACAACGCGCTATCTTACTGATTGCGCGCATGGAGCCCTAGCCCCAGCATCGGCCGGAAACGCCCGGATACGCTTAGAAAAGCGTAACTTTTTGCAGTCAGTTCGAAGGCGCCTTGATTGCGTTGACGCGCTCGCCAGCGCAGCAACCCAGACCCAAAACAAAAGGCCGCCCCAAACATGGGTGCGCTGGAGCGGGGAGAGAAAAACCTAACGATTCAGACGCTCCATACGGTCTCGAAGTCGTTGAACGTCACTATTCATGAGCTGTTTCGATCAATCGCTTGAGAAGACAGTCTGGGACAGAGAGGCTGCCCAAAGGCAGCGTATCAGGTCAGAGCGAATCCCCTAAGAGGGGAATACTTGCGTAAGGATCGCGCCGCACCATGCGTCTCTAGCCAGGCGACGCGTCTCTCGGCGCGCATGTCACGCAACTTTTCCCTCCTGTTGCGGCGTTCGATCCAGCCCCAGAAATGGGGCTGTTTTAATTGGGCTGCGTGCCCCCCTTGCGTCGCGCTCCGCTTTGTGTGGCGGCGAGGTCGTGAGCTCAAATGTTGTTTCGCCATTGCGTTCACGGCTCGAAGATGCAGGAGACACAGACTAGCATTGCGTTTCACGCTCTGGATAGGGTGAACACCGACAGAGCTTTTGGCCCGCCGAGCCGCTCAGCCAATCGACGCAAGTTTCCCCTCCTTTCGCAGCGTTGCGCATTTTGCTAAGGTGAATCCAGTTAGCCGTCTGCGCACGCAGCGACGATTATGCCGCCCAGGCGGCATTGCCGATGTTGCTGTCGCGGGCCGGGGTTTTGCTCTCTAGGGCATCTGCGATTCGATCCAGCAGCGGTTTCCAAGTTCGAACGACGTTCTGAAATGGGGAGCCATTTTCAGTTGTGACGCGGTTTGCGACCTCGTCGAAGGGAGAATCGAGCGCAATTACGGCGGTTTTGTCGAAGATCGAGCGGTTCGAAGTCACGCTCTCCAGCAGTGCACGCTTTTCCTCCGGCAATGCGACTTTGTATTGGAAATACACGGTTCCCGTGAGTTCGAAGAACTTTCCCAACCGACTCGGTAAGTCCGTGTCGTTTCCTTTTGCGGTCATCCGTTCTTTCAGCCGTTGGCGCTCCATCAAGAGCGCCTTCTTTCGTTCCTGAAACAGCTCGGCGTCAATGAGGCCATCAACGTAAGCGTCGGTTAACCGATTCAAGCGTTCCGACATTCTGGCTTCACTCACGCGAGCGGCTGCGGCCGCATTCTGAGTCTGCTCGGCCCACGTAAGGCGCATGGTCGCCATGCGATCGGCCAAGTACGCCTTCTCTTCGTCGCTCAAGATCAGCGGCTTGAACGTGCTAAGCGCCGCAGCTTCGACGATATCCTCTCTGATCCCTTTGGTGGCGCAATCTCGCTTATGGCAGCGGTAGTAAACCTTTCCTTTTTGCAATTCACCAGTGAGGGTTCCATCGCAGTAGCCGCACCGCAGCAAATTGCGAAAGACGAAATCATGGCGTCGCCCCTTGAGGCCGCACCTGCCTGACGCGACAGCGCGGCACCTTTCAAATAGCGTCATCGGAATGATTGGCTCGTGAGCACCTTCAAACGTGTCACCAGTGGCTTTGACGCGAATCAGCCCGGCATAAAAGGGATTCCCCAAAACGCGGGACAATACACTTTTCACCACTTTCTTGCCGCTCTTCGTCCTGAGGCCAATATCAAACATCGTTTGAACGAGTGACTCGAGACTGTGATTCCCTGACGAATACAGCTCGAACAGCGTTTTGATTGTGGACGCGACCAGCGGGTCTGGCGTCTTGGGCTTTGCGCGTCCGTTGTTGAGGTAACCAAGCGGCGCTGGCATGGGGTAGAGGCCCTGTTTTAGGCGTCCACGAATGCCCTTCTTGGTTTCTTCGCGCAGATTACGAATGAAGTCGGCAGCAACGACCGCCTGGATGTCGGCCGAGAGCCGTCCGCCACGGGACTGTAAGTCCAGCGACTCGTTCACGAAACGCACATCGATGCCTTCGTCAATGAGCTGCCCAAGATCTGACCAGTCCTTCAGGTTTCTGGCACTGCGATCAATCTTGTGAATGAGGGCGCCGGGAGCTACACGAGCACGCAGCAAATCGACCATCTTGCCGAAGGCCGGACGGCCCTGTTTGGCGGCGGTAACAGTCTCCTCGAACCAGCGCGCAATCGCAAGGCCATGAGTATCAGCGTACCGCTGAATCGCTTGCCGTTGCTCTTGTAACGACACGCCAGTTTCGCCTTGCTTAACCGTGGAGACACGGATGTAAGCGAAGAATTTCAAATGAATAAGGTTTAGTGATTAGGGGCGGGTGTTCTCATCATAGGTCGACGGCCCGGAGCTGTCAAAAGTGCGAGGCGGATTGAGCCGATTGAATATCCGCAGTGAAACTAGCAGATATCGCTCAAGATTCCCCTCGGCGCGCGTGAGCTGCTCGTCATTCAGGGCTGGATACAATCTTCTTAGGCGCGCCAATGCGTCGCTCTTCCCTCCAGGCGCGCGAGCGTCTCGTTGTTTTGAGATTTCCATTCTTGAAGAATATTCCGTTTCGCTCTCTTGCGTTAGGCGGGAAAAGTTGCGTGCTGGTGAACCGTTAACATGGGACCGCTGAGCGGGCGGGGTTATGCACTGGCCAACTACAGCCACCACTGAATTCTTGCTTGATTGCGCAAGTTTTCCCGCCTTTACGGATTCCGTCAGTTTGCTAGAGTGAATTCAAACCTCATCAATCGCTTCATGCAAAAACCAAAGCTCCCCAACCAACTGGTCGTGTATCGGCGGCGAATGGGTTTGCCCCAGCGGCTCGTCTCCCGACTGCTCGGGCATCAGGGTGCAAGCGTTCTTTCTCGTTACGAGCGAGGCCGATTGCTTCCTACGCTCGAAATGGCCCTGCGACTCGAAATCATTTACCGCGTGCCAGTAGCGTTCCTGTTCCCGACCCTTTATGAGACGCTGCGAGCGAACATCCGCTCAACTGAGTCGCAAATGGCAGGACCAGGGCAACAAACGCTTCTCTAACACGCCCTTAGCAAACGCTATGACATCCATTCTGGACAAATTTTCCGCTGCCTCAGCTTCGTTCCAGCCCGCGACATCGCAGGACTTCTTCGCACTGCGCCTAGCCCAAAAGCTCGACGACACATCCCACGTGCCGCAGTATGTCGCACTCGTTGCAGCACATCGGCCGGAACTCCTGCTGGTGGCGTACCAACACGCCGCAGATGCCAGTCCGTCGGCACGCGCCGTGAGATTTCATTCTGAATTAAAGCGTTTAACCAACAGGAGGGAAGATGCGAAGCGAGAGGATGGCAGCGATCAAGATTGAGCGTCGTTCGATTGCCGTTGCCGTGTTTAAGGGAGATCAGCTCGATTACACGCAGGTGCGCCAGCTTGCCTCGGACGAGCGTATCGCACAAGCCAGCACTGCTGGATTTATGAGTTGGCTCACCCAGACTTTCGAGATCGGCTCTGCCGCCGTCGAGGTTCAAAGCAAGACGCAGGACAACCGCCGCTCTGTTCTCACGAGAACAGCGATCGACACGTTACGCGGCTTTGGCATCCCGATCTGGGAGTTTTCGAAGCATGATTTGTTCGATGGCTTTGCCGTCCCGCGCCTAAAAAATCGCACTCAGTTGCGGAACGTGATCAAGACGATTTGGCCGATTCTTGATGCGCGCAACCAGGACGACGGCATCTTCGATGCTGCTGCGCTCGGGCTTTACGTTGCTACCGAACGTCTCTTCTTTGGCACAAATGACTGACCTCTGCCCGCTCCGTGACGCAGTTCCGAAACCATTAACCAATCAACGCCTATGAACCTTCTCGCAATACTCACTTACGTCCGGGGCATCATTGCCTCGCTGTTGTCGAACCTCGGCCTGTCTCATACGCTCGCGGTTTCGTTGGCCAATTTTTCCCTTGCCGCAATCGCAATCGTGCTCCTGCTGATCTTTCCGCAGATCGTCATCCTCATCCTTGTAGTGCTCTTCGTGCTGTTTGGGCTAAAGCACTCTTAAGCGAACTCCTCCAAAATGATCGGACCCTTGCCTTATATCGGCGGCAAAAACCGCCTCTGGAAGCAAATCGTTGAGCGATTTCCGGAACACACAACGTATGTCGAGCCGTTCTTCGGCGGCGGGCAGGTGTTTTTCCGCAAAGAGCCTTCGCCAGTCGAAGTCATCAATGACCTGAGCGGCGATGTCGTCAATTTCTTCCGCGTTTGCCAGTGCCACCACACTGAACTGATCCGAACGTTACGTTTCGTCGTCGTCGCAAGAGAATGGTTCGATCTGTTTCAAAGAACCGATCCGGCAACACTCACCGACGTTCAGCGCGCTGCGCGCTTTCTCTATCTCCAGCGTTCAGCCTTCGCCAGTCGTGTCGTTCGGCAAAATTACGCCATTCACGTAATCCAGCGGCCGAGCTTTGACCCACTACGGATGCCGGACGTTATCGCCGAAGCGCATAAGCGACTCGCCAACGTCCAAATTGAGAATTTGCCGTACGAGGACATCCTGCGCCGATATGATCGGCCGGCGACCCTGTTTTATCTTGATCCTCCGTACTGGCGAAAGCAGTTGTACCGATTCAATTTCAGTGATGAGCAATTCCGGCAGATGGCCGACCTGCTGGAGAAGATCAAGGGCAAGTTCCTGCTGTCGGTCAACGACAATCGCGAACTCAGGGCCATCTTCCGTCCCTTCCGTATCTCGCAAGTGCAGCTGCATTACACCTCGCAGAAAGCCGCCGGCAAGCGCTATCCCGAGCTGCTGATCAGCAATTACTGACGGCCCGTTCTGTTACTGATCTTGTCAGCCCCACCTTCAATATGATTCCTCATGAGCGCATTTTTCGACAATCTGCTGGCCCTTCTCTGGAACGACCTCACACGGCCGAGATTGCGTGAGGCCTCGGGTGACGGCCTCGAACTCGGCCACCGCATTGCTGAAGAACGCGTGACGAGCGAGCGTGTCGTTATCCCGCACGAATTCCGAACGTTCCAACTAGGCGTTTTGGGTAGAACGGGCAGCGGGAAATCCAGCTTGATCAAGAGCGCCGCGAGCCAGGATGTCGATATTCGCAACGACTTCGGGTGGGTCTATTTCGACCTCCACGGCGACGCCGACCCGTTCCTCCAGCGCGTAATCGCTGCCGAGGAACAGCGCCGCCACGTCGATCTCAGTCACAAGCTGATCCGAGTTGCGCCAGGCGACACGCGCTATTCAGTCGGACTCAACGTCTTGGAACGGCGGCCGGGGCAGAACACCTTCGTTCAGATCGCCGAGTTCACCCAGATTCTCAAGCGCCACTGGCATCTCGATTCATTCGGTGCCCAAACCGAGGAGCTGCTGCGCAACTGCCTACATGTCCTGGTCGATAACGAACTGACGCTCGTCGAGCTGACGCCCTTGCTGACAAATAGCACCTTCCGCCAGAATTGCCTCTCCCGCGTCGAGAATCCGGAGATTCGCGCCTACTTCAAGGCTCGCTACGACGCCGCATCCGCCGCCATGCAATCGGTGATGCGCAATCCGATCCTTAACAAAATTTCCTTTTTCACAGTCGATCCCCATTTCCGACACGTCGTGGGCCAGCGCCGCTCGACATTTGACCTCATCGAGGCTATGGATCGCGGCTGCTGGGTCATCCTGAACCTCGCGAAATCGGAGTTGGGCGAGCAGTCGCAAACGCTCGCCAGCCTCATCCTTGCCAAACTCAAAAACGGCCTGTTTGCCAGGCGCAGCCGACGGTTGTTCACGTTTTATTGCGACGAGCTGCAGAACTTGGTCGCCTCCGAGAGTGGTATTGAGACGCTGCTCTCGGAAGCGCGCAAGTTCGGCGTCTCCATTGTTACCGCGAATCAGTTTTTGGAGCAGCTCTCACCGCTAATGCGGGCCGCGCTGCTCTCGGTGCAGACGCACATCCTGTTTCGCCTCTCCAGTCCTGACGCAGAAAAACTTTCGACGGCTCTGGACGGCGGCAAGAACCTGGCGACCCTGCTGCGCAGCCTGCCACCCCGCCACATGGTCGTCCAAAGCGGCGACACGCCTTGGCGTCTCGTGCTCGCCAAAACCGTGCGCGAACCGCGCACCGACCCCTCCGAACTGTACGAGCGTTCGCAGCGCCGCTGGGCCAGACGCCGCAACGATATCGAGCAGGAAATTCGGTCTCGTCAGCCGCAGCCGGAGCACGGCACTCGGGAGGCGCTCGATGAGTGGACCTGACAACCAGCGCTTGGTAATTCAGCCCCGCGACCTTCAGTTGCTGTCGGAAATCGCTGTCATGCGCGTGGTGGATCGAGAACAAGCCAAAGCAGTAGCCGGTTTTGGTTCGACGACACGCATCAACGCACGCCTGCTGCGCCTGACTCGTTATGGCGCCCTCAAACAGTTCTTTTTCGGCTCGCGGCTTGGCTCGCGCAAGGCGCTTTATGTTCTGAGCGCTGCCGGAGCCGCGTTGGCTCATGTTCCGTTCAATCGCATGCGCCGGCATCAGGGGCAAGAGCTGACGACCGACTTGTTTCTTGAGCATCAGCTGGAGATCAATCGGATTTACATCGCCCTGAAACACCGGCCCATTCCCGCTCCTGCCGTGAGCTTCGGCCGCTGGCTAGTATCAATGAACATTCTGGCACTCAGCGCTCCAACGATTCCTGACGGCTGCTTCGAATTAGCAAGCCCCACCGGGCCCAAGCTCTGTTTCCTTGAGGTCGACATGGGAACCGAGCGGCCTCCGGTCTGGAAAAAGAAAGTCGCGGCTTACCTGGCGTTCGCCACCTCGGGCATGGCCGCGCAACGCTTCGGGCACTCGCAATTCCGGGTCCTTGTGGTCACGACGAACGATCGGCGACTGCAATCGATCCGGTCAGTCATTGCCCGATTCACCGAAAAGGTCTTCTTCCTGACCACATTCGAAAACATTAAGCGCGAAGGTCTCTGGTCCTCGATCTGGCTTCGCCCGGTCGGCGACGAACGGCAGGCCTTCGTATGAGGAGCGCACATGCAACTTTTCCCTCGCAATCGCTCCGGCGACTCCAAGCGAAAGCGTCACCGCAGCATCATGTTGCTCGGCATCGGTCCGGTCTTTGTCATCCTGGTTCTGATCATCGGCTGGTTTTATTTCTATGGCCGTCAGTTGCTGCACAACCCCAGCCGGCTTCTGCCCTACATGATCGTCGCGCTCGTTTTGGGCGTTCTGCTGCTTGCCGCGATGGATTGATCTGCGGCTCTGAAGAAGGAAACCCCCATGCGTTATTGCACCAACTGCCGCCATGTCACGCCCGGAGACCCGCTCTACTGTGCGCAATGTGGGAGAACTTACAACGCGAAGCTCTGCCCACGCCACCATCTGAATCCTCGGTCCGCGCAAGTCTGCTCTCAATGCGGCTCTCGCGAGTTGAGCACTCCGCAGCTGCATTCAGGCCTCTTCAGTCAATTGCTGCAGTCCTTCGTCGGCATATTTCCTGGTCTGATGCTAGTCGGGTGCTCTCTACTCATTTTGGTGGCTTTCGTAAATGCTTTGTCCCACAACCCGAATTTCATGGCTGCTTTTTTGGCTGCAGGCCTGCTTGTCGCTCTCCTCTGGTATCTCTGGCTGAAGCTGCCGCACTTCCTGCGGCACGGATTGCAGAGGCTGTTCTTCAGGCACCGCGAGCGGAATCGCGAGCGGCACTGAGCGGAACCATTCATTTTGGTTCCGGTAAGGTTGACGACTCTATCGGACGCCATCAGTTGCGCCGCGCCGAGCGGCGCAAGACGCTGATTTTTCAAGCCAAATCAAGTATTCGCCTAGGGCTGTGCTGCCCGCAGCGCTGCCCTAGCATGTTTTGGAGCTGTTATGGCCGAACCCTTGGGTGAACCGTTGGGAATCGAAGATGTCGCCAAGTTGATCGGCACCTCCGCTTGGAGCGTACGCCAGACCCTGCTACGCGCAGGACTGCCGCATGTGCGCTTCAACCGGAGGGGCAGGCTGATCTTTTACCGCAATCAGGTCGAAGAATGGCTCCGCCGCTTCCAGGAGAAAAGCAAATGAAAGGAGGTCCAAAGGTGTGAGCCTGTTCAAGCGGGGGAACGTCTGGTGGTCATTTTTCTATATTGATGGCTATCGCCACCAGCATTCGACAGGAACGAGTAATCGGCGCTTGGCCGAGCAGATCGAGCAGAAGATCAGGGAAGAAGCGGAGGCCAGGCGGTTCGCAATCGCGCGCGTTGACCCAGACCTGACCGTAGCGGACTTGGCGGCGCGGTTCATTGCCAACGCCAGGGCCACGGCCTTCCACCACCGCAAGCTCAAGCAGTTGCTGCCGTATTTCGGCGACGTTGCCGTTGTTCGCGTCAGCCGGAGCATGGCCCGCGAATACCGGCAGTGGCGTCATAAGAGCAAGCGTCTGACCGAGGCCACAATCAACCGGGAGCTCGCCGTCCTTCGCCGCATCTTCTTCTGGGCTGCGGACGAGGAGCTGATCTCCCACAACCCAATGGAACGGCTGCATCTGGAACGAGAACGGCGCGTCAAACGCACCGTAATCTCGGTAACAGATGAAGACCATCTCATTGAAGTCGCACCAGAGCACCTGCGGCGGATGATCGTTACCTGCCGGTTTACGGGCATGCGCCGCGGTGAAATTCTCGCGCAGCTCTGGGAGCACATCGATTTGAACCGGCGCGTACTGTATGTCACCCGTTCCAAAACGGCTGGCGGCGAATTCCGTGAATTGCCGCTGGCCCAACAGCTGTATGACCTGCTGCTGGTTTCTCAGCAGCTCTCCGGCCCAGTCTTCACCTACCACGATCGCGCTCTGGGCGATTTTACAAAAGCCTGGCTCAAGACTTCACACAATGTTCTGGGGCACCGAATGCGATTTCACGATCTGCGGCATGCGTTTAACACTCGGTTGATGGAGGCCGGCGTGATCCCGGATGTGCGCCGCGCACTGATGGGACACTCGACGGGTCGCGACACCAACGCAATCTACACGCATGTCGAGCTGCACGTGAAGCGCGAGGCCATTGCCAAACTGGAACAATGGCTTGAGGCTCAACGGCAGCGCGAGAAACAGCTCGTGACTGAGCAAGAGACGCATGCGGCGCTCGAACAGATGCGCCCGGTCACTCGAACCCTTCAGTAGAAAACCAAAAAACAAACAAAAAGGAGGAAATATGACAGCCGAGAAACGGCTAGAGCCTTCGTCTGCCCGCACGCCGGCGGCCGCGCAAGCGGCAACCGGCACCACACGTAAGACGTGGGTGCGGCGGTCGAACGTGGACGTAATCCTCGCTTCGATTGAGAAGCAGGAGCGCCGCGTCGCCGACATGGAAGCTGAACTCGTGCGCGAAAAGCGCGAGCTCGAAAAGCTTCAGGCAGCCAAAAAAGTGCTCGAGGCCAAGTAATCCACGGGAGCAATGCAGCCAGTCTGCAGTGCTCCCTTTTTTGCTGGCTGTTACCAATCCGATATCGGCGCGCGGTTAAATCTTTTCAGGCAGGGACTCTTCCCGCCTTGGAGCGATTCAATGAAGCACCTTTCCGTAGCAATTCCTGGCAGCGGCCAAATCCACGATCTCACGATTGATTCAGGAACGACCGCTGGCGATGTACTGCACCAGTTGAAGCTCGATGACTACATGTTGAGCAAGGGTCCTAACGACCCCTTTTTCGCCCGCACTGAAAGCATCTACGACAAAGTCGCAGACGGCGAAAAGATTTTTGCCTCGACGAAGGCGGAAGTCGGAGCGATTCAATGAACCTAAAGATTCTGAAAACGCGCTCTAGCGCGGCGCTTACCCGGCTTCGCCGGGTAAGCGTCATCGTGCGTTGGCCTGCGGAGGTCGTCGAGCGGCAACAAGTCCCGTATTGGCAGGAGCACGGCTGGACAAAAGAACGCAATCGTTATAACGGCCGGTACAACACGCCGTACGGAGCCTTCGAAGGCTGCATCGAGGAGCGGCCGTTTGGGACGACGTTCTATTTGCACCAACCGTCGGAGAAACTTTTGCGCTCGTCCCATGGGGCCTGTTTTCAGCCTCGTGAGGATGGCTGGCACGCAGTGCACATGCGCATTAAGCCGCGTGATGTCAGCTCAGGAATCGTCGCGATAGAACGCGTCATTTCCGACGCTTATCGAGGATAATCATGCAAAACACAACCAAGAAATCTGTTCGGCTTCAGGAAGAGGAGCGGCGGCTCGTCCGTCGGCGAGAATTCCTTCTCCGCGCATATATCAACGCGACTACGCGTCGAGAACGGGCCAAGATGAGCCACCTGGCCAAGCGGCTCACCGATGTCAACGACTCCCTCGACGCGTTGGGGCAAATCGAGCTGGAACTAACCGCCGAGCTGGGTTTGCAGCCCTATATCGTTAGCTCACTATTCTTGCACGAATGTTTTGCCGCTTTGACGGCCGACAATCGGGAGCAGCTCTTCTTCATCACTGGCCCAGAGGTCAACGGCGCGTACATCCTCGATCAGAGAGCTGAATTTGCGCACATCCGGCGATCCGCCTTTGGCGTGGAAGGCGAACCGAAGGCCACGCACGGTGTCCTAATTCGTCTGGAACGCTTCGGGCACCGCCTGCTCGCGCACTTTCACAGTCACCCAGGGAGGGGCTGCGGTGGAACTCTCCCGTCCTCAATTGATACGAGTTTTCAGGCGCGGTTAGAGCGAGGCGGTTTTCCGAACGTCGGCGCAATCTTCGCGAGAGATGGCATCGTCCGATTCTTCCGCATCGATGGCAACTTGGAGGTCACGGTCCATGGAAAAGGAGTCGAGCAGATTGAACCCAATATCTTTCGTCTCACAAACATCAATTCGTCTGCGCGGTAAGGCCATCGCTGGTGCACTGGATCGCCAGCAAAAGCTGCCGGGCTTTAACCAGCGGGCGTACTCCCGCGCCAGCGTGCTCTGCATCGGTGCCGGCGGGCTTATCGGCAAGATCGCGCCGACTTTAGTGCGCAAGGGCATCGGCGCTCTCACGATTGTCGATCACGATATCGTGGAAGCAACCAATTTGCATCGTCAGTTCTTTTATCCAACTGACATCGGTAAGAATAAGGCGATTGCGTTAGCGGCGAATTTGCAGCGTGAGTGCACGTTCGCCACGCGGATAACGGGACATGCGATGGCGTTTCAAGAGGCTGCTCACATCGGGATGGATCTCGCCTGCGACGCTGTGGTGGTCGGCGTTGACAACAACATGGGGCGTGTAGCTGCGAGCAGATATTTTCGCGAGCGCGGCATCGCAGTTGTGTTTTCGGCTGTCTCGCGCGACGCGGACAGCGGATACGTTTTTGCGCAAGCGCAGAACGGTGCCTGCATCGGATGTATCTTTCCCGATATCGCCGACGATCAAACCCATCCGTGTCCCGGCGTTGCAGCTGTCGCCGACATCTTGCAGCTTCTCGGCGGTTTGTCGATCTACACGTTAGACACGTTCATCACGCAGCGCCCGCGCGATTGGAGCTTTCGATGGCTGCATTTGTCTTCGGCAGCGATGGACAGTTGTCGCGTCGTATTGCCAAAGCAGCATTGTGGCGTGTGCCACTAAAAATCGCGCAGAGCTCTACATCCGACGTCTTCGGCATAGCTGTTAGAAGCTCATGTCGAGCAGCGCCTCTGCTGCGCGATCGTCAGTAACGACGGCATTCACGGCCGGACGCCTGCGGCGAAGCGCGGCGGCAATCGTTTCTTCCTTTTTCCATCCTGCGACAAGCACGACGCGCTTTTCGTCTCTCACCATTTTCTCCAAGGTATCGAGCCTGACCGTCAAGAAAAAATCCCAATCTCTGCGGGTTTCGCCGTCTCGATCAATGAAGTTGTAGCCGAGGTCGCCAGTCGAATCTCGCAGGTCGCTATCGGCCACGCCCATATGCTTGAGCAACGTGTATGTCGAATCAAACGTATTGCTCAGATATTCCGCATCAGAACTCAGCGGTCCAACCCCTACGAAAGCGAAATCAAGTCGTTGCATCGCTTTATAGATCTCCCTGACTGCGCTGCTTTTCAGGAAGGGGCGATAGGGCTGGATAGGCTTTCTGTGCAGGATGTTCTCCTCATACGGCAGCACCGTTGCGTAATGTACGCCGCCGCGGTCTCCCATCCGCTGGCCCGATCGGTGCCACAGCGTCAACAGGATCACAGCTGGATCCAGGTGAAAAATCGTTGGACCTCGGCCGATCATCGCTGCCGGGAAGAAGTGCACCGGGCGATGAGTGCTCTTGATGTGTTGCGCCATTGAAAAGAAGGTGAAACCGCCGGAGAGTGCGACGCGATTGCCGGCACGCACGTTTTCGTCAAAATATCGTGCGGCAGCAACGCCCCAGTTGTCACGAGTTGCAGCGTACGTCGGGCTGGATTGAATGACCCTCACGTCACGAAGGAAACCGAACTTTTCCTTCAACTTCAATTCAAGCGATTCCAACCGCGGCGCTTGAACGGTTATCTGCACGATGCCGCGCTCGGCGGCTTCCTGAAGCAACCGTGTCACTTGCATCTTGTTGACGCCGATTTGTTTCGCAACATCAGAACGGGTCAAGTGCTTCTCGTAATGAAGCCGCGCGGCCTCCAGCAAGAGGGCCGTTCTGCTCAACGCCTTCGCCATCCGTACCCGCCCGTCCGCCAATCCGGCTCCTGAGAGCAAACCCCCGGTGGCCATAAAGAATCGTAACACATGTAATGTTACAACAGCGCCAAAATATCGTAGGCACAAATAATCGTAACACGAGCGTGGTGGAATCGAAGCTGCTGCCTGCAAGAGTGCTTTTGGTGGAGGCGGCAACGCATCCGCGCGTCGAGTGGGTTAAGAGGTTGGAGGCGGCCGGAATGCAGGTGCGGTTCGCCAGAGCGGAACAAATTCTGCAGGACGCGGTGCCGCAGCTCGGTACATTCGCCGTCGCTGCACTGACATTCTCCTCGGCACGCCCGCCGGCCTGGGTGCTCGAGATCGTGCGGAAACTGCGACAAGTACGGCGCACGGCCGGTAATCCACCGGTGTGGATCATCATTGCCACAATGCTCCCTCTGACGATCGAGTCGGATAAGGCGGCGCTGGAGGAACCGGGGTGCGACCTTGAGTTGCGTCCCGACGCCGACCAGCTTCTGCATAAGATCGAAAGTGCGCTCGCATTGCTAAAGCGCCAAGCGCGCCGCGGGGCGGTCGTCGACTTCTGGCGCGGCGCCGACCCGATCATCACTTACAGCGGCCGAGCCCTCACTTTTCGCTTCCGGCGACACCTGCGAAAGCTTCTCTTTACGGTCACCGTGGAACACTTGTGCAACACTGCAGACTTGGCCGCCGCCGCTAACATCCCGTCGGGCTACGTACGCGTGTACGTCGACAGGGTCAACAAGCGATTTCAAAGCGCATTTCGGACGAGGCAGAAACTCATCGAGGGCGGTAAAAGGGGTGACGGCTTCCGATTACGAGGGCGTTCAGCGCAATAAAAACCAGCCGTTCACGGCTGGTTGTTGATCCGCCTCGAATCGAACAGTCGCTGTCCGATGTCGCGGCAAAGAGATACCTCCTTTTTCATTTCAGCCAGCTGCTTGCGAATATCTTTGACCACCGACGCCGGCTGGCGAGCAGCTTCGCGTCCGATCTCGTCCATTCTGAGCGTCAAGCTGAAGATCGTGTGGTTGAACATGGCTTCCAGCTCATTCGCGTCGCGCGCTAAGCGGTCAACGCGGCGTCCTTCTTCCGTTTGCAGCCAAGCCCGACGGATCGCGGATAAACGCTGCTTCGGATGCGTGGATTCTCTCTTCACCCAGTGTTCCTCCTGGCGCTGGCTCGTCGATGCGCCGCGTCTTTTCTGACGATCAATCGCCGTCCGACTGACTCCCAAGTGTTACCGATCCACGATGCCGCGCCGATAGGCTCTCGCCATGAGATACCAATGTCCCCGCACTCATGAAGGCTCTGTACCGGCGATCCTCCTCGTGGATGACGACGAACTCGGGCTTTGGGCGCGTGCCTGTATTCTGGCTCACGAGGGATACCGGGTCACAACGGCAACCTCCGCAGAAGAAGCATTGCTGAAGCTGGCTGACCGATTTGATGCGATCATCACAGATCGCGACATGCCCGGTATGAATGGGACAGAGCTCGCCGCCGAGGTTCGGCGTCGGCGAATCGGCGCTCCGATCATCATGTTGTCAGGCCGAATTGATTTGAGTCCTTCGGACTTGGCCGATACCGACGCTTCGCTTTGCAAAGGAGACGGCCCAAGCCGTCTGCTGCGTGTGATCGATGATGTCCTAGATCGTATTTGGGTGGCTTGACGGCAGGAGGGGACAAGTTCTTAAGGGACGCTCGTGAACCGACTCAGCGCGCTGCAAGCTTGTGGCGCACAATCGAGACATCCCCCTTAAGCCGCTCCAACTCCGTGTCGGACCAATCGTGGTTCACGAGGCCTTGTTGATGGAGTTCTCGGTAGGTCATAACGACTTCCGGAGATTTCTCCATGCTTACAATGTTCAAACTGCGGTCGAATTCATAAAAGATCACGTTTCCGTTTTGCCTCCAGCGACTCTCCGTCACGGGCACCAGAATGCGGTTCGGCAGGGTCTGGATCGAGAAGATCTGATTGAAACGCTCCCTGACGTTAAAATCACTCCTCGGAAACGTGATTTCCACTTTTTCGCTGCCCGCTGTGAAGCCTTGCAATTGATACGGGTTCCGCCCAGAGTAATGATTGGCGCCGCTCACAAACCGAGGATCAAAAACCAGCAACGTCGCTTGTGCGATTCCATTATCAACGCCGCCCAAAAGCAGCTCCTCGATGCCGTCGCCGTCCAGATCGGCATGTCCCATGGCGGTGAGATGTCCCGAGTGCCAATACTCGCCGACCAAGCTTCCATTTCGATCGAGAATTGCCACTTGGTTTGGATGGCTCAAATAATGGTTGCTTGAGACCGCTATCCAAGGCCCCTCGCTGTTCCGTGCGGGGATCACTTGGACGGTGGAGATGAAGTATGGCGGCAGCAGCTTCTCCGAACCGTCCGACACAACGCGGCCCGGCACAAACCGCCACAGTACTTTTCCGTCGCGTGAGAAACAGTAAAGTTCCATTCCTGAGACTTCGCCATGTTGTGGGGCTGGCGTGTATCTGAAAAGGACCTCAGGGAGCCCGTCGCCGTCGAGGTCAAATATCGCAATCGCTTTCGCGAGGTTCTCCGCTTCCGGGGTAAGGTAGGGCTTCGGAAATTGGTATTCCCAAACGACCCGTCCCTGTCTGTCGACGGCGGTCAGAGTAGCTGCGCTAAACCTGAGGCTAACGACCGGTCTTGGTTTCAAATAAATGTGTCGCGCGGCCCAAAGCCCGGCAACAATGCTCAGCATCGCAATAATTGCAAAGATCGAAGTGAGGCTTGCCAGGCGGATTCTCTTGACAGCGTAAGCGTGATTTCGCCCTCGGGGAACGCTGGCACTCGGCGTCCCCATGGCCGGCGGTCGCTGGAGCTTCCACGCATCGACCTCATTGGTGAAGGCCCAGACGCGACCCTTGGGACCGGGTATACGGTGGACCGGCATCCCAAGATGCCGCTCGTAATTGACGGCGGCTTTTTCAGACACACCAAGGTGCCTGGCGATTTCTTTCCAGCCGCTCAACTCGCGACGATCGTTGTTCATTTCGGCCACCGCGGAGTGACTTTCGTCGATCCTTACCGATTTCTTCCGTTGCCGTTCCACTGCGTGCACCTTAATCTTGGGCGCTCTCCCCTAGCTATTGCAACGGAATTGTCTGGTCTTGTGCAAGAACTTGCACTGCCGGGGCGAGTAAACAGGCCTGAAGTCTCACAATCCTCCGCGGTCGAATCGTCGAATAGGGTCGTATTGAGAGGTCCCATGAAGGGCTGGCAAGTCTCGATCATTCTGAGCGTTGCGTTCCTCGGTGTGCTGACTCAGGCGTCCGCTCAGGATTGGATTCAACTCAATCCGCCGACGAGCCCGCCGGCAAGTTCCTTCGGCGGCATGGGTTACCACGCCGCAACGCAACGATCGGTGCTGTTTGTTGGTTATGGAGAGAATGGCGCCAGCGGAACGTGGCTTTGGGATGGTTCAATATGGACACCAGCAACGTCACTGAATCAACCCTCCCCGAGGAATCTGTACACACCGCCAGTTTACGACTCGGCTCGCAACCAGTTGGTGCTCTATGGCGGCGCGGATCCGTACGTCGGCCAGATGACCGACACTTGGGTGTGGAACGGGTCTCAGTGGCTAAACAAGAATGCGGCGCCGCCTGAGAATACTCCCGTGCACCGCTCCAGCTTCGCGATGGCTTATGACGCGCGCAACGACAAGACGATCCTTTACGGCGGCCTAGGATTCGATAACGGCGCCTTTTCGCTGACGGATACATGGCTATGGGATGGAACCCAATGGAGTCAAGCATCGCCCCTGAATAATCCTGGAGCCCGTTACGCACATTCAATGACTTTCGACGCGGCAAGGAATGAGATCGTTTTGTACGGCGGATTCCAAGGCGGCGCTCCCATGAATGACACATGGGTGTGGAATGGGTCAAACTGGACGCAGAAGCATCCCGTCACGAGCCCTCCTGTTGAAGGGGACACGACGGCTCCCGATCCTCTTGTATACGACTCGGCGACGCAGCAAGTCGTCCTGCTTCGCATGAACGGTGAAACATGGGGCTGGGACGGATCGAATTGGTTACAAATCACAACCTTGCCTGTCGGGCGAGTTTGGCCTGCAGTCACATACGATCAAGCACGCCGTCAAATTGTGGTTTTTGGCGGATACAGGAGTGGCGCCATAGGGGACACATGGGTGATGCAGGACACTGTCTCGCAGCAGGGCGCGATCAATGTCACGACGAATAACGCCGCTGCTACGTTCGCGATTACTGGTCCGGCGACGTACCAAGGAAGCGGCATGTCTTTCATCCACGCGAACGCTCCAGCCGGGGCGTACACGATCACATATGGCCCCGTGAGTCAGTACATCCCGCCGTCTCCAGAGACGAAAACCTTAACGGCAGGCGGAACGATATCGTTTACGCGTCCTTACACACCGATCACCCTCAGCGCATGCGCCGTTGGCGTTGTGGGATGCAGCCAATCGATCTCATTTGCCGTCACAACCGGCTCCGTCGGACCGATTGCTCCCCAAGGCATCGCGGTTTCGAGCAATGCGCCATCACTGCCGTTCACCGCGACCGCATCTAGCTCTGGCTCAGGACAGTCGTGGCTTTCACTGCTGCCAACGACCGGCACCGCGCCGGCGACGTTAAGCGTGAGTGTCTCGCCAAATCTGACGCCCGGGACGTACAGTGCTCAGATTACCATTGCCGCACAGCAGGCTACGAACAGCCCCCAGCAATTGTCTGTCGCTCTGACTGTTACGGCAGGCCCTCCAGTTTTCGTAGCTGTACGACCATTCGTGATTCCTGCTGCTCCCGCCGCAGAGCCTTCGATTGCGGCTAATCCTAAGAACCCAATGCACGCCGTAGTTGGATTTAACGGTAGGCAAGATGGGAACGCGACTTGCGGATGGGCAGAGACGACGGATGGCGGACAGACATGGACGGCCGGAGTTGTGGGTTTTGTAGATGGATTCACGGCAATAGGCGACCCTTGGCTACGCTATTCGGAAGATGGTCAATTATTTTACTCATGTATGGCGACTAAGGGTTCGCTGGGTGCGTCGGTCGTGGGAGTCTTCGTGGCGCGCGCGCGAACGGGCAGTGCCGCACAGTTTGAACCGGCAGCGCCCATTGAAACCGTTTTCAGAGATTGCTCAAGCCTTATCGGCCCTTGTGGGCTCAACGACGAAATCGATGACCACCCAGCGATAGGCGTCTTGCAGCTGGCCACTGGCAAGCGGATCGTCGCGTGTTGGGTCAATACCACTACTTCCGACAGCGGCGGCACTGCATTTCTCTACGTCGGGCATTCGCCAGACGGAAAGTTGTGGTTAGAGACACAAGTCTTGGCGGGGCCGATTGTCGGTACCTGTACGATCGGGGGTGGGCAATCAGAGTTGGCGGTCACATGGCGCCAAATTATCCGCGGCGACTCGGGCGAGCAGACTGATGTCGTAAGAGTTAGCACAACGCGAGACGGGTTGAACTGGACTGCGCCTCAAACACTCGGCGCGGTTGGTGCACTTGTTAATCCAAGCAAAGATCAGAGTACAACGGCGCGCGTAGTTAGCCCGCCTTACGCGGTGTCAAGCATAACGTCGCGCGGCCTTCGTGTCATCTGGCAAGCTAGGTCATCAGGCTCAAGCCAACTGTTTTATGCGGACGAGGGGGATGGCTGGATCGCCAAATCACTGCTGCTCAGTACTCTCGACCATTTCTTACCCAGCGCTGGCGACTGCAGACACACTCTCGGGTTCTATGAAGCCGTGGTTGACTCTCCGACGCTATTCCGCTACACAATCTGGTCGCAGGATCAAGCAGGTAGCTATTCATTAGCACTACTGAGCGATATCTTGGACGGCCAGTATGGAGACGGTGATTCGAGGTTCTTACTAAAGCGGATCGGCGACTATACTGGTATGAGTTGCTCATCAAAGGCGGTGTGGGCGGTATGGACTACCCCCGTGCCACCGTCCACCACAGTTCCGGCGCACAATGAAGTTAAGGGCGTGCGTCTTATAATGCCTAGTGGAACGAGATGATCAATCTATTTTGCGATTCTATGTTGCGCGAGATGTGTTCCTACGCCTAAGCAGCCACAATCCCCCAATTAGCGGAGTGAGCCAAATCACAATGTCAGCAGTCAGCGCAGTCCTATCGATTCTCGAAGCCCATGCAACCGAGTGCTCATTCAGAATGCCATGTGGAGACTGTGGCCACGCTCTGAAATCATGGAATGGGTAGCCGCACTGCCGATCAGATATGTCAAAGTAGTTATTCATGCAATCACTAAAAATCGGAAGCATGGAATAACTTGCACCAAGGATGTAAAGTAGTAGGACAGCTATTCGAAATCGGCTGTTAAACATTTTGTTTTGGAGGGATTAGGATCAGACCCGAGAAGGTTGTCGTTGCGTGGCGTAATTATAGCAGCCTGGATCGGGTGAGATGAAGCAGGTTATCCACATACGCAGTTCAGGAATCTCAGGCAAGCGACACGATCAAGTGAGTGGCGAAGTGCCCGACCAGAGCCGAGCGTCGTTATGCGGAAAGCGCGAGATCGTTGCAAGTGAGGGGTTCACTTCAAAAAAGACGGCGGGTGTAGAAACGGAAAGTGTCTTAATGAAGGGGTTCACCTCAAAAAAATGTAGATAAAAATGTAGCTGCAGAAGCCTCCAAGAGCCTCAACCGTCTACATCGCACAGCAAGAATCCATCAAATCGAAATCCGTCAGCAGTTTGGAAGCGCCTTGGGATCAATGACTTGCAAATGACAGATTTTGGGACTCATAATCCCTTGGTCCCAGGTTCGAATCCTGGCGGGCCCACTTTCTTTTCAAGTACTTGCGCTGGCCTCCGCCCTTTGCCGGTGATGATCTGGGGGGATTTCGTATCTACGTTTCTATCTACAACGGCACGCCGGCGTGGTTGAATGCTATTGATTCGGCCGCGGTTGGATTCGCAAGAGCAGGGGACGTTGAATCCCCGCCTTGGACAGGAGCCTCAGGCGCCGCACGCTTCAACCCGCTTACATCCCTCTTCCGCCGGGCGACCCAGGCTTCGCAGCCAGCCGGTAAACTCCCGCATCGGCCTGCTGACCGCGTACCGTCGCGCGCGGAGTGGCCGAAGGGCTGGCGGTCTCGATCGAAGAAATCCTGCACGACAAGGGTGCCGCTGCGGGGGATTGAGGCGCCATCTCGTTCACATGTCTGCAGTGCGCGTACCCGCTGCGCTCTGCTGCATCAGCTTTGTGACAAGCGCGGTCCACCCTGTCTGATGGCTCGCGCCGATTCCCGCACCGGAATCGCCATGGAAGTACTCATGGAACAGGACCAGGTCGCGCCAATGCGGATCGCTCTGGCATCTCAGCAGGCTTCCGGTGGCCGGCCGGCGACCGTCGGGAGCGCGCACAAAAATGCTGGTCAGCCGGCGCGATAGCTCTGCGGCAACCTCCCAGAGAGTCATCATCCTTCCGGATCCGGTCGGAAACTCAACCGTAAAGCCGTCGCCAAAATAATGATGAAACTTCTGCAGCGACTCGATCAGCAAGAAATTGACTGGAAACCAGACGGGGCCGCGCCAGTTCGAGTTTCCGCCAAAGAGTCCAGTGGAAGACTCGCCCGGCTCATAATCGACTCGATGCTCCGTGCCATGAACGTTCAGGGTGTACGGATTCTCCTGGTGGAAACGCGAGAGAGCACGGATCCCATACGGCGACAGGAACTCTCGCTCATCGAGCATGTATCCGAGAATGCGCCGCAACTGTTGCTGGTTCGCGATCGAAAGCAGCCGGCGCTCACCCTTGCCCGGTGTTCTCATGCAAGCCAGCTCGTCCGTGAGATCGGGACGGTTGTCGATGAACCATTCCAGGCGGCGTTTGAAGTCCGGCAGTTTGTCCAGGACCTCGGGCTCGAGCGTCTCCACCGCGAAGAGCGGGATCAGGCCAATCATGGAGCGGATCTTCATCGGGAAGCGCGATCCGTCCGGCAGCTTCAACAGGTCGTAGAAGAAGCCGTCTTCCTCGTTCCACAATCCCATGCTGTCGTGATCGCGGTGTCCCATGGCATGGGCGATGTAGACGAAGTGCTCCCAGAATTTGCTAGCTACGTCTTCATAGGCCGGTTCTTCCTTTGCCAGTTCCATCGCGATGGCCAGCAGGTTCAGCGTGTACATCGCCATCCAACTGGTCCCGTCCGATTGCTCGATATGGCCTCCAGTCGGGAGCGGAGCGCTGCGGTCAAATACGCCGATATTGTCCAGGCCAAGGAAGCCGCCCTGGAAGATGTTCATGCCTTCGGCATCTCTGCGGTTTACCCACCAGGTAAAGTTCAACAGCAGCTTGTGGAATACGCGTTTCAGGAAGTCGCGATCGCCTTTGCCTTTACGCTTCTTATCAATTTTGTAAACGCGCCATGCGGCCCAGGCGTGCACCGGAGGATTCACTTCGCCCAACCCCCACTCATAGGCCGGAATCTGCCCGTTCGGGTGCATGTACCACTCGCGCAGCATAAGGATGAGCTGTTCCTTCGCGAAATCGGGATCCACGAGCGCTAGCGGGATGCAGTGAAATCCCAAGTCCCACGCGGCGTACCACGGGTATTCCCATTTGTCGGGCATCGAAATGACATCGGCGTTATACAGGTGCTCCCATTCACGATTGCGGCCCTTCCTGCGTTCGGCTGGCGGAGGGGGACTTCCAGCATCACCTTGCAGCCAGTCTTTAACTACGTAGTGATAGAACTGCTTCGACCACAACATGCCGGCAAAGCCCTGGCGCATCACGTTCCGGGCATCGGCCGAGAGGTCTTGCGGAATGATTGCGGCGTAGAATTCGTCCGCTTCGCGCTGTCGCAGTGCTAAGGCGTTGGCGAAATCAGCGAACACATCCTTGCCCTTGACCTCCGAGTCCGCCAGGCGCAGTCGCAGAGTCCTCCTTTCGCCAGGTTGCAGTGTAAGCACGTAGTGGGCTGCCGCTTTGGTCCCCTCGCGGGCCGGATTTGCTGCGTTCTTCGCGCCACCGACAACATAGGTGTTGATGCTGTCCTTCACATAGGACGCTCGGTTCTCGTGGCCAAAGAGCCGCTGCAGGTTTGTTTCGTTCTCAGTGAACAACAAGTCCGGAGAGCCTTCGCAGTATAGCCAGCGCCTGCCAAGCTCGGTGGACGTTACTTCAATGACTGGATTGGGCGATGGTCGCGATTCGCGCAATTTCGGGTGTTGGCCGGTTCTCCCCCAGGACCAGGTGTTGCGAAACCAGATCGTCGGCAGTACGTGGATGCGGGCTGCCTCCGGTCCGCGATTCGCGATCGTAATCGCGATCAGGATGTCTTCGACGTCAACTTTTGCGTACTCAACAACAACGTCAAAATAGCGGTCATCATCGAACACACCGGTATCGAGCAGTTCGAATTCAGGATGATCCTTGCCGCGCCGGCGATTCTCTTCGACTAATTGTGCATAAGGGAACTCCGCATGCGGGTACTTGTACAAATACTTCATGTACGAGTGCGTCGGCGTGTTATCGAGATAGAAGTAGTATTCCTTTACGTCCTCGCCATGATTGCCTTCCTTGCCCGACAGCCCAAACAGCCGCTCTTTCAGGATAGGGTCGCGTTCATTCCACAATGCCAGCGCAAAGCAGATGAATTGGTGCCGGTCGCACAGGCCGGCGAGGCCGTCCTCGTTCCATCGATAGGCACGGGAGCGAGCGTGATCGTGAGGAAAGAACTCCCACGCATCTCCGTGTGGGCTGTAATCTTCGCGCACTGTTCCCCAGGCGCGCTCGCTTAGATAGGGTCCCCAGCGCTTCCAATGCTTCTTGCGCGCTGCCGACTCCGAAAGCCTGATTTCCTCTTGCGTCATATCTAAATCTCAGTCGCCATGTGGCAGGTGTGTCGTCATGCAGGTACACCTTATGCATCGAGCGTGATATCGCCCAGGACCCTGGCGACGCATGGCAGAATGAAGCCTTGGGAACGCAGGTCGGCGTCCAGGGCCGCTTCGTTTTCCATTTTCACGCTGCCGCTCAGCAGTCTGGTGGCACAGGTGCCACAGTCTCCTCGCCGGCATCCCGAGGGGATCAGAACGCCGTTCCTTTCCGCGCTCTCCAATAGGGTTTCGGTGGGCGAGACTTTGTACGCGGCCGTCGAGCGCTCACAGCGCACCGTAAAAAGGCCAGTCCCGGGAGCAGGCTCTCTTGCTCCGGACGCAACGCCTCCGAAACTCTCCTGCATGATCTGCGCCGGTCGCACCCCCATCTCGTTCAGCAAAGCCCGGCCGACCTCCATGAACGGCGATGGCCCGCACAAGAAGAAGGTCGCCTCCAGCGGCTTCTCGACCTCGCGTTCCAGGATCTCCCGCCGCAAATGGCCCTCCCACCCGTGCCATTCGGAGCTCGGCCGCGACAAGATCAAAGCGTAACGAAAGTTGCGCAGCCGGTCCCGGAGCTCTGCCAGGTCCGCTTTGAAGAATACATCTCGTTCCGTGCGAACGCAGTAGAGGAGTCTGACATTCGCCGCACTGCATAAATCATCCATGTAACGCAACATCGCGATCATCGGAGTGATGCCGCTCCCGCCCGCGATCAACACGGTGCGCTCATGCTTGTCCTCGTCAAGGCAGAAGCGGCCGTAAGGGCCTCGGGCCCTGACGATGAGCCCCTCCTGAGCGCGGTCATTCAGAAATACGGAGACACAGCCGCCCTCGACGCGCTTGGGCGTGATCTCGACATAGCCGGTTTGAAGCGGGGAAGAGCAGATCGAATACGAGCGCGTCACCGGCCTTCCGTCAACTATCCATTCGAACGTGAGGAATTGTCCCGGGCAAGCGGCAAGGTGTTGTCCGCGCGGCAGCAGGAAGCGAAGGGTTTTGGCATCGTGCGTCTGCGGCTCGATGCGGGACAAGACCAGGTTCAATGCCTGGCCGGTAGGGGGCGCGGCCTGGCTCGATTGCGATAGAGGCACAGTCGCGGGGGCAGCCGCCGGCTTGGGTCGGCTGCTCTTCGAAAGCAATGGTGCGGCCGCCATGAGTGTACCCACGACCAGCGCCACCGCTAGCCCCAACGGCAGCCTGCCGGCCGACGCGTTGCGCAGATAATGGGTAATCAGATTGAGCGCGACCAATGTGAAGGCACTGCCGAAGATCGCGATTCCCAGCGCCATCAGCAGGCCGCGAGCGGCCTTTTGGTAGCGCGCGACGGTCACCTTGACGAAGAGCAGCGGCGCCAGCAACAACGCCAGCGCCATATGGAGGGCCATCCGCGGCGAGAGCTCGTCCTGCTCTCCCTTGATGCGCGGAACCATGAAGGCGAAGAAGATGACGAACAGCGCGATGAACGCATAACCGGCAACTCGATGCACCTGTGTCCATCGCTGGCTCGCGGCCGATGCGCCGGAACGGGCCAGCATGTTCCACACGTTGAAGCCCGCCAGGAAGACGAACAAACAGGCTAGGGTCGTGCTGACGATGATGTGCACCAATGTCCTCGCGATGGGCGCCGCAGCTTGGGTTCCAGCATGGCCTTCAAGCGCGCGCGTGCGCGGTACAGGCGCACCTTCACGGCCACTTCGGTCAATTCCAGCACATGGGCGATCTCACGCCCCGACAGACCATCCACCGAATGCAATAACAAGACGGTCTTGAGCCGCGGCGAAAGCTTGTCGATCGCCGCGTGGAGCCGGGCGCGCATCTCATTCTGCAAACAGGCTTGCTCGGGATTGGGATCGGCGGTGGCGAGCTCCTGCGCCACCCCCGGAGCGCCGGCATCGTCGTCGAGCGACACTTCACGGCGCGCCGTGCGCCGGATGCTCATGAGCGAGGCGTTGAGCGCGATCCGCAGCAGCCAGGTCGAGAACTTCGAGCGCCCCTGGAACTGGTGCAGATGTTCGTAGGCCTTCAGCAGAGACGACTGCCGCACATCCTCGGCAATCGCGGCATTGCGCGTAATCCGGCAAGCCAGGCGAAAGATGCGTTCTTCATAGCGCCGGGCCAGAGCGTCGAATGCCTGCGTGTCTCCCTGGCGCGAGGCCTCCACCAGGAATGCATCGTCGTCGGGATACTGAAGCGCCACGCTGCAGCGCGCGTTTGCGTGCACTACCGATGTTGCTGTCGCCACGGCGAGCTCTCGATCCAAGAAATTGAGGACATAGAGATAACCGGCGGACATGCCTCTTTATTTCAAGCAAACAACGCGTTGCCTGAAGAGCCATGGAGGAGAGCAGGCGAAGGATGCTTGCGGTAAGCAAGCGGACGCGGTAGCGCACCCCGGAGCACGCCCCGGTGAGGACGTGCTCCCTGGGTGATGGACTGCGTCTTAGAACGCTGCAATGCCGTTCGCGCCAGCGGCCGGCGCAAATTCTCCCGCGGGGCCCAAACCGATCAAGCTTCCATCTCGCTCGATGGCCCAGATCCCGACCTTTCCGCTGCCGGTGTTGAGTGAGTACAGGAACTTTCCATTCTGCGTGATCGCGAGATCGAGGTTCGTGCTCCCGGCGGGCTGCGTCGCAAGCACGGTGGCGCCGATCGGCGTCAAGCTGCCATCGGGGCCGAGGCTAAAGCCGGAGATCGAGGAGCTGCCGGTATTCGACGTATAGACGTAGCGCCCGTCCGGCGTGATAGCGTGCCAGCAGGCCGCTCGCCCGTGGGTCGGGACCGAACCACTGATCACCGTGAGCGAGCCATTCGCTTGCGCGGCGTAAGAGGAGAGGGCCGAATCGGTGGCTTCCGTCACCAGCAATGCGCCGCTGGGAGCGAACGCAATGGAAAACGGTCCCGCGCCAGAGCTTGCGGTCGAAACGAGCGATCCGAGCGTGCCATCGGAGTTGATGCGGAGCGTGTCCACCAGTTTATTCGCCCGCTCCGTGACCGCCAGGAAGTGGCCATCCGGACTGATGTCCAGGCCGGAAGGACCGGGATTCGAGTTGCTGAGCGGGTGGGCCGAGCCAGTGATCTGCTCCAGTGCGCCGTCTCCATTCACGCGGAAAGCCACGACATTGGCATTTGCGCCGGAGTGCAGCACATACAGCAATCCACCGCGCTGCGCGACCGCCACGGGAGAGCTGCCGCCGCTCGGCACCACGTGGATCTGTTCCAATTGCGCACCGTGGACGCGGAACACCGCGATCGTGCCGCTGCCCGCGTTCACGGCGAACAGAAGCGCGTGGTTATCGCTCAACATCAGCGATCCTTGCGATTGCAGCGGATCCACGCCGCCACCACTGCCGCGGCCGCCGGTTGGAAAATGTCCTTGTTCGGCGAGCCTGCCGTCGGCCGCCCGAGAGAATGCGATCACCTCGTTCGTCTCGGCTGCATTCGTCATGATGAATACGGCGCCGGGTTGAGTATCGGCCGCTTGGGCGCGCGTGGCGACCGGAGCGACGAGTCCAAACACGATTGCGAAGCATAATGTGACAACTGCCTTGCGCATGATTCGTTGTAGCCTCCGAAATTCGATTGGTGAGCGATCCGTCCACTGCCGCATTGGGCGATCGCCGCACGCCGCCTCCGATGGCCCGTCGCGCGGGAAGTTGCGCACCACCGCAAAACTCGCCCCAAAAAACATTGACCCACCGCGTATGAAACTTTTGCCGGAGCGAAGCATCTGTCATAAGGCTGTGGCGGCGATTGCGGGTCCGTAGTTCACTTTCGCCGGCCGTCTTTGCATGCCGAGGTTGTTCTGCCGATGAGGAACGGAGGAGCTGTGAGTGTCCAGTCGCGAACGCGTAGAAACGAACTGCCCCGGAACGGGCCCGAAGCGGTTGGCCGGGCGCAGGTGCAAACGAATCGCCTCAGGCGAAGCGTTTGGGATCCACGATGCTCGGCGGCGGTTCGCTCGTGGCCGCCGCGACCGAGGCCATTTGCGCCTGCTTCGTTGCGCTGAGCAAGCTCGGTATTCTCGTCGCCTTCACGTCGTTTCTTTCCACCGTCATCGTCTCGCGCTTCCACGCCGATCGCGTTCGCGTGCCCGTGCTGGCAGTCGCGTTCGTAGGGGCGGTGGCCAATCTGCTGTTGCTCTGGAACCGCCAGCGCCTGCGCAATCTGCCTGCCGCCGCCTGGCGGAAGCGGCCGCTGACGCCGCGCCAGCGATGGCGCATCGGCGTTCTGATCGGCATGTCAGTCGTGACGATCGCGCTGGTGGTCGCTGAATTCTGGATCCACCCCGTCCACGGCGCCTAACACTTCAGCTCGTTCTCCAGCCGCTGCCGCAATCGTGCGCTGAAACCGCTCGGCAGAGGAAACACCCGCTCGTCGGCGATCAGCACCAGGATGTTGCGCGTGCTGTCCACGAGCGCGGCGCAGTGGCGGCAGCTCGCCAGATGTTCTTCGAGTTCTTCGCGCAGCTCGGGCGAAATGTCGTTGTCGAGATAGTTGGATATCTCCCGCCACACTTCTTTGCACTCGATTACCATGGCTTCCGTCCCTTCTGGAAAGGGTTCCTGCTCGTCACCGCGGCCGTCTGCTGCATCGGCGCAACCAGATCGCGAAGCTTCAGCCGCGCGCGCAGCAGCCGGGTTTTCACGGCAGACGCCGTCAGACCCAGCCGCTCCGCCGTTTCCGCAATGGAGCGATGCTGAATGTCGCGCAGGACGATCATCTCGCGATATTTTTCCGGAAGCTTCAGCAGCGCGCGGCCCAGCATCTCCTGTACTTCCTTTCGCTCCAGCGCTTCGGAAGGGATCTCGCGCCAGTCGCTCAGCAGGAGCGGAAAATATTCCCCCGTCTCGGGATCTTCCTGTTCGAGCGCTTCCGTCTTTTCAATCCGTGCGCGGCGTAGCCGCATGCGCGCTTCGTTCACCGCGATTCGCTCCAGCCAGGTACTGAAGCGCGCTTCGGAACGGAAGTCGGCGAGCGCGCGGAAGCCTTTCAAAAAAGCATCCTGCGCCGCCTCTTCTGCGTCGGCCGGATTGCGCAGAATCGCCAGCGCCGCCAGATACACGGAGCGTTCGTACGGGCGAATTAATTCGTAGTACAGCTCCTTTTCGCCGGCGCAGACCTTGCGGATGAGCTCCGCTTCCAGCAACTGCCTCTCCACTTGCGCCGGCGGAAGCGGATTGGCGTCGGGTTGCGCTCGTTCCATGCGGGTTCGCATTTCCTGGCAAACGCCCAAAGCGCCGCAAGCTGCTATGTGGGTCGGGGCAAGGCTCAGATGTCGAACGTCGCAAAAGGTTTCAGCCAACTGGCCCAGGCGGCGGGGCGAGCAAAGCCGTCCCGGGAAGAAACCTTTGGCCTGGCTCAGCATCTTCGGCTGGGCACTACACCTGTAAACACACTTTGAGGAGAACGTCATGAGAAAAGCTCTTTGCACCATTGCCGCGGCATGTGCGTTGGCCATGCCTTACACCGCCACGGCCGCAACTTCGCTGCAAGACATGCAACACGACACCATGCAGCAGCCGGGCGATAAGTCCGGCGCGAAGCAGGATGCCATGAAGGACCACAGCGCCATGGCAGACGATATGAAGAAAGACGACATGAAGAAAGACGACATGAAGAAGGACGACATGAAGAAGGACGAAATGTCCGGCAAGAAGGGAAAGAAGTCCAAGAAGGACAAGAAAGACAAGATGAAGAAGCATGACGACATGAAGAAGGACGGCGACAAGATGTAGCTCTGCCCTCACCGGCAAGCGGGCGTGCTGGCGACGAAAGAACGCAAGCTGCGTGGGAATAAAGCGGCCCCTGCGGCGGTTATCTCAGACAACGGTGATGCGCGGCGACCCCCTCCACGCGCTGATCCGTTGGGTCGTATGAACCTGCTCCTGTTCGGTTAGTGCTCATCATGCAGTCCACTTCCCAGCGCTGGTCCGGGATGAGCGGGCCGGTGCTTCAGTCCGCGCAACTCCTGCGCATCTCTCCCCAACATTTTCGATCGTGTGTGCACCGGCGGAGTGCGTGCAGGTCCCGCATTGTGGGAATAAACGGCGCTCCGGTCGGTTATGAGTGCTTGCGGAAAACGGCATTCCTGGTTCTGCGTCGCCTGGCGTGACTTGAGTCCGGCGGATGTGCAGATCGCAACTTCGAGGGCATGGATGCATCGGAGGCGGAACGCGGCGAGTCGCGCGCAAATTCTCACTGCTGGCGCGCGACCGTCGTCGGTAGCAGACGAGTCGAGAGGCAATTCGGAGGAGAAATGCGAAAAGGCACGTTCATTGCAGGCACCGTCTTCATGTTGCTGATGCTGACCTCAATCCTGATGGGGCAGGCGCAAATCGGCGGCACATTGCGAGGCACCGTGAGCGATCCCCAGGGAGCGGTTGTGCCCGGCGCTCAATTGACACTCACGAACCCGGCAACCGGCGTGATGCGCGCAACCACGAGCGATGGCGCCGGCAATTTTCAGTTCGTGGATGTTCCACCCGCGAGCTATGACATACGAGTCGCGCTCACCGGGTTCCAGACAGCGACGTTCCAGAACGTCGTGGTCAATCTGAACGAAGTCCGCGTGCTGAACGCCCAGCTCGCCGTCGGCGCCATGACTCAAGAGGTTACGGTGAGCGGGACGGCGGAAAGCGTCGTTCCGCAGGAGACCACGCTGCGCGCCACCGTGGGCGAACGCGACCTGCAGCAGTTGCCGCTCAATGGTCGCGACTTCCAGCAGCTCGTGCTCTACGCGCCGGGCGTAGTGCGCGGCGCCGGCGCCAATGGACAAGGTTCGGGATTCAACGTGGCCGGCGCGCGCGGCACGGTGAACAACTTCCTGATTGACGGTGGCGACGCCAACGATCCCGAGGTTCCGTTTGGCACTGCGACCGCCGGTGGATTCACCAATGGCCTTCCCATCGATGCGATCGCGCAATTCACCGTCATCACCTCGAACGCGAGCGCGGAGTTCGGACGCAACTCCGGCGCCACCGTCAACGTGGTCACCAAGAGCGGCACCAACCAGGTGCATGGCAGTGTGTGGGAGTACCATCGCGACAAGTCGCTCGACGCCCGCAATTTCTTCGATCCCGCCAAGAAGAGTCCATTCATTCAGAACCAGTTCGGCTTCTATGTGGGCGGCCCGATCTGGAAGAACAAGACGTTCTTTTCCGGATCGTACGAAGGGTTCCGCCAAGTCCAGACCGCTTCCAACGTTGTCTTCGTTCCTACTCCGGCTTTCACCAGCAGCATCAGCAATCGGCTGGTGAAGCAGATCTTCTCCGCGTACCCGCAGCCGGCCGCCGGAACGATTGATCCGACCAACACGTTCGGCACGTCCACCACGCAGGTGAACAACGGCGGAAATCAGGACGCGTACTTCGTCCGCGTAGACCACAACCTGAACCAGCGAAACCAGCTCTTCTTCACCTTCAACTACACGCCGACGACAGCCCAGCCCGGGGCCCAGGGTGGCAACGGCATTCCCGGCACCAACGTCGGCCTGAACTACAAGAACTGGCACGGCGTTACGAACTGGAACTCCACCTTCGGCAACAACAAGCTGAATGACTTCCGCGTCGTGTTTCAGCGCAACCTGCTGGGCTTCCCGCTCGACGCCGCCCCCGCCGCGCTGCTGCAAGCGGGACAATTGCGTACGGCGGGGCCGTTCGCGTGGCAGCCGTTTTCGTCCGATCCGGGCAGCCCGAACGGCGTGCCTTCCATCAGCTTCCTCGATCAGCAGTTCGGCAGCCTGGGATGGTCGAACAACTTTCCCCAGGGACGCGTCTCCAACACCTTTGAGTACGACGACACTTTTTCCTGGACGCACGGCAAGCACCAGATCAAGTTTGGCGGCTCGGCCTCGCGCATCCAGGAGAACGACGACTTCGGCGCCAACATCCGGCCGGTGCTGAGCTTCCTCAACACGAAGACGGGATTGTTGAACACCGAAAGCCAGTTCACCTACGCCGGCAACCAGCCGACCAAGTACTTCCGCGAAACCGATCTCGGCTTCTTCGTGCAGGACACGTGGCGGCTCACGCAGCGGCTGAACCTCGACCTGGGCTTGCGCTACGAGCTGGATACGCCGTTGCGCGAGAAGTTCAACCAGCTCAGCAACGTCGCACTGCTCGACGCCAACGGCAAGCCCGAGCCCTGCGCACGCATTCCGCAGAACGGCCAGCTTTCGAACCTGGCGATCATCGTGCCGCACCAGTTTGGGCTCGACGCGTATTGCACCGACAAAAACAATCTCGCGCCGCGCGTGGGATTTGCGTGGGACATCTTCGGCGACAGCAAGACCGTTGTCCGCGGCTCGTACGGCATCTTCTACGACCGCATCTTCACCAACGCGCTGGCCAATGCGCGCTTCTCGCCACCCTTCACCATCCCGTACACGCTTTCGGGGATCACCTATGACGGCACGGTTGGTCCCACCACGCTCACGCCCACGGCGGTGGTATCGCCGACCGCGATCGATCCCTCCCTCGTGACTCCCTACACCGAGCGCTGGAACCTGACGCTCTCACGCTCGCTCGACGCCAACACGGTGCTGAATGTGAGCTACGTTGGCGCCAAGGCCCTGAAGCTGGCGCAAAACCTGAATCCCAACTTCGGCGCCGCCTTCGCGGATGCATTCCGTCCGACGAACGCGACTACGCCCGCCGCCCGCTCCGCGGCCGACCTGGCAAACAACATCATTCGCGGACCGTTCGGCAACATCAACCTGCGCACCTCGCACGCCTACTCGAACTTCGACGGGCTGGAGGTCAACGCCAATCACCGCTACTCGCATGGCCTGACGTTCCAGGCCAGCTACGTCTGGTCGCACAGTCTCGATACCATCTCCGACGAAATCGCCGGGAACGCCGATTCGGCAGCGCCGCAAGCGACGCTCTTCAATCTGCTGGCGCCGTTGATGACGCCAACGTCATCGTGCTCGGCGGCGAATGGCACTCCTTCTGGCACTGCCGGCCAAAACCGACTGCTCGCGGCAGTGCGTTGCGCGCAGAACAACCCCAACCTCACCCTCGGCCAGGCGTCGGCGCTCTTTGTACAGAACTACGTGCAGGGCGCGCCGCTGGCGAGCAATTACGGCGACTCTTCCTTCGACGTGCGGCACCGTGCCACCGGCACGCTGGTATATGAGCTGCCGTTTGGAGAAGGGCGCCACTGGGGAAATAACTTCCACGGCCTTCTCCAGAAGGTAGCAGGGGGATGGCAGCTCTCGAGCATCGTGGAAGCGCAAACCGGCAACACCGCTCCCCTCACCGACGGAGTTGATGCCGGCCGCGTCGGCGTCACCAACAGCCGTCCCGTTCTCACCGGACCATTCTCCGCCGTCATCCCCTTCGGCAACGGCGGTGTGCAGGTGAACCCGGCGAACACGACCGCGCGTGGCCTGGCCGCCTGCGGCACGACGGCGAACACTTGCCCCTCGCTCGATTTCGGTCTCGGCGTCATCGATCCCACACAGCGCGTCGGTCGCGGCTTGCTGCGCGCGCCCGGGCTGTGGGACTTCGATCTCGCCGGCGACAAGCGCTTCAAGCTGAGCGAACGCTTCAGCCTCCAGTTCCGCGCCGAAGCGTTCAACCTGCTGAACAACGTCAACTTCCTTCGCCCTGCACGCAACCTGAACAGTCCCGCAACCTTTGGCCTCATCACGGCGCAACGGCTCCTGGGCAACACCGAGTCGCGGCAGATCCAGTTGGCCGCGCGCGTCGAGTTCTGATTGTTCCAGGACCGCCGGTGGCGCCGGGCATTCTCGGCGGCGCCACCGGCACAGCCATCGCAAGCCGGTGATCGCCATGGCGACAAATTCGAAAGCGAACGGCAAGCGCATCTCGTTCACCCTGGATTCGGCCATGGAAAGCGTCAACGTGCTGGAACGCCTCGCCGACACGCTGGCCAGAAGCTCCGGATTCGACGACGACGAATGCTTCAGCATCCGGCTCGCTTTGCGCGAAGCCGCTACCAACGCGGTGTTACACGGCAATGCCTATGACCCGGCGAAGAAGCTGCAAGCCGCATTCGCCACCACGGCCGACGACCTCATCATTACGATCGCCGACCAGGGCGCCGGCCTCGATCCCGCCGGACTGCCCGACCCGCTCGCGCCTCAGAACCTGCTCAAGCAATCCGGACGCGGAATTTTTCTGATTCGCAACGTGATGGATGAGGTGCGGTTTCGCGCGCTCGATCCCGGCACGGAAATCACTCTCATAAAACATCGCCGCCGCAATACGCACCGAAAAGCTGGCTAACCCGCGGTTTTTGAGTTCGAACAAGCAACAGGAGAAGGCTCGATGCGCAAGACGCAGTTCACACTGGCTGCGGGATTGGCGTTGCTTTTCGCGATCGGAGCCCACGCTGGAGGTCCCGCTCACACGCAAGTGACCGCCGGCCGTACTTCCAAACTCAAAATCGGCGACGCCGCTCCCGACTTCACATTGTTGGCCTGGGACGGAACAGGCCCGCCCAGACCGGTTGCCTTGCGCGACTTTCGCGGCAAGAAGAACGTCGCGCTCGCATTCTTTGTTTTCGCCTTCACCGGAGGTTGAACGAAGGAGATGAAGGCCTTCCAGGCAAGCATTCACAAAGCTGGAGGCCACCGACACCCAGGTTCTGGGTGTGAGCGTGGATAGTCCTTTTGACAACCACCAGTTCGCCGTTGAAAACGGCATCACCTTTCCTCTGCTCAGCGACATGAGCAGCGTGGCGATTGACGCGTACGGCCTCGGCAAGGAATACGACATTGGCGGCGTCAAGCTGAAGAGCGCGCGCCGCGCCACCTTCCTCATCGACAAGCAAGGCAAAATCGTCGAGATGT
>Ga0137359_10000287_pt1 | contig 38352 bp, 29 predicted proteins | sample Mad1_40_16metaG_FD_108281 | JGI IMG/M metagenome (GOLD analysis project Ga0137359, IMG submission 108281) | Vadose zone soil microbial communities from Angelo Coast Range Reserve, California, USA - Mad1_40_16 metaG | ecosystem: Environmental > Terrestrial > Soil > Vadose zone | place: USA... | reverse complement strand
TTACCTCACCAACTAGCTAATCTGCCGCAGGCTCCTCTTCAGGCGCGAGGTCTTGCGATCCCCCGCTTTAACAACTAATCACCATTAGGTGCCGCTGCATTATGCGGTATTAGCCCAAGTTTCCCTGGGTTATTCCCCTCCCGAAGGCAGATTACCCACGTGTTACTCACCCGGACGCCACTCTACTTACCCCCGAAGGGGCTTTCGCGTTCGACTTGCATGTGTTAGGCACGCCGCCAGCGTTGATTCTGAGCCAGGATCAAACTCTCAGTTAAAACCCTGGCCATCCTTAAGCCTTAGCCGAAAGATGACCGTTCTACTTTTGGCCACCTCTGCTAAACTCTCGGAACGTCTGGTTCGTTTTACGCACTATCTAGTTTTCAAAGATCGCTTGTCTGCTTTCGCCTCTTGCGAGCAAACGTTGATTATACCTGATTAGAATACTATGTCAACTGCCAATACCCCTTTTTATCGTCCTGGTTCAGAAAAAGTTTCAACGGACACTATCGAACAGTTATTGTATTGGCGCGCCTAACCGGCACGCCCGACTAGACCAAGGGCCAAAGTCAAAGCGAGTCGCGAAGAAGCCTCAACGTGATGGGCCTAAAAAATACAGAATCGCCGTTGATCGACACGATCAACGGCGATTGATATTCTGCGAAGCTACCGCTTGAGCAAATCTTAGCGTTGAGAGAGTTTTGTTCTTAGATCTCTCAGATCAGTGTCCACCCGCGAGCTTGCCGATTAGTGTGAACAGCGGCATGTACATCGCGATCACTATCGTGCCAATGGTGACCCCAAGGAACAGGATCATCGCTGGTTCCATAAGGCTCAACAAGTTCGCAATTGCCGCGTCCACTTCCTGCTCATAGAAGTCAGCTATTTTTGAAAGCATTGCGTCGAGCGCGCCCGTCTGCTCGCCGACCCCTATCATTTGCGAGACCATAATGGGAAACACGCCGCTAGCCTTGAGCGGCTCTACAAACGTTTGACCTTGCTCGATGCCCGTGCGGACCTTATTGATAGCCGCCGACACGACCACGTTCCCCGCAGTGCGCGAAGTTATTTCGAGCGACTCAAGGATTGGCACACCCGAACTCAGCAGCGTTGACAGTGTCCGGCTGAACCGGGCAACCGCAATCTTCCGCATGATTTGTCCTAAGACCGGCAGCTTCAGAGTCAAACTATCTATGAAATGGTGTCCCTTTTCAGTCTTGTACCAAGTCTTCAACCCGAAGACAGTCAGGCCGCAAACCAGCCCGATCAGCCACCAGTAATTTGCCAGGAACAGCGACATCGACACGACCACCTCGGTCAACCAAGGCAGCTTCTCGCCCGGACCCAGCAACCCCTCAAAGATATTCTTGAACGCAGGAATCACGACGATCATTATTATCGTTATCACGATGATCGAGATGAGAATCACCGCTATGGGATAAATCAGCGCGCTTTTGACGTCGCTCTTCAGCTTGACCATCTTCTCGAGGTAGGTTGAAAGCCGCTGCAGAATCACGTCCAGAATACCGCCGGTTTCGCCGGCAGCAACCATATTGGTGTAGAGCGACTCGAAGACGCGGGGGTGTTTCGCCATCGCATCCGCCAATGTCATCCCGGCTTCGACGTCCGAGCGTGTCTGGAAGAGCACCTTTTGAAAGTACTTGCCGTCCTGTTGCTGACCGAGTATCTCCAGGCACTGGACGAGTGGCAGCCCGGCGTCAAGCATCACCGAAAACTGTCTCGTGAAGAGAGCCAAAGCCTTGTGCTTCACCTTCTCTCGGCCCAGCTTTGGGAGGCTTATCTCACGTCCCTTTTCCCTCGCGGTGGTCAGAATAACCTGCTCGCGCCGAAGCATCGCTTCAAGCGCGGCTCGGTCGGCTGCCACTCGCTCACCGACGACAATCTCGTTTACTCGATTGCGGCCCTTAAAAACATAAGTCGGCATCTCTGTCTCCCATATTCCGGTTTTTAACTTCAAGCTTAGGGGCAAGCAGGCGCATCAACCAATTCCCTGTCGGGTCTGCCATATCCAGTCAAATGCAGTTTATCTCCCGACCCTTCCGAGCGGCGCCTGCGGCTTTGCTCCTTGCCCAGAATGACCCGGCGCGCGAGACTGCGGTGTTTGTAGCGCTGCTGCTCCGCGATTGATCAGATCCTGAAGCTCGTCCGCATTCGACGAACGAGCCGTCGCCATTTCCAAAGTGATTTGCTTCTTGAAGTAGAGGCTCGCCAACGACTGGTTGAATGTTTGCATCCCGTACTTGTCCTGGCCAGTCTGCATCATCGAATAGACCTGATGAATCTTGTCTTCCCGAATCAGGTTCCGGATAGCAGAATTCGGCACCAGTACCTCCATCGCCAACGCGCGGCCCTGACCATTCGCCTTTGGAAGCAGCGCCTGCGTCACAATCCCCTCAAGGACCATCGAGAGCTGCGTGCGAATCTGCGCCTGCTGGCCCGCCGGAAAGATGTCGATGATGCGATTTATTGAAGATGCGGCCGAGTTGGTGTGAAGAGTAGCAAACGTCAAGTGGCCGGTCTCGGCAATTCTGAGCGCGGTCTCGGTGGTCTCGAGATCGCGCATTTCGCCGATGAGCACGACGTCCGGGTCTTGGCGGAGCGCAGCACGTAGCGCGTTCGCAAAGTTGTGGGTGTCTGCATGCACTTCCCGCTGGTTGACTATGCAGCCCTTGTGACCATGAAGGTATTCGATCGGGTCTTCAACGGTGATAATGTGCTCGTGTCGATCTCGGTTGACCTTGTCTACCATGGCTGCAAGAGTCGTGGACTTACCAGAGCCCGTCGGTCCGGTAACAAGGATCAAGCCGCGTGGCTTTTCGCAGAGCTTAGTGACTACAGCGGGAAGACCGAGCTCCTCGAATGATTTGATTTCGTATGGAATAGATCGAAAGACCGCCCCGACTGCTCCTCGCTGGTTGAATATGTTGGCGCGGAACCTCGATAGTCCCTTTATTCCGAAAGAGAAGTCCAACTCGAGCGTCTCTTCAAATCGGTGCTTTTGTGCGTCGGTCAACACCGAATACGCAAGCTGCTTGGTCTCGGCTGGCGTAAGCTCCGAATACTCGAGCGGCCTCAATATTCCGTGCACTCGCACCATCGGAGCCGAGTTCGTCGTGATGTGCAGATCCGACCCCCCATGCTCGATCATTTTTCGCAACAACTCGCTCAACGCAATCTCCGGCATAACTCCTCCAGGTGCTATTTCACCGTCTCTCTTACAACCTCTTCGAGGCTAGTCATTCCCAGCCTTATCTTCTCCAGGCCACTTTGCCTCAGCGTAAGCATTCCGTCTTCTATTGCTTTTCGGCGCAGCTCCAGTCCCGATGCGCCGACCAGAATCAACTCGCGAAGCTCCTCAGTTATCTCCATCACTTCGTACAAGCCGACCCGGCCTTTGTATCCCGTGCCGTTACAGTTGCCGCAGCCCGCCCCTTTGAATGTCTTTATCTCCTTCAACTCGCTTGCGGGAAACCCGACGTCTATGAGCGCCTCGTCCAGACTCTTGACTTCCACCTTGCACTCTTTGCAAATGCGCCGCACCAACCGCTGGGCCTGGATGAGATTCACCGAAGTCGCCACCAGGAACGGCTCGATACCCATATTCATCAAGCGGCTGATCGTCGACGGCGCGTCGTTGGTGTGCAGCGTCGACAGCACAAGGTGGCCGGTCAGCGCGGCCTTGACCCCAATTTCCGCTGTCTCGAAGTCGCGGATCTCGCCCACCAGAATTATGTTCGGATCTTGTCTGAGAAAAGATCTGAGCGCGGCAGCGAAGTTCAGCCCGATTGATTCCTTCATCTGCACCTGATTGATGCCCGGCAGATTGAACTCAACCGGGTCCTCGGCGGTTATTATGTTTGTCTCAGGCGTGTTCAGGCTTTGAAGCGCCGAGTAGAGTGTCGAGGTTTTTCCAGATCCCGTTGGTCCGGTCACCAACACCATCCCATAAGGCTTTGTGATGTTTCTCTTGAACTTCTCGAGACTCTCAGGCTCAAACCCGAGTTGGGTCATGTCGAGCCGCAGGTTCTCCTTGTCGAGCAAGCGCAGCACCATCTTCTCACCAAAGATCGTCGGCAATGTCGACACACGGAAATCAAGCTCACGAGAGCGGTTTTCGAGCCGCACTCGTATCTTGATTCGCCCATCTTGCGGCAATCTCTTCTCAGCGATGTCAAGCCTGGCCATGATCTTCAGTCTCGACGTGAGCGCATCGCGCATCTTCATCGGCGGCGTCATTATGTTGTAGAGCACCCCGTCCATGCGGAAGCGCACCCGAAACTCTTTTTCATACGGCTCGATGTGAATATCAGAGGCTCCACGACGCAACGCGTCGACAAGAATGACGTTGACCAGCTTTACGACTGGAGCGTCTTCGGACATCCTCTCGAGGTTTTCTAGATCTATCTCCTCTTCAACGTTTTCAAGCTCGAGCTGGTCCACGTCATCGCCGAAGTCGGGCATGCTCGTGGTCTCGGCTACAAGATCTTCCATGACCTTGGCAAGTTCCATCTCGCGCGAGCTCCCGTAATACTTCCTCATCGCTGCGTTTAGCGCAGTCTCGCTCACGACCACCGGTTCGACCGACAAACCCGTCATGAACTTAATATCGTCGACGGCAAACACGTTGGTGGGATCGACCATCGCAAGTGTGAGCGTCGCTCCCACTCGCGAGAGCGGCAACACGGAATATCGTTCGGATGTCTCCTGAGGTACCAGCGCCACGGCCGCGGGATCGACCTCAAAGAGATCGAGATTGACCGAGGGGACGCCGTACTGCCGGCTGAGCACAGCCGTCACTTCCTCATCGGATAGCATGCAGAGCTTCACGAGCGTGGACGCCAACCGCCCCCCGTTGACTCTCTGATAGTCGAGCGCTTCCTTGAGCTGCTGAGGAGTTATGAGGTTGTCTTTAAGAAGCGATTCACCCAGTTTCGCCGACATAGTTACAAGCACTTCTGCTCCCACTCTTCGCGCGGCCACCTTTCGTTGAGGTCATGCTCAAGCCTGTGGATCTTGAACAAACCGGACCCTTGGCCAAAGCAGGATGGAGCGCGAAAACTCCAAGGTGCGTTTTGGGGGTGATGGAAAGGAGCTAGTCTGAGAGAAGATCACTCGGGGCGCAATCATACACCGGGCTATCTGGAAGGGGCAGCGTTCAACGCGATCCGACGATCCCAGAACTGCTTCAAGAAGCGATAACCTCGACGAACGCTAACCTTTTAACATCGGCGGAAAATGAAGTCAATAATAATCACAGGTTACTCAGTCTGTGCCCGAATCGAACAAGAAAATAGGCAATCGCTGCAATCAGAGCGGACATCGGGATGGTCAGAACCCAGGCCCACACGACTCTTCGAGCAATGCCCCATCGAACCGCCGAGAGTCTTCGCGTAGCGCCGACCCCAACGATGCCCCCGGTTATCGTGTGCGTCGTACTGACCGGAATGCCTCCGTAGGTTGACATGAAAAGAGCCGCGGCGCCGGCGGTTTCCGCGGCGAAGCCACCCACAGGCTTCAGCTTTGTTATGCGCGAACCCATTGTATGCACGATTCGCCAGCCGCCTGTTAAAGTGCCAAGCCCAATCGCCGCGTGACACGAGAGAACAACCCACAACGGAATCTCTTTGGATGCGTTCGCGTCGATGCTTGAGGCGACCAGCGCAGCGGCGATTATTCCCATTGTCTTCTGGGCATCATTACCGCCGTGTCCAAGGCTGAACATTGCAGCGGACACGATCTGTAACTTGCGAAACAGTCTGTCAACCCGGTCGGGAGTGTGACGCCGAAAGATCCAGAATATCGCGAGCATCAGCGAAAATCCGAGCACCAGGCCAACCAGCGGCGAGATGAAAATGAACGAGATTGTTTTGATCCACCCTGAAGCTACGAACAACCCGGAGACTCCACCGTACGCCGCCAGCGCCGCGCCCGCGTATCCTCCCACGAGAGCGTGCGATGAGCTTGAAGGCAGGCCGTAATACCACGTGATGAGGTTCCAAACAATTGCGCCCAGGACTCCGCACAAGAGCACCCACAGTCGCCATTCTTCATCGATGACTTTGATATTAATCATGTCGCCGGCGACGGTCTTGGCCACACGCGTCCCAAACACGGCAAAGGCGATGAAATTGAAGAATGCGGCCCAGACAACCGCCACTCCGGGTGAGAGGACTCGCGTCGACACAACCGTAGCGATCGAGTTTGCCGCGTCATGAAAGCCGTTGATGTAATCGAAAACAAGGGCAATCGCTATAAAGAACACGACAAACGCCATTAGCGTTGTCATTCGGGTTGACCTCCGCTGCAAAAAACCGCGGACTGCAACGTGCGGGTTGTTGATTCTGGAACTCGTCTTTGCGGGACTGATTCGTCACGCAGACAAATTTTATTTGTTCTTGACCACTACGGCTTCAAGCGCCTCCGCGACATCCTTGCAGCGGTCAATGGAGTTCTCCAACTCTTCGTAGATCGACATCCACTTGATTACTTCGATCGGGTCCTTTTCTTCTCTGAAGAGTCGCCGAATCGCGTCGCTGTAGAGAGCATCGGCGCGTTTCTCGAGCTGCGATATGGCGGCCGTATGTTCGCCCAACCCCCGGTGGCGCTCGAGCATGGCGAACGCCCCTTCAAGCTCTACCGTCGCCATTCCGAGGAGAATGGCGATCTCCGCGGCATCGGCCCGCGGCGTCCTCACGCCGTAGATGTCCAGCCTGCGCGCCAGGTCATTTATCATGTCGATAACGTCGTCCAGCTCGGTCACCAACAGGTAGATGTCTTCGCGGTCAATCGGCGTGATGAAACTCGAATTGAGCTTTTGAGTGATCTTTGCGGACAGATCATCGCAGGACACCTCGATCCCTTTGATCTGTTCGGCGTATTGCGCGTGATTCTGATAGTCCTCGAAGATCCTCACGAAAAGCTCGCCGCCATGCTTAACCTGAGAGGCAAGCTGATTGAGCATACCAAAGTACTTTTCTTCCCTGGGAACCAAACGCACCTAGCACCTCTTTAACGCGATTGTGACTCCAAGCCGCTCGATTGAGTTTCGATTCTAAATACGACCGCTTCGCGCGTCAACTTGGCGGACTCCGGGCTGGCGGACTCCGGGCGTGCCGGACGGAAGGAATGCCGATCTTCCCGTTACGATTTTTCTTGACACCCTATGACAATTGTAGTAGATTCAACCTCACCTGTAGTAGATGATCGATTGAGAGGAATCCCGTGGATCGAAAGAAGTCGATACGACTAACCAGGTTCGAGCTCCAAATCATGCACGCGCTATGGGAAATCGGCAGCGGGTCCGTGCGTGAAATCCAAGAGCGGCTACCGGAGAAACGACGCCCCGCCTATACCACGGTTCAAACAATCGTGCGAAGGCTCGAGGAAAAAGACGCTGTTCGCCGTCTCAAAAAAATCGGCAACGCATTCATATTCGAACCGCTGGTCACGCGAAAGTCAGCCCATCATCGATTGATAAACGAGCTGCTCGAGTCTTTTGGCGGTTCAGCTCGCCCTTTGATGGCTCACCTTGCCGAAACTGGAAAGTTGAGCCTGGAGGATCTGAAAGAGCTGGAAGCTATGTTGGCTCAGCGGTCAAGCGATACCTCGCACAGGCCTGGGCCAGGACGGAAAGACGATTCCGAGAATCGCTCGCTGAAGTAATAACGCCGTAGAAAGGCACAACTACCTATGACTGTTCACCGATGGCTGGCGGAGTGGTCAAGCTGGGGCTGGCCGTTGTTTGCAAACCACCTTTGGCAAGCAACGATGATCTCGTTTCTTGCATTTGCCGCGGCTGCATTGCTGAGGAAAGGACCGGGTCGTGCGCGCTACGCCGTCTGGCTGATTGCATCCGCCAAGTTCGTTTTGCCCTCGGCGCTTCTTGTCCCGATAGCCCACAGGCTCGGTATCGACTTCTCCGCCCTGCTAGCTTCAACCAATGGGCCCAGTGACGGCGCCACAGTCATCTTTCAAATCACGACGCCGATCATTCAGTTCGAGGAATCGGGCGGCGCGGGCTCGCACGCTGCCGGCGGCCACGGTGAATTATTATGCGTACTAACTGTAGTGTGGCTCACCGGATCTGTTCTCTTGCTGGCGCTGTGGTTGAGCAAACGCCGGCGATTCCGTCTCGCAATGCGCGCGACATCGGAGGTCGAGGCCATAAGAGAAAGACAGGCGCTCGATCGCGTCAGGTCATGGCTGGGAGTCAAACGGGACGTCCGTCTGTCAATGCTTCCTGGAACCGTTGAGCCCGGAGTCTGGGGCGTATGGAGGCCGCATGTATTCATCCCGCGGAGCATGGCAGAGGAGCTTAGCGACGCCGAGCTTGAGGCGGTGATGATGCACGAGATGGTTCACGTCGCGCGATGGGACAACCTTATTGCAAACCTTCATAGGTTTCTCTGTTGCGTGCTCTGGTTCCATCCCATCGTTTGGATGCTGGATCGCCTGCTGCTTGCCGAACGCGAGCAAGCTTGCGACGAAGAAGTGATAAGGCTCGGCGGCGCACCCGAGGTTTACGCTTCGAGTCTTTTAAAAGTATTACGGTTCTGCCTTGGCTGGAGCGTAGCCGGCGCATCCAACGCGACCGGTTCGAATCTGGGAAGGAGGGTTGAGCGAATCATGTCCAAGACTACGCAATTGAAACTGTCGGGTTGGCAGCGCGCGGCGGTTGGTTCAATCGCAGCGCTCTTAATAACACTATCGATGGCCGCCGGACTCCTTACCCGCGAAGGGGTTGTGGCCCAGGCCGAGAAGCCTCGCGAGCGCGCGATCGGAGGAGTCCCCGGAGGAGTGCCCGGAGGCGTTCCTGTCGGAATTCCCGGCGGCGTGCCAGGTGGGGTTACTGGATTCTTCGAGGGCCAGGAGAAGTTGATGGAGAGACTCGATCAGGCGCCGGAGACGACGGTCGAGTTCAAGAATTCCGCCAAAGCCCCGCTCGCGATAACCGAAGCGAAAGTACGAGCCGTTCCCCGCGAGAAAGACGCTCCCGGCGACGAGTTCGCCGTAGTCCCGGTCGTCACTCTCACCAACAACAGCGACCGGCGCATAAGGGGCTTCACCCTGGAGTTCAGGAACGGGGTTGAGCGAAGAGCTTATTCCGAAAGAGCGCCGTCCCTCGTCGACTCACACGCTGTTTATACTTCAGGCGGCCAGAGGCGGTTCATCATTCTCGTCGGAAGCCCTGAGGGCTGGTCGGTTAGAGTCGCTGGAGTCGTGTTCGAAGACGGCGAGGTCTGGGGAATCGTGGCTCCTCCGCCGCCACCCCCACCACCCCCCATGGAATTCAAAATGCTCGAGTGGGCTCCAGAGACCGCCATCCGGTTCAACAACCGCGAGGGAGCGCCGCTATCAATCACCAGCGCCGCCGTGAAGGCGGCCAAAACAGAACAGCTTGCGCGAAATGGCTCAAATCAAGGATCCGAGGAGAGGTATCTGATCAAGCTAGCCGTCAAGTTGGTGAATAATACCGGGCGACGAATCACTGGCCTGGCGATCGAGTACGGCAACCCGGAATCGAAAGACAGCATGCGGACGTATGCGTCAGTTAAAATCGAGCCGTATGGAACGTACAACCTCGAGTCGCCTCCCCCGGAGGCTCCAGGTTACGGGGCTTTTTTCGTGCGGGGTAATCCGGATCGCAAGGAAGCCAGTGTCATCGGGGCCATGTTTGAAGACGGCGAGGCGTGGGGATCATTCCCGCCGCCTCCGCCGCCTCCGCCCGCTCCTCCGGTTTTGACCTCGGGACCAGGCGACCCAAAAGTGATTCGCAAGTCCGGCGGCGTATTCGCAGACTCAGCCACGCACCGTGTCGTGCCTGACTCCCCGCCTCTCGCACGCGCGGCCAGGATAACCGGATCCGTTGTCGTTGAAGTTACAGTTGACGAGGCCGGCGGGGTAATCGCGGCGCGGGCGATATCGGGTCACCCGCTGCTGAAGGATGCAGCGGTCAACGCAGCGCGCCAATGGCAGTTCACACCGACGATGCTTTCGGGGGTTCCGGTGAAGGTGATCGGCACCTTAACTTTCAACTTCGAGCCATAGTTCCAGGGCTCGCAGAGGGTTTCGCAGGTCGAAGATCAACTGCTTTCAAACGAAAAGATCATCGCGTGGTTTTACGAACCGCGCGATGATCTTTAATCTCAGAGGACTATACGTCTGGGGACGATCACAACGTTGACGGGAGAAATCTTGATCTTTGGCATTTCGACCTTCATAGGCGCAAGATCGAACTTCAGTGCGGGCAGCGCGAGCGGAGTTATCGTCATTTTCGGCGTCTGAATGACCATCGGCGCAAGCGTCATTCTCGGCACCGCGATTGCCGTCGGAGTTATCTTCATTCTTGGTGTCGGAATGACCATCGGCGTAAACGCCATTCTCGGTAACGCGATTGCCGTCGGAGCGAACTTCATTCTCGGTACCTGAATCACCATCGGCGCTATTTCCGTCCCCGCCACAACGGCGGCGCGGTCATCGGGCGCCAGGAGCCAGGAGGTCGTGCCCTTCTCCAACTGGACCTTTACAGTCTGCTCTTGCTTGTCCCTCATGATTCTGAACTCAATCACTCCTTCCGATTTGCCGGTGAGCGCACGCCGAATGTCCAGAGGATTCTCGACCGTCTCGCCGCCGGCCGACAGAATCACATCGCCCGCCTTGAGACCCGCCTTGGCTGCCGGCGAATCGGCAAACACAAAGGTCACCAAAGCACCGCTCCTTTTGGACAGGCCAAAGTATTCCGCAAGCTGAGGCGTCATGCCCTGCATCTCAACACCGAGGTGTCCGCGGTCCTGCACAGGCGGCCTTATTTGTAAGTCTGGTCTCACTCTCACGCTGGCGACGGCCGGTCGCCCAACACTAACCCGGTTGAGAAGAGCCTTTCGCTCGCCAAGCGTGACGCTGACCTCGATCTCCCGGCCGTCGCGCATCACCGTCAGACGAACAGCGCGGCCGGCCGGGGTCTCGCGAATGTGACGCGACATCTCCCGCGCACTTTCGATTTGCTCGCCGTCCCATTTGACGATCACATCGTTCTTTTGAAGGCCTGCCTGGGCGGCACTGCTGCCAGAAGTTACTTCCTCGATGAGCGCGCCCCGTTCTTCTCTCAACTTCAGGCGTGCGACCGTTTCTCTGCTCACCTCGCTGAGCTCAACACCTAGAAAGCTCGGGAGCTCCACTCGGCGCGGCCGCTCCGTTGTTTGTTGATCGTAGTCGTACCGAAGGCTCGCCATCGCTACCGAACTGCAAGCCAGCAACGCACTCAAACACATAACCAGGCTACGTTTCATGTTCTGTGTTCTCCTTCTCCGAGATGTGCCTCTTGCCCGATTCAACACCCAGCCTCCCGTCTGATTCCAATTGTTACTAACCGGGAGAACCGGCGCGCGCGAGCTTGACGTGACCGTTGATTCCAGAAACCTTGATTGGAGACCCGCCCGACCCTATCTTCGCGTGGAAATTCTGCCGGTCGAGCTTGCCGAAGATCGTAACATTGGCGACGTCGGTGTTCACGCTTCCGTTGATGCCCGTCACATCCAGATCGGCGTTCAGATCCTCGGCAAAGAAAAGCTCTACGCCGCCGTTCACACCGCTCACGTGAATACCACGCTCGCCGAGCTGCGATATCGTGACCTTAACGCGGCCGTTGATGCCGGATATGTCCGAATAACCCATCGCCTGTGCGACGTCGACTTTCCCGTTGATGCCGCTCAAACGCACTGGGCCGTCGATCTCGCCGACTCCCACCCGTCCATTGACGCCGCTGACCCCCAGATCAACTGCACGCGGCAGCTTGAGCATCACGCGTTGCCGAACGTCGCGATTGCGCCCGAGGCCCGACTTTTCGCGGTCATTATCGCCATGAACGATAAGGCTGGTCGCAGTCTGCTCGACTATGATCTTGCGATATTCGAGATCTTCGCGACTTCGCGCGGATCGAACGATGTTGACCTCGGCCACACTGCCTGGACTGGTCTCAATATCAACAGAACCGTTGATCCCTCGCACCTCGACTCGAGCCCCGCCCGATAGTGAATAGCTCTGATGAAACTCGTCTCTCTCCGGCAGATCCTCGCGGTCGACGGTGTTCGTCGTAGTGTTGGTGTTAGTGGTTGTTGTGGTGGTGCGGCGGCGCTCACGCTCTTGCGCTGAGCCCAGGGACTGGGGCGCAAACGCGAAAAGAACCGCTGCGATAAGGAACAAAGCGAAAAACGTTTTTCTCATTTCCTCTCCTCCATTGTTGTTAATGCCAGAATCGCGTTCTCGACGGGTAAGTGCTAAACGCCGGAAAGAAGTTTCAAATCAGCCAACGAAAAGTTGCTGTTTCGTATACCCGCCTCGGACTACTTACACTCTTTCAAAGCGGCAGCAGTGCCCTTGGCGATCTTCACCGTTCCGCTGAATGAATCGAGCGCGAGCTTCGCCTGCCCGTTGCCGTAGGTTCCGGTGATTCTGCGATTGATTGGGCCGCCTTGCACCGGTGATTCGACCTTGAGCGGAAAAGCGGTATCGATCTCGCCGCTGTAAGTTGAAAGCGTCGCGGTGAAGCCCGCTACATCCGGCTGTATCGTCATTGAGACTGAACCCGAGATTGACTTGAGCCGATAGTTTCCGCCAACTCGAATCGGTCCTCGAAAAATCACGTCACCGCTCGCTGTGGAGGCTTCCACGTCGCCTCCAACCCCAATCAGCGTTATCGAGCCGCTCGCGCTGGCCACGTCAGCTCGGCCCTTCGCGCAGCGAACTTCAACGTCGCCAGTAGCCGAGTTGGTTCGCACATCTCCACCGGCGTTGTGAACTCTCAGGTCGCCATTCGTGGCGGCGACATCGACCAGCCCTCCAACGTTGTCTACGACCACATCGCCGTTGAAGCTGCGCGCCGTTACGTCGCCTTTTACCTCCCTTACGGTTACGTCGCCGCTGCGGCGGCTCACTTTCAAGGAACCCACGCGCGTAATCTTGACGTCGCCGTTTCCGGCGTTGATCAGGGTGGCTCCGTCAACATCCGCAACTTCTATGTCGCCTCGATAGCCATCGAGCGTTTCCACGTCTGCGTAACGCGGGACCTTCACATCCAGCTTGGCGTCTCTGCCGTAGCGTCGAGCTGAAATCGTCAACAACAATCGCGGACGGGCCGGATCCCCGGTCATCTGCGTCTCGATGGGCACCGGACCGTTGTCGCCCGTCGCTTTGGCTTCAACAACGTCGCGGTCCCAGCCGCTGACGACGATTTGACCCGACCGGCTGCTGATCGAAACCTTGCCCCCACGCACAAGCTTCACGCTGACCGGCTCAATATGAACTTGTTCTTCCTCTGGAACGGGCGGCGCAGGAGTGGCTGCAGGAGCCTTGTCTGGCTTAGGCGTCTTGGGCGGCTTGGGCGGCTTGGTCTGCTCGACGTGAGGCGCCGCCGCGGGCGTCGTTTGTCCGAGCGCGGCTGGCACGCCGGCGCTGAACATCAACAATATGAAAACTGTTAGCGCTCTCTTGTACATAATCCCTTAGTTGGTGGTCATCTCTCTCAGCACGTCAACCTTCTTCGAGTAAGCCGCAAGCAAATACTGCAGGGCGATCGGATCTTCGGGATTCTCTCGCACCACGTGCCGAGTCTCTCTGATCGTCCGATCGATCTCTGAGAGCGAGGCGTCGAACCGTGCAAGCATCATCGGATCAAGCTGCGAGCGCCGGCGATTCACATCGCGAGAGAGCATTGCGATCGCCGCCAGATATTTCTGCTCTGCATCGCGCACAAGTTGAGTAGGAGTGAGTCTGGCTGTTTGTCGATTCTCTGGATTCCCAGCAGACGGCGCTGCCTTCACTGTACGCGGCGGCGTAATCGCCGGGGCTAGAGCGACTGTGTGTTTTCCAGGCTCCGGTGCAATGGGCTGCGGAACCGGGACACCGCCATTCTTATTTGCGTCAAGCGTATCAACCGAAGCGTTACTGTTGCCCGCAACTCTTGCCGGACTGGACGAGTTTAAACGACTCATCACGAACACCGTCACTCCAATCGCGACTATCACAAGCGCAGCCGCAAACGCGGGGCTCAAACGCGGAGCAGAGAATACCCCCGCGAACTGTTCGCCCAATCGCGATACTATTCCTCCCAGATGGCCACCTAACTGGCCTTCCGGTTGTGCGGCTCGTTCTTGTTTGATCCTGGTCTCGATCAACGCCCACAGCACAGGCGTCACTTCGACGTCACGCTGATAGCGCGCGTAAACGTCCTGCTCGCGGCTCGTCTCCCGGTAGAAGCTCGCACACTCAGCGCAAGTCTCCGTGTGCGCATTCACGCGCGACGCGGTCTCTTGATCCAGCGCACGGTCGACATAGTCTTCGATCAGTATTCGATACTCTTCACACTTCATAGCCAACTCCCAGGTAAGGCCGGATGCGGCGGCGCATCTCGGCTCTTGCCCGATGCAGATCAGTCTTGAGCTTTGGAATCGAGGAGCCGGTGATCTCCGCTATTTCTTCGTAGCTCCGCTGCTGAAATATTTTCAAAGTGAACACCAGCCTCTTATCTTCGTCCAGCGCTCCAAGCGCGTCCCGAATGACGCCGTTCAATTCCTTATCCAGCAACTGGCGGTCGGGCGGGAGCTTCCCATCGCTGAGCTCAATCACATGATCGTCGTCGATACCAACTTTATCGCTCTCCCGGTGCCGGCGGCGCAAGGACTCCCGGGCAACGTTCTTGGCAATTCCAAAGAGCCAGGTCGAGAGCTTGGTGTCGTCCCTGAGCGCTTTGAGATTCTTATACGCGCGCACAAAAGTTTCCTGTGTCAGCTCTTCGGCCAGTTCCCGGCGGCCGACCATATCATAAATAAAGCTGATGATGGGTCTGCCGTATCGATCGAAGATCAGTCGAAAAGCTTCGTCCTCGCCGCCTCGGGCGCGCGCTATGAGTTCTTCCGAACTGTTCATCAAAGTCCCGGCGCGTCCGCTCGACTGGCCCACCAGGCTGATCGCCTCAATCATATCCGGCTTCATCCTAAGTTCAACCAGTTAGTGGCCCGCGCGACGAAAAGGTTTCAGTTTAAGCCGCCTCGCGCAATTGTTTCCAAGTATCTTATCGGGCAGCTACGTCTTGGATTAACGCGCCGCCGATCGCTCGCGTTTCAAATCAATTGCCTTTCATTTTGCTTGCCTTGATGCGTTTGGTGATGGCGCGCATAATCTGCACGTTACCAAGCATGGAGCAAGAACAATGAGCGAAGATGAGTATCAACAACTTGTCGAGCGTGTCCGCCAAAGCGTCGCCAACCCGATGATTTCAACGGACACTGGCGTGGAAGCAGTGCAGAAAGTGGGCCAACTGGCGGCTCAGGAAGAGATTGAATGGGCGGTGGCGGGCGGACTGGCGATGCACCTTTATGGCAGCCCGCGTCTGACGAAAGATGTAGACATCATCGCTTCCAACCACTTGTCCCTGACACCGCAACATCGGCTGACCTTTGGCGGCAGTAGTTACACGCTGCAAGTCGGCAAGTACGCAGTCCAGGTTGATTGGATTGTACGTAACGACGGCTATCAAAATTACTATCGCGGGGCTTTGAAAGACGCGATCAAGCTGCCAAACGGTATACGCATTGTGACACCCGAATGGCTTGTCATTCTGAAATACAATGCCGGCCGGCAAAAAGACCTTGACGACATCGTCTTCCTGCTCAGAGAGGAGAGCCTTGTGAATCGTCCAATGGTTAAGCAAAAGGTGGTAGAAACAGCCGGCGAGGATGCGTGGCTAACGATGTTGTCCGGGTTTCGCCGCTTGTGCAATTTGGCTGATGCCACGACGACAGAGCCGAGCAAGTATTACGACCGCGACTAAGCCATAGCCGCACAGTTGGCGAAAGACAGCAGGCCAAGTTGGGAGATACTTCGAGGCGGGCCATCGGATTCGACTGCCGTATCCGACTTGACGTGTCGAGCAGCAGCTTCCCGCGCATCGATTCCAACATGGACACGAGTCACAAAGGATAAGTTTGCTCAAATTGCTTATCTTCACCTAAGAAGCAATTCTCGCAATACCTTTCTTTACAGGTTTCTGACTGACTTGGAACGAATACGGATTCAACGAATGATCATCTTGTAGAAGACTCATTAGCCCTAACACGCGTTGGTGCGACACGAAGTCGTATGTTTAGTTCTCGCACAGTATTGCTGCTGAGCGATGAATTGGAAGCGTGACCCTACTTGTTGGTCGTAAAAAGCTCTCTTGGCTTGTCGGCAAAGGCGGAGGAAGAAACGCTCAATATGAACGTCTACGAGCATGGCATTGCCGCCGACAGCGACGAGTGGGGAGGTTCATTGAGGCTTGTTTCCTCCACGGACCTCCCAGTCTATTGGGGGTTTAGCCTAACCATCGTCGATCTTGAAGGCCGCTCCCTGAACGAGCGAGCTGCCCAACTGGGGCGTGTTAATGACGCTTTTTGCTGTCCTGCAGACTACTTCGAAGAGAGCGATGTGCGATATTGCGTCTTGGCGACCCTCTATCACCTTAATCGGCTCATCGACCTCTACGTTGAGCTTACGCAACTGTTTGAGAAAATCCATCCGCCGGGCACTGCCAGCCGCGGCAACACGGGCGACTCTCGGGTTTACTACGAACCTGATGCGTTCTTGGGAGCCGCGCGCCGGGTGTACGAATCCATAATCAGAGTGCTCTGGAAGCACTATTGCCCCGGCAGAAAAGGTCGATGGAATTCCATCAAGCGCGCCGTAGAGTCAACTGGTATCATTCCGGCGCCATTCGACGAGCAGCTTCGCGTAAGTTGGAACCGTTTCGGCAAGAGGCTCGCGGATTATCGAGACTGTTTGATGCACAACGTTCCCTTGACCGACGGCGGGACAACCTGCTGGATGGAATGCTATGGGAACAGCTGGGGTATGAATGTAAAGCTTCCCGCAAACCCGGAGAAGAAGCGCAGATTATCATTCGACTTCGCGACGGGACCGGAAGCACTGAGCTATTGCCACACGGTCGCCTGCCACTTGGTCGATGTTGTGTCAAGCTCTTGACGACCTGGAGAGAGTGCGCCACCATTTGGATAATCCCAGAATGTAACATCGGCCGGTTCCGCGAGGCGACTTTCGTGCCTGCGAAACTGTTTGACCAGCAGGATATCCTCGCCGCGAACATATAAAAACCTCAAGTCTCATCCCGCGCCATCCATCCTGAAACCTTTTTCCCTCATCCGCCACTCACCGTTGTGCCCTGAGTCTGCCCGGGCGTCTTCAACGCACGACTCAACTAATATGCACCCGGCCAAGATTCCGGGAACGTTATTAGATCGAAGGCTGTATAGCTTGTCACAGGAACCACGCAAAGCGTCGAGCTCAGGATTGAGGGACTACTCGCTCTAAAGTGAAAGGGAGGAACAGGAAGATGAGTTCATCCGATCAACCGCTGCTTCGGCTCGAAGGTGTTACAAAGGTGTTTCTAACCGACGAGGTCGAGACTCACGCGCTGTCGGGCGTACACCTCGAAATCAACCGGGGCGAGTTCATCTCGATTAACGGCCCGTCAGGCTGTGGCAAATCAACCCTGCTGTCAATCCTCGGTTTGTTGGACTCTCCCACTGATGGCGGCTATTGGCTCGGCAGTAAGCCGGTCGCCGACCTGCCGCTGTCCGAGCGCGCGCGCATTCGCAACCGCGAAGTCGGGTTCATTTTCCAGAGCTTCAATTTGATAGGCGATCTGACCGTCTTCGAGAACGTCGAATTGCCTCTTACCTATCGTGGCCTGAGGGCAATCGAACGCAAGAAACGGGTCGTGGACGCTTTAGAACGAGTCGGCATGGCTCATCGAGGCAAGCACCTTCCCAGCCAGCTCTCAGGCGGCCAGCAGCAACGCGTTGCTGTTGCGCGCGCGGTGGCCGGCGATCCTCTGATACTGTTGGCCGACGAGCCTACCGGTAATTTGGATTCGACGAACGGCGAAGCTGTAATGGACCTGCTTCGCGAGCTGCACGACCAGGGTGCGACGATCTGCATGGTGACTCACGATCAGCGATACGCCGCTCACGCGGATCGCAGCGTGCACCTCTTCGATGGGCGGGTCGTCGACGAAAGCGATGCAAAAGACAAAGCGCTCGCGATGCACTGACCGAGTTTGTAGTTCGGCCTTCAGGCGGAAGTTCGTATCCGCAGTGCGTTGAAATCCATTCACGAACTTCCGCCTGAAGGCCGAACTACGAACATTCTTGATCCAGAGGCCAATCATGGAAAACCTGTTGAACGATGCGCGCTACAGCATCCGAATGTTGCGCAAGAACCCGGGGTTCACGGTAGTCGCAGTGATCGCGCTTGCGCTTGGCATCGGCGCCACCAGCGCGATCTTCAGCGTCATCAACGCAGTCGTGCTTCGGCCGCTCCCTTTCAAGGAGCCAGCCGGTCTTGTGCGAATCTGGGGCAAGATTGATAAGGCTGGCATCCCGAAGAACTGGATTTCACAACCTGAGCTTCTGGATCTCAAAGAACAAAACCAGACATTCGAGGATATCGCAGCTTATGAATCGGGCGGCGCGAACCTAAGCGGCAGCGGCGATCCTGTGCGAGTGAACATGGCGTCGGTCAGCGCCAGTCTATTCCCGATCCTCGGCATACAGGCGAGCGTAGGTCGCACATTCCTGGAAGAAGAAGACAAGCCCGGAAACGACAAGGTAGTCCTCGTCGGCAACGCCCTCTGGCGCAGCCGCTTCGGCGCCGATCCTGCCCTCATCGGCCAGACACTGGCGCTCAGTGGTACCAGCTACACCGTGATCGGCATTATGCCCGCAGGTTTTCAATTTCCGGATCAGGATGAGCTATGGCTTCCCCTGGCGATCGACATATCCAACCTCGATAACCGCGGCAACCACGGCCTTGAGGTAGTCGCGCGACTAAAGCCCGGCGTCACTCCGCCGCAGGCGCAGGCGGACCTGACCAACATCGCAGCGACCCTCGAACAGCGATACCCGAACAACTACGGCGATAGCGGTTGGGGGCTTTATCCCGTTTCGATGCTGGATGAGCTGGTCGGCAATGTTCGTCCGGCGCTGTACGTACTTCTGGGCGCGGTCGGTTTCGTCCTTCTGATTGCCTGCGCAAACGTCGCCAACTTGCTGCTCGCTCGCGCATCAGCTCGGGAAAAGGAAGTCGCAATTCGAGCGGCCATGGGCGCCCGGCGCGGGAGATTGATTCAGCAACTGCTCACTGAAAGCGTGATCCTAGCGGCGATCGGGAGCGCGCTCGGCCTGGCGCTAGCCTACCTGGGGGTCAAGCTTTTCGTAGCCCTCGGCCCAAGTGAGATCCCTCGCATTGAAGAGATCGGACTCGACGCCCGAGTGGTTGGCTTCAGCGTTTTGATGGCCGTTGTGACAGGTATCGCCTTTGGTCTGGCGCCCGCGATTCAAATCTCGAAGCCTGATCTCCACGATTCGCTCAAAGAAGGGGGCCGCGGCTCGACCAGCGGCCGCCACCGGCTGCGCAACGTGCTGGTAGTTTCGGAAGTCGCCATCGCCCTGGTTCTGCTTGCCGGCGCGGGCCTGATGATCAAGAGCTTTCAGCGATTGCTGCAAGTCAACATGGGTTTCCGCACAGAAAAGACTCTCACTCTGCGGCTGACAATTCCTCCGACGACGTACAAAGACAACGCGCAGATCGCCGGTTTCTATCGGCAACTGCTCGACAAGGTCAAAGCATTGCCCGGTGTCGAATCGACCGGCGCAATCTCACATCTGCCGCTGAGCGGATCCTACTCGTCGGGATCGACAGCTGTCGAAGGGGCCGATACCGAAGAAACTCTGAAGTCGTTTCAGGGCATCTCGTACATCGAGGCTGATCGGCGCAGCGTCTCGCCCGACTACTTCTCAACGATGGGAATCGCTCTAAAGGCAGGCCGGCTTTTCACCGACTCCGACAACGAGAGCGCGCCGCCGGTCGCGGTGGTCGATGAAAGCTTCCAGCGCCGCTTCTGGCCAAACGGCAGCGCCGTCGGCAAGCGCTTCATCGCGCAGTTCAACAACCCCAATGACATCAAATGGGGTCAGATCGTCGGCGTGGTCGCGCACGTCAGACACTACGGCGTCGATCAGGTTAAACAATTCGCACTCGGACAAGAAGGTCGCGAGCAAGCTTACTTCCCTTACCCCCAACGTCCATCGAATCGGATGTATCTGGCGATCAAGACAAGCGTCGAGCCGCTCAGCTTGACCAGCGCGGTGCGCGGGGCTGTGCTCTCGCTCGATCGAGACGTGCCGTTGTACCAGGTCAAGACAATGGACCAACTCGTGCAGACGTCGTTAGCGCAGCGCCAGCTCAACATGATTTTGTTCGCGGCGTTCTCAGCGATCGCAATGATACTAGCGGCGGTTGGAATCTACGGGGTGATGTCCTACTCCGTCACCCAGCGCACTCACGAAATCGGAATTCGTATGGCGCTGGGCGCCCAACAGCGCAGCGTGCTCAGCCTTGTTGTCAGACAGGGCATGACCCTGGCGCTCGCAGGCATAGGCATCGGGCTCGCCTTCGCTGTCGCGCTGACGCGCCTGATGACGAGCTTGTTGTTTGGCGTAAGCGCGACTGACCCGATTACATTTGCGGCCATCTCGGTGATACTGACAGGAGTGGCTCTGGTAGCCTGTTTGGTGCCGGCACGCCGCGCGACGAAGGTCGATCCGATGGTGGCGCTAAGATATGAGTAATAGGACCTATACGACCTATTTGACCTATATGACCTATAGGACCTACTTGACCTATAGGACCTATTCGACTTATGGACACTCTTAGGCACGACATCCGCTACGCTGTTCGCACGATGCTCAAGAGTCCCGGCTTCACTGTAGTCGCGGCCCTCGCCCTCGCGCTTGGCATCGGAGCCAACACGGCCATCTTCAGCGTCGTCAACTCCGTGCTGTTGCGCCCACTGCCTTACAAAGACCCCGGCCGGCTGGTCCACGTCCATCGCATGCAAGCCCCCATCGAGCGCGGACCAATCTCCCGGCCTGACTTCTTTGAATGGCGAGATAAACAGGAAGTGTTCTCAGATATTGGCGCTTATCACTATCAGGTCCTCAATCTGACCGGCGGGGATCAAGCGGAACGAATCATCGGCGTTCGCGCCACCGGAAACTTCTTCTCGCTGTTCGATGTTCCACCTGCTGCCGGCCGCTATTTCGGTCCATCAGAGGATCAACCCGGCTCAGGTCCCGTAGCGGTAATAAGCTTCGGGTTATGGCAGCGGCGATTTGGCGGTCAGCAGAGTCTGATCGGACAAACGATAACGCTCAACGCCGACGCCTATACCGTGATCGGCGTAGCGCCCGCAAGCTTCCAGTTTCCTCCGCGCATCGACGTTTGGAAGCCCGCGATCCTGGATGAACAGAAAGCGCAGCGCGGCTCTAATTATCTGAAGGTGATCGCCCGTCTGAAGGACGGCGTCTCCGAATTGCAGGCCGAAGCGCAGATGAACCAAATCACCGCGGCGCTAGCTCAGCAATTTCCCGACAACGACGCGAACCTCACCGTCAAAGTAGTGCCGCTGCTCGAAGAGCAAGTCAGAAATCTTCGGGGCGTGCTTCTGATCATGCTCGGGGCAGTCGGATTCGTGCTGCTGATTGCTTGCGCAAACGTCGCCAACCTTTCACTGGCGCGCGCGGCCGCGCGCACCCGCGAATTCGCCATTCGTACCGCCCTTGGCGCAAGCCGTATGCGTATAGTCCGGCAGCTCCTGACCGAGAGCCTGTTGCTGGCGCTGGTTGGCGGCGCCCTCGGCGTCCTCCTTTCGATGTTAGGAATCAGGCTCCTGGTAACGTTGGCGCCCGCCGGTCTCCCCCGGATCAACGAGGTGGCGATTGATCGCTGGGTGCTCGGCTTCACATTCGCGGTATCATTGCTCACCGGAATGGTTTTCGGGCTCGCGCCCGCCCTGCAGGTGTCCAGGCCGAATCTGAACGAAGCGCTCAAGGAAGGTTCGCGTGGAAGCTCCGAGGGACAACGGACAATTCTCCGCCGCGGACTGGTCGTTTTCGAGATCGCGGCGTCGTTAGTCCTGCTGGTCAGCGCCGGGCTCCTGATCGGGAGCATCAAGCGGCTCACCGAAGTCAGTCCGGGTTTTGATCCAAACAGATCACTGGCCGCCGACGTCTCGTTTCCATATACGTCATCGGCCATCGGCGCCGCTGCGCAAGGCGCGGCGGCTAAGCAGGCCACCAACTTTCTGGCGGAGGCAAGGCGCAAGATCGCCGAGCTTCCCGGCGTGCGAGCCGTGGGCGCAATCAACGACCTCCCGGTCACCGGGAGAGGCAGCGTAAATGGAGGCTTCAACGTCGAAGGCAAGCCGCCCTTCAATCCCGGAGACGCACCGGTCGCCGAGTTTCGTCAAGTCACTCCCGGCTACTTCGAATCGATCGGCATCCCGGTGATTCGTGGCCGCACGCTCAACGACGCCGACCTGTCAAAGAAACCCGAGAACGTGCTTGTCAACGAAACGTTCGCGCAGTCCTTTATCGGCGACGAGGATCCAATAGGCAAACGCGTGAAGGCGCTGGACGGAGAGCTGCACGAAATAGTCGGTGTGGTCGGCGACGCCAGACAGTGGGGACTGGACCGTCAGGCGTCTGCTGAAATCTATTTCTCGTTCGCTCAATTGTCACTCGGTCAGGAAGCGACTCTTGTGATTCGCACGGAAGCCGATCCCGCGGGTCTGATGGGCGCTGTGCGCAACGCAATCGGCGAAGTGACTCACGAGGCTCCAATCACGAAAATCCGTCCGATGAAACAGGTTGTGGAGCAATCGATGGCGTCATCGAGGTTCAATATGATCCTGATGACGATCTTTGCCGCAGTCGCTTTGATGATGGCCTCGATCGGTCTATACGGAGTGATCTCGTACTCGGTCAGCCAGCGGACGCACGAGATAGGCATTCGGATGGCGCTGGGCGCATCGAGACCGAGCGTCTTGAGCTTAGTCTTAAGAAACGGGATGACGCTGGCGGTGATCGGAGTCGCACTCGGGGTTGCAGTGGCGCTTGGTCTGACTCGATTGATGGCCAGCATGCTCTATGGCGTGAGTCCAACCGATCCGCTCACGTTCATCGTCATCTCGCTGATCCTGACCGGGGTGGGACTGGTAGCCTGTTTCGTGCCAGCTCACCGCGCAACCAGAGTAGATCCGATGATAGCGCTGAGGTATGAGTAATAGACCTATACGACCTATTTGACCTATTCGACTTATGGACACTCTTAGGCACGACATCCGTTACGCCATCCGAACGATGCTCAAGAGCCCGGGCTTCACGGCGGTCGCCGTTATCGCCCTGGCTCTCGGAATCGGCGCTAACACGGCGATCTTCAGCGTCGTCAATGCACTCCTCTTGAAGCCTCTTCCCTACAAGGACGCAGAGCGGTTGGTTCTGATCTGGCATACCTACCCGAAGCTCAATCTGGATCAAGCTTCGGTATCGGCGCCAAGCTACGTCGAGTACAGGGATATGACCAGCTCCTTCGAGCAGGTGGCGACGGCGACAACCTGGAGTGTGAACCTGACAGGCGTCGGCGAGCCCGAACGGCTTCAAGGCGCACGGGTCTCCTACAATCTCTTCACCACGCTCGGAGTGGAGCCGGTCAGGGGACGGAGTTTTCTCGGCGAAGAAGATCAACCGGGCAAGAATCGCGTCGTCGTGTTGAGCTACGGACTATGGCAGCGACGATTCGGAGGCGACCCGAATCTGATCGGTCAGACGATTACGCTCGATGGAACCAGCTACGACGTAGTCGGAATCATGCCCCCGCGGTTTGTGTTCATGGTCGAAGTCGATCTGTTTACCCCGGTCGCCTTCACTCCTGACCAGCTTGCCGCGACCAATCACGGGAATGAATACCTCATCTGTGTCGCGCGAATGAAACCTGGCCTCGCCCTCGGGCAAGCAGCAGCCGAAATGAACACGCTCGCCGATCAGTTGCGGCAAGAATTCTATGGACCGAATTGGGGCATAACAGTCCTGCCGCTGCGAGAACAGTTGGTCGGCAGCTTTCGAACAGCCCTTTTCATACTTCTGGGAGCCGTCGGCTGCGTGCTGCTCATCGCCTGCGCGAACGTAGCCAACCTGCTGCTGGCCCGCGCGTCGGCTCGTTCAAAAGAGATCGCAGTGCGGACCGCTTTAGGAGCCAGTCGCTCGCGAATCGTTCGACAATTGCTGACAGAAAGCGTACTCCTGGCCGCGCTCGGCGGCGCCGTTGGGTTGGTGCTTGCATTCGTGGGCATCCGCCTTCTGGTTCTGGGAGTCCCGGAGGATATAACCGGCTTCATAGTCGGATGGAAGGACATAAGCATCAACACTCAGGTGCTCGGGTTCACATTCGCGATGTCGATGCTAACGGGCATCGTCTTTGGCGTGGTGCCCGCGCTTCACGCATCGAAACCCGATCTCAACGAATCGCTGAAAGAAGGCGGAAGAGGCGTCACCGAAGGCCGTCATCGCAATCGCGTGCGATCCGCGCTGGTCGTGTTCGAGGTAGCGGTCGCAATGGTGTTGTTGATAGGCGCGGGTCTGTTGATCAGAAGCTTTATTCGGCTGCAGCAAGTCAGTTCTGGGTTCAATCCTACAAATGTGCTAACAATGCAGCTCTCGCTGCCGCGCTCAAAATACGCGGAGAACCAACAGATCGCAGCATTCTTTGAGCAAGCCGTGGGACGGGTAAAGACCTTGCCTGGGGTCGGCTTCGCGGCCGTGGGAAATAATCTTCCCATGACCAATAACAACTGGAACGCCTCGTTCGGGGTCGAAGGATTGCAGGTCGCCCCAGGCGAACCGAGCCCGCACGGCGACCCGCATATGGTGAGCCCGGATTTCTTTCAGGCGATGGGTATCACTTTGTTGAGCGGCCGTTATTTCACCGACGCCGATTCTAACGACTCCCTTCCAGTGGCCATCATCGATGAGACCCTGGCCGAGCAGTACTGGCCCGATCAGGACCCGATTGGAAAGCGCATAGCCGCGTTCTTCGAGGGGACCAGAGCTCAACGAAACTGGCGTCAAGTCGTCGGAGTGGTTGGACACGTCAAGCAGTACGGATTAGATGGTAAGACAAAAGTGCAATACTACTTTCCTCTGAGCCAGAGTCCACAGCGCGATATGTACTTGATAGTACGAACAGCCTCTTCCCAAAGCGGGATGGTAGCGGCCATTCGAAGCGCAATTGATTCCGTCGACAAAGATCAACCAATTTATCGCGTGACGACGCTGGAGCAGATCGTTTCGAACTCGGTTTTGCAAAAGCGCTTCTCGATGTTCCTGCTCGGCATCTTCGCGACGGTCGCCTTGTTGTTAGCCGCGGTGGGGATCTACGGAGTAATGTCCTACTCGGTCACGCAGCGCACACACGAGATTGGCATAAGAATGGCTCTGGGAGCCCAACAGAACGATGTGCTAGCGCTGGTAGTCAGGCAAGGAATGGTTGTGACCCTGATTGGAGTGGGGCTCGGACTCGCAGGCGCGTTCGCGGCAACTACAGTGATGGCGAGCCTGTTGTTTGGAGTGGGTGCTCACGATCCGTTGACGTTCGCGGGCATTTCATTGCTGTTAGGCACGGTCGCTCTGATAGCGAGCTACATACCCGCCCGCCGCGCAACCAGAGTTGATCCGATGATCGCGCTGAGGTATGAATAACCGCTCGTAATACTGCCTTCAGGCGGAAGTAGCAGGCCCATTTTCCATTTGTCATTTGTCATTTGTCATTGAAGAGAATTTGTCAATGGCAAGCATCAAATGGAAAATGGAAAATGGAAAATGGCCTGCTACTTCCCGATTGAAGCCCGTTCACAAACTTCAACTGCGCTTCTCTTGGCGTCCTCAACGGTCGTTCATCTATAATCGTCGCCATGACGACGGCCCTGGTCTACGATCCCGCTTATCTAAAACACGAAACCGGCCACCATCCAGAGAACCCAGAGAGGCTCAAGGTAATAATTTCGGCCCTCCAACAAGACGAGTCGCTGTGGACCAGGCTTCAGCATCTGGCGCCGCGGCAGGTTACCGATGACGACATCATGCGCTGTCACAGCCATCGGCTCATCGATCAAATTAGAAGCTTATGCGAGCGCGGCGTTCCCTTTGTCGATCTGGATACCGCCATCTGCGCGCAGTCCTTCGAGATCGCGAGGCTAGCGGCGGGAGCGGCGACCGTCGCCATCGACGAAGTCTTCAATGATGCAAGCAACGCGATCGCTCTCGTCCGGCCGCCCGGGCATCACGCGAGTTCGAACCGGGCAATGGGCTTTTGTCTTTTCAACAACGTCGCAATTGCCGCGCGGTATGCTCAAGTTCACTACGGGGCCGACCGCGTTCTGATAATCGACTGGGATGTCCATCACGGCAACGGCACTCAAGAGATCTTCTATCACGATCCGTCGGTCTTCTATTTCTCGACGCATCAGTATCCGTATTATCCCGGAACCGGGTCGGCCAGCGAGCGCGGCCTCGATAAGGGCGAAGGGACAACTCTCAACATTCCGCTTCCCGAAGGAACATCTGCTAGTGCGCATCGTGAGGCGTTCGCGGAAGCGCTTAAAGCGATTGAAAAAGCTTTTCCGCCTGACTTGATAATCATCTCGGCGGGATTCGATTCGCGGCGAGGTGATCCATTGGGCGGATTGATGCTCGAAGACAGCGACTTCGAAGAGATGACCAGGCAGGTTATGGATGTGGCGGATCGTAACGGGGGCGGCCGAGTCGTATCAGTCCTCGAAGGCGGCTACAACCTGGACACTCTGGGCGAGACTGTCAGGACTCACGTCGCGGCGCTATCGTCGTAACTGCCTCTCAGACTAGCTGCGTCACATTAAGACGATGATCTCTCCCACAGCTTGATAGACAAGTTCTCTTAACGTATTCTTGGCTGGCTCGCGCGCGCAGTGCGCGCAAGCTTACAGATTCGAGGCCCTTGGAGCAAAGCAGCCTTCAGCTTTAGCGCCGCGGAGAAAGGCGAATGACCGAACTTTATTTTGGCACGACTGACGCCTTCGAAGTACCCGAGTTTCAGAATCGCAGAGTGATCGACGAGATCCATATGGTGATGTCAGCATTCGATTGTGTGCTTCCGGATGATACAGGAATCTATTGCAGCAGCGACATCACTACAGGCAAGCGGTTCTACTTCGAGTTCCTCCTTTCACACCGGGTCCGATCGGACGAGGAATTGAAACGACAAGTGGGAGAAGAAAAGTATAAGGATCTCAAGAACGAGCTGATTCAAGCCAACGTTGCTCGAGGCCTGGGGTTCACCGAGAAGCTTCGCGAACGGGGCCTCACAAATCTAGTCAACCCCGGACCCTTCTTCGCGCGCGGCTTTGATCAGCAGCACTACCTCTACCTTTGGGAGTGGGTAATTATCAAGAAGATTTACCAGGCGTACTTCAATGAAAACTGGCAATACAGCAACGGCTGCACGCTGGAATATGCGATCGCAACGAGGAAAGGAATTCCTCGATTCGATAATCTCGGCAACGATCTGGGTTTGCGCCAAGCGATAATGATGGTAGAGGCGGCGGTTGACGAACTCAAGGGGAAAGGTCTGATAGTCAGCAAGCTTGAGCATAACCTGACATTGTTAACGGGATTGGTCAACAAATTCTACAAAGAATCCTAAACACAAAGACGCTTCTGTCTTCTAGATCGTCGCATTCTACAAAAGGAGGAGCATGATGGCTGGTGACGGCGTGATCGCACAGAGCGAACAGAAAGAGAGCTTGTTTGAGTCCTTTATGAAGACTGTCGGGACGACAAAGGTCGGCAGCCTGTTCTTGGGTTTCCTAATGACCTTGCTGGTGCTCTTGAGCGAGTTAGCGAGCGAGACCACCACAGTCGAGACCCTCTTGATTTGCATTTTTGTGCTGATGGCCGCATTTCTTTTTGCCATCTTCTTTCAAAAGGATAAGCATCCAGGCTTCGGTTCATGGGGAGTCATCGGCCTCTTCTTTCTGGGCGCCGCCCTCGGAGTTCTCGCCTATCATGCGAGAGGAGGCGTTGCAGATCAGTGGACACAGTACAAGCGTCTAGGCGGGCTCAGCGACGTGATCTTTGTGGGCCTTTTTGTGTTTGGCTTGATCATGGCGGTTTTCGTCGTTCGCGTATGGAACAAAGGACAAGATGATTTCATGAAGAGCGTGGCTACCGCATTGGGCGGCGCAGCTATCCCGCCGCTTCTGGGAAAAACGATCGCGGTGGACGGAAGCAAAGCCTTCGCTGCGTATTTTCTGGGATTTGCCGTCTCGGCCGCGGTGAACGTAATCTATTGCGCAAGACTGCTCGCCAACTACAGCAATAAGCGCTCTCTTGAAAGTCGCGCTGTGCTTAGCTTCTTATACGGCCCCGATAAAGCTGAGGCGGTTGATACACAGTTTCTGAGGAACTTCGAGGAGGACCCGGTTTACGCGAGGAGGCTGCTGATCAACGCGGTGCTCGAATATCAAAAAAGAGTCCGCCGTGAGTTCGCGGTCAAGAAAGAACACCGGCGGAAGAATCAAGGCCCAACGAGCCCTCCTGGCCCTGGCCCTCTATCCTACTATCAGCTACTTTCCATCGAGTGTGACAAGGACACGGACTTGGCGGTGGGTTCGCCGCCTGGAGGGTCAGCGTCTCCGCTCACCGAGAGCCTCGAAGGCTCGCAGCCTGAGAAGCTCTACAACGCAGTTTTCCGGGAGATCACAGATGAGAACCCGATCAACGAGGATATGTTCCGCATCGCCGTTTCCTTGAAGTGGCAAGAGAACCTTGAGTACATCGGCGCTCCGGGCGCATACCAGAAGTCATTCTCCTACTTCTCAAGTGTTGCTGGCCTCGCTCTGTTCGTTCGTCAAACCATCGTGATGGACAGAGACAAAAACAAGAGGTTCCGAACTACTCAGTATCCCGAGGGATTGTGCCCGGCTAAGATTGAACAGCCCAGAGGTTTGGATGAAATTGATTTCCTATCGTATCTTGTTGTGCCTGTCGTCAGTAGCATAGGCCAAGCCGAAGAGACCGCTTTGGGCATACTCCACATTGACACCAGGGTGTTCGCGATTGAGGCTGGATCATCTGCCTCTCGATCGTTCGAGTTCGCTGAAAACATAGGTGATCCTGCGCAAAAAGTCTATCGCGCGAAACTCCGGCGAAGCGATCTGACGGAATTCGCAAACAATCTGTATGACCGAGACGACCAGGGAGTAAAATACCTGGAGGAGATGAGAGCGGTGCTGGTGCCCATATTGCACCTGTACTTAAAGTGCCGCCAGGGATCTACATAAGGCAATCGCCGTGATGCGTGAACTAACAGAAAACGCGCTGCGTGTTTTGGAGAAGCGAATCCTGGCGCGCGATCATCACGGGCGTGTCGCCGAGACTCCCCAAGACATGTTTCGCCGCGTCGCCCGCAGCGTCTCCGAGGCCGACCTTCAGCACGGTACACCCGCCGGTGCCGCCGCTGCCGAAGAAGCTTTCTTTGAGATCATGACGAGCCTCGAATTTCTACCCAACTCGCCCACGTTGATGAACGCGGGCCGTAACCTCGCTCAGCTTTCTGCTTGTTTCGTGCTGCCTGTCGAAGACTCGATGGAAGGGATCTTCGGGACGCTGCGCGACACCGCGCTTATTCAAAAGAGCGGCGGGGGCACGGGCTTTTCCTTCTCGCGGCTGCGGCCGAGAGAGGATCCCATCGAATCAACTCACGGAGTTTCGAGCGGCCCGGTCTCGTTCATGCGCCTCTACAACTTCGCCACCGAAGTAACGAAGCTTGGCGGGAAACGTGCCGGCGCGAACATGGCGATCCTTCGCGTCGATCACCCCGATATCGAAGAGTTCATTGCCGCCAAGACGAATCCGCTCGAGTTGAACACCTTCAACATCTCGGTTGCGGTGACCGACGAGTTCATGGAGCAGGTCAAGAAAGGCGAACAATACGACTTGATCAATCCGCGCACTCGCGCGGCCGTGAGGCAGTTGGACGCCCGCGACGTGTTGGATCGAATCGTCGAATCCGCGTGGCGCAACGGCGAGCCGGGCGTGATCTTCATCGACCGAATCAATCGTGATAACCCAACGCCCGAGCTTGGTGAGATCGAGAGCACCAACCCGTGCGGCGAACAACCGCTGCTGCCTTATGAGTCCTGCGTGCTTGGTTCGATCAACCTCGCGAAGTTCCATCGCGACGCCGCGGTCGATTATGACCGCCTCAAGAAAGTCGTAGCAGTCGGGGTTCACTTCCTGGACAACGTCATCGACGTGAGCGAGTACCAGATACCGCAGATCGCCGAGATCACCCGGCTCAATCGAAAGATCGGGCTCGGCGTGATGGGCTGGGCCGATCTGCTCATCCTGCTCGGCATTCCCTACGACTCTGAAGAAGCGGTCGAGCTCGGCGAAGAAGTGATGGGGTTCATCTCTCGCGAGGCGCTCGACGCGTCGATTGAGATGGCGAAGCAAAGGGGAGCATTCCCGAGGTGGTTTCAGGAGAGCATCTATAAGAAGGGCGGCGAAGAGCAGGCTGGAAGCCTGCGCTCCCAGGTGCGCTCCCTGGAGCGGCGCAACGCGACTGTGACCACGGTTGCGCCTACCGGGACGATCAGCCTGATTGCGAACTGCTCGAGCGGCATCGAACCGGTTTACTCTATCGCGTACCGGCGGCTCTCGTTCGAATCCGAGCGCATGACTTTTGTTCATCCGCTGTTCGAGCACTACGCGCGCGACCACGGGTTCTTCAGCGAAGAGTTGATGAAGCAAGTCGCCGAGACTGGCTCGCTGCACTATCTTCCGAAAGTCCCCGCCGAAGCAGCGCGAGTGTTCGTGACGACGCACGAGATCGCGCCCGAGTGGCACGTTCGAATGCAAGCCGCATTTCAAAAACACATCGACGCGGCGGTTTCAAAGACGATCAACTTCCCTGCCGGCGCTACGGTTGACGATGTGAAGCGCGCTTACCTGTTGGCGTACGACCTCGGCTGCAAAGGCATCACCGTGTATCGAGACGGCTCGCGCGAGAATCAAGTGCTGAGCACCGAGTTGGAAGATATGACCGAGCCGTTGACGCTGGCGTCGGCGGGTCACGCAGAGATGGAGCGGCCTGAGAATCTGCTCCTCGCCAGAAACATTTGTCCGGATTGCGGGGAGACGCTGCGTCAAAATGGAGGATGTTTGTACTGCACCTGCGGGTATTCGGTGTGTGTCCAGACTTGAGGGTTTGCTTACTTAGCGTCGACGGCTTTGCCGGGAATCAGGCGGCGGCCTATCATATCTACTGCCGCCTGACACTGTTCCAGGACTATATACCCAATTAGCGGTTCGTAGACGCCATTGGCTGGTTTCATATCCAGAAACAACACCTCACTGTAGATTGGTCTGAAGCCTTCGACCTCGATTCTGACTGGTCCGCAGATCTCTCCCTCGACTGTCTCCTGAGTGGCGGTTTCGACCGCGACCTTCTCTGCCGTTTCCAGCTTTCCGAGGCGATCGCGCCACGCGCTCGGAAGTACCATGAAAGCCGCACCCGTGTCCACGAGCGCGTCGCAGTGAATGCCAGCCGACCCATTCGAGACACCGTTGATTTTGACTGAGGCTACTATTCTACCCACATCACTAGTATACATTCGTAGGACTTGCGGTCCCATCTTATTTCCCGACTTGCTCTCTATACCAATCCACCGTCTTGCGAAGCCCTTCTTCAAAATCAACGGACACTCCATACCTGAACGCTTGCTGCGCAGCGTCGATCGAGGCCTGCGAATCTCGCACGTCTCCCGCGCGGGCTGCTTCATGAATAGGTTCGATGTCGCTGCCGAGGATCTCTTTAACCTGCGCCAGCAGATCGAGCAGGGTGTAGCGGCCTCCGCACGCCACGTTGAATGCGCGGCCCGCGACGCCCTCTGCTTCGGCTGCCAGCAGGTTCGCATTCACTACGTTATCGACAAATGTGAAGTCGCGCGACTGAAGTCCATCACCATAAACGACAGGAGCTTTGCCGTCGAGCAAAGCAGTGATGAATCGCGGGATCACCGCTGCGTACTGGGACTCGGGGTCCTGGCGCGGGCCGAAGATGTTGAAGTAGCGAAGCGACACGACTTCGAAACTATAAACATGTTTGAACACACTCGCGTAGTGCTCCCCCACGAGCTTCGATAGCGCATACGGCGAAAGCGGCTGTACAGTCATATCTTCGCGCTTCGGCAGGACCGGAGTCTCGCCGTAGACCGACGAGCTTGACGCGTAAACGACGCGCTTGACGCCCGCGTCTCGCGCCGCGAGCAGCACGTTGAGCGTTCCGGTGATGTTCACCTCGTGAGTGGTTACCGGATCAGCAACAGAACGTGGTACCGACCCGAGCGCGGCTTCGTGGAAGACGACATCGACGCTATTTGTCGCTTCGCTGACCAATTGCTTGTCGCAGATGTCGCCCCGAATCAGCTCAACGCTGCTGCGAAAGGATTCAAGATTCGATTCGCGACCCGAGCTGAAGTCGTCGAGCACGCGCACGAGGTGGCCTTCACGCACCAGCCGTTCGGTGATGTGACTCCCGATGAAGCCTGCTCCGCCGGTTACCAGATAAGCTCGCTTTGTCATTCTCTGCTCTCTTGAGATTGGCTGACCCCCTATCAGCCTTTGCCACTTTGCGATCCTTTGCGTCGCTGCGCAAAATAACGCTCAGCGCAAAGACGCAAGGGCCGCAAGACGCAAAGTTGTCACTTCTTAATTAAGAAATTGCCAATCGCCAGACAATCGATCCCAGAACAATAAAAACCTCTCACTGCTTCGCGCGGAGTCGATACCACCGGCTCACCAAAGAGATTGAACGATGTATTCAAAAGCACCGGCACACCGCTTGACCCGCCAAATTTCGATAACAGTTTCCAAAACGACGAGTTGGTCTTTCGGCTCACGCTGTGCACTCGCACCAGGCCGTTGCCGAACACTGCTGCCGGGATCAAATGCCGCTTGCTTTCTTTTATTTGACTCACGCCCTGAAGAAACTCATTCAGCGCGCTGGCCTCGAAGAACTCCTCGGTGCGTTCTTCAGGCACCGCCGCGCAGAACGGCCGGAACTCTTCTCGATGTTTGATGAACGCGTTCAGGTTGTCACGCATCATCTCCGAAGTGGGAGAGGCCAGTATGCTCCGCGCGCCAAGGCTGCGCGGCCCGAACTCCATCGCCCCGCGAAACCAGCCGACGATCTTTCCCTGCTCAAGCTGCCGCGCGACTTCAGCGATGAGCTTGTCTTCGGTCAGCGAGTATTCGTAAGGGATCTTGCAATTGTCGAGCACGCCCTTTATCGCTTCGTCATTGAACTGCGGGCCAAGAAACGCGTGCCGCATCTGGTAAACCCGCTCGGGGTTGCCAAGCACCTGATGCCAGACGTACAGCGCCGCGCCGATCGAGCAGCCCGCGTTTCCGGCGGCCGGTTGCACGAACAAACGAGCAAACCCTGCGCGCCTCTCGACGGCGGATGCGGCCAAACTGTTGAGCGCAACGCCCCCGGCCATACACAAGTTCTCCTCACCGGTTCGCTCGTGATGGCGGATGGCGATCTCACACAAAGCGTCTTCGATTCGCGCTTGAACGCTCGCCGCAAGGTTTCGATGCTTCTCGGTGATCGGCTCGTCTTTCCCTCTTGGCTTCAAGCCGGCGCGCTCGAAGAACCGATCCGAGAGCGCGGGCGTTCCTCTCAACGGAGGATCGAAGTAGTCGAGGTTGACGATTGGCAACCCGTTGTCGTCAACGCACAGAAGGTCTTTGAAGAGATCCGCGGACTCCGGCTCGCCGGTAGGCGCCAGCCACATCGTCTTGTGCCAATCGCCGCCGGCGTCGAAGCCTAGCGCAGCGGTCACCGAGCCATACACCATCCCGATCGAGTTGGGAAACTGCGCTTCTGCGTGAATGCGAAGCTGTGCTCCCTCGCCGGTCATCAACGCGGCCGAAGTCATATCCCCTTTGTTATCGACTGAGATCACCGCGGCGTGCGCAAAGCCCGACGCAAAAAATGCGCTCGCTCCGTGCGCGAGTTGATGGGCGACTTCGACGAACTGGCTGCCTGCACTGAGCTGCGATTCAGCCAGCCTCCTGGTCCTCAGCCTCTGTTTTAGATCATTCAGGCTCTCGACAAAGTAAGGCGGGAATTCTTCGATCGAACCTTGCTCCGCCGCGTTGATGGCGCGCGACGAGTTGAATGCGATCTCGCGGTGAAACCGTTTGTGAGGCTCAAGGTAATAAGCGACATAGTCGATCTTGTCGAACCCGATACCGCCGCGCTCGAGGCAAAACTCGATTGCGCGAAAGGGCAGCCCGCCGGCGTAGTTCATACCGACGTGCCTGATCCGAGCGAGCTTCTCTTCTTCGATTGCGGCAACAACTCGACCGTCTTGAACCAGCGCGGCGGCTGCGTCACGCTCCTGCCCTGAGATGCCAAGAATGTTCATCAATCGCTACCGTTCTGATTAATGCTCGATTGGGAAGAATACCATTAACATCTCCCAAAAGAATACATGCATTTGATTGTCGTATTGAGGGCTGAATCTTTGTTTGATACTATCCTCGCCTGACGGATAACTCAGCCCAAGGAGTCACCTATGAGAAGAGCAACGAAGATCGCTTTGGGGTTGGCTTCTATACTATTACTAACGTATTCCGCCCTACTTGTTGGGTTCTACGTCTCCATGTGCCAAAGCCCGGATCTTTTCAGCACGGTAATGTCGAAGACCCCTGGTTTTTTATTCATGGTCGTTCCATTCAAGCCGATGTGGCTCCATGCCAGAGCCGGCAAGCTCAAAGTCGGTGATCAAGCTCCGGATTTTTCGTTAGAAACATACGATAGACAATCAACGGTGCGGCTCTCTGCATCGAGAGGCCAAAGGCCAGTAATCTTAGTCTTCGGCAGCTATACCTGACCGCCTTTTCGCCGGGAGGTTCCCGCGCTCAATGAACTTTATCGGCAATACAAGAATCAAGCAGACTTCTTCCTGGTTTACATCCAGGAAGCGCACGCGAGTGATGGCTGGCGTATGGAGAGTAATGAAAGAGAAGGTATCGTACACGAGAACCCTCAGTTTTATGATGAACGAGTTAAGCTCGCCGGCACGTGCTCAACTAATTTGGGAATAGAGTTTCCTGCCTTGGTCGATAGAATAGAGAACTCAACCGAGATTGCCTATACCGGCTGGCCAGACAGGCTCTACGTGATCGATAAGGATGGGCGCATCGCGTTTAAGAGCGCCGCGGGACCGTTTGGGTTCAAAACAGATCAGTTGGCAAATGCGTTAGCGCAAATTGCTCAACCGGATAAAGAGCGAGAGTAATTGACCAGGGGCTAGTAACTCGAATTTACTAAAGAGCGTATCAAACGAGATCGACCATGAAAGCTATCGCTATACTCTTCATCATCGCTGCCACGGCATTGGTCGCATCCGCCCAAACCTCGAGCCCCGACCACGCACCTCCAAACGTTAAAATCCTGAGCCAAAAATGGTCGAAGACTGTCATAGTTCAGGTAACTGACCGCCCGGACTACGACGTCATACCCGCGCCGTCACGTTCCTCCCCGCCGCCCAGTCAGACCCGAACATTGCAAAGCACGCGCTACGTTTACGAGGCAAAGATCAGGAACACCGGAGACAGAGACATCCGGGCCATGCGTTGGGACTACGTGTTCATCGACCCGGAGACCGAGAGCGAGGTCGATCGTCGTCGCTTTTACAGCACGGTGACGATTCACCCGAATCATGAGAAGACATTGGAGGGGTATACCCGCTCTGCCCCGACAGCGACGGTCTCCGCGACAGCAGCGCCGTCTGAGCGAGTGGTCATCGAGTGCATCACTCTTTCGGATGGCTCAACATGGCGACTACCCTCCTTCAAAGGAAGCTGCAGTCCCGCTAAGTCATCGAAGCCCTCGACGCATTGATCGCGGTGACGAGTTTAAAGCGGTGTCGCGGCGAAGGCGTCTGTGCGGCTCTGCGTAATGAGCGGCGAATACCAAATAAAAACCATGAACACTCCGCTCGAAGGCTTGATCCGCGGAGTTGCGCTGCTGATATGCTCCGCGACTTGCACCGCCGACGGGCCGGCCAGGGCGCATATCACGATTCTCTCGACCACCGACCTTCACGGCAACATCTACTCGATCGACTACAACACAAACAAACCGGACGTGCGCGGACTGGCTCGCGTTGCGACCGTGGTAAAACAGTCGCGCAAGGAAACACCCGATCTGCTCCTGCTCGATTCCGGCGATACGATTCAAGGCACGCCTCTTACGTTCCATCACGCAAAGGTGAACAACAAACCGCCTGATCCAATGATGACGGTGATGAGCGCTATCGGGTATGACGCGATGGCAGTCGGAAACCATGAGTATGAATTCGGCCTTGATGTGCTCAACAAAGCCCGCGGCGAAGCTCGATTCCCCTGGCTCTCGGCAAACACCTACAAGAAAGGAACCGGCGAAACCTACTTCCAGCCGTTCATAGTCAAGCAAGTAAACGGCGTTCGCGTCGGCATTATCGGGCTGACTACGCCAGGTATGCCGAGTCTGGATGATCCTGAGCGCTACTATTCGAAGCTCGACGTGCGCGAACCTGTCGGCGAAGCGAAGAAGTGGACCGCTGTGCTCCGCGAGAAAGAACGTGTCGATCTGGTCATTATAGCGATGCACATGGGGCTTGAAGCCGATCTACGAACCGGCGAGAAGTTCCCTGGACAGATGCCGAACGAAAACGCAGCGCTTGCGATTGCCCAGAACGTTCCGGGTATCGATGTCATCCTGATGGGTCACACGCATCGCGAGGTACCTTCGGTCTACATCAACGGCGTGCTGCTCGCTCAGGCAGACAAGTGGGGGCGCAGCGTTGCGCGCGCGGACGTCTACCTGGAAAAGACAAGTGCGACCGGTCGCTGGCGCGTCGTTGCCAAATCGGCCCGCGCCATCCCCGTCAGTGAACAGGTGGAGGCTGATCCGGAGATCCTTCGCATAGCTGAGCCGTATCATCGTGAAACGCAGGCCTGGCTCGATCAAGTGATCGGCGACTCGCCCGTTGAATTGAAGGCTGGCGAAGAACGATTCCGCGACACGGCCATTCTCGACCTGGTTCATCGCGTACAATTGGAACTGGGCAACGCGGATGTTTCAACGGCGATGACGCTGAACTCAAAAGCGCGGATCCCGAAAGGCCCGGTGACCGTGCGCGACATCATCGGGCTCTATGAGTATGAAGCGACCCCGATCGTTGTAGAAGTTACAGGGAGGCAGTTGAAGGAAGCGCTTGAACATTCGGCCCGGCATTTTGGCCCATACAAACCGAACATCCCATTATCCGAGCTCACCGATGAGAGGTTTCCAAGCTACACCTATGACGTAGCGGAAGGCATCACTTATGATTTGGATATCTCAAAGCCCGTGGGCGAGCGCATTCTGAATATGCGCTTTCGCGGGCAGCCGGTCAGCGCTACCCAAAAGCTGCGCCTCGCGACGATCACCTTCCGAGTCAACGGCGGCGCCGGTTACACGATGTTTAAGGATGCGCCGGTCATCTACCGATCAAGCAAAGAACTGCGCGAGCTGATTATAGACTGGGTGAAGCGCAACCATCATATCCCTACAACACCGACAAACAACTGGCGGCTGCTGCCCCTGGGAGCGACCCTGGGAGCGCAGCCCATTTTTCATTTTCCATTTTTCATTTGTTATTTAAGAGAATCAGTCAAATCGCAAATGAAAAATGGAAAATGAAAAATGGGCTGTGCTCCCGGGCTCTCAGGCCACAGCTTGTCACCCTTACAACGCGTTGTTATCCTTCCTCTCGTTCGAAACCCTCGTCCTCCTATGGATACGCAAACCACCACGGCCAATCGCGAACGCTTCGAGAGACTGGTTAGTGAATTGACATCGCTTGAAGAGAAGCTTCGTCAAGGCGGCGGACGCGAGCGCATCGATCGGGAGCACAGCAAGGGCAAGCTCACCGCACGCGAACGTATAGAACTCCTCTTCGATCAGGATTCTCACTTTCAAGAGATCGGATTGCTGGTGGCTCACGACCTGTACGATGGTCAGGCTCCGGCTGCCGGGGTTGTGACCGGCATCGGCAGAATCGCGGGCCGCGAGGCTGTAGTCGTCGCCAACGACGCTACGGTTAAGGCCGGCTCGTGGTGGCCCGAGACGGTGCGCAAGGTGCTTCGCGCGCAGGAGATCGCGATGCGCTGTCGCGCGCCGATCGTATATCTCGTCGACTCGGCTGGTGTGAACCTTCCATACCAAAGCGGGGTGTTTCCAGGCCAATACGGCGGGGGAAGAATCTTCTTCTATAACTCGGTGATGCGCCGGTATCTGAAGGTGCCCCAGCTT
>Ga0137359_10000272_pt1 | contig 39464 bp, 32 predicted proteins | sample Mad1_40_16metaG_FD_108281 | JGI IMG/M metagenome (GOLD analysis project Ga0137359, IMG submission 108281) | Vadose zone soil microbial communities from Angelo Coast Range Reserve, California, USA - Mad1_40_16 metaG | ecosystem: Environmental > Terrestrial > Soil > Vadose zone | place: USA... | reverse complement strand
GGACTGCTGTCGCTGCAAGATCAACGGCGAAAGCTCCAGATTACTTTATGAACCGCCGTATACGGAACCGTACGTACGGTGGTGTGGGAGGACGGGAGCCGCGAGGCTCCCTCCTACCCGATGATCGACGCGAAGAGCAACGAGTCCGCCCTGCTGGCTGACAACCCCGAAACGGTTGAAGTAAAGTGATGTATGTCTGGGCCTCTTGAAGCTTCCGGAATTAGGGCAAGGGTAGGACTATTATCACTTCCTCGACTGTGACACTGCGATGGCTTTCGCGAGCAAAGAAGCAACAAAGTTCGAGAAATTAAGTTCTTCCGATGGTTCACGGTATAAGCCTTTGGCCCCGGCCTCCGCGTTTGACATCAGAAAACATGCGGCATCATAGAGGCGTTCGCGAACGAGCTTCGTGAGTAGGACTTCGTACCGCTTGGCGTATGACGCCTCTTTGAATTCCGGAAACACCTTGAAGTGGGTTTCCTTGGCCCGCACGGGCTTCACCGACTCGGGTGCGTCTTCGAGGAGCATCAGGTAGCCAAGCCAAGGGCGAGCAGAAGGTTTAAACGCGCCTTCGCGATATGCAGCCCAAATATCCACAGCACTTCCGATAGATTCCTCGGTGCGATTGTTGTAGTTATTCCCGAATGAGCCAACTTGTGACTTGAACTCGATGCCAGCAAGGAGTTGTCCATCGGAAACGATGAGCAGGTCCCATCGTTTTTCGGGCCGATACCAGCCCGGAAGCTCGACGCCCTTTTTGCAGAAGACGTGGGCCTGCGGGAGGCCGCCCTCGCAGAGGAGATCGCGGACAAGATTCACAAATCCATCCATCTGAGCCCCGCCGGTCACCGCAGATCGTGCACCAGCATCCTTAGTACCAGATGATTCGCCCTGCGTCTCAGACTGTGTAGTTCGGGTCTTCCAGAATTGCTTAATCGCAATTCGGAGACGGGGTTCAAGTTTCCGTATCGCTCTCATTCTTGAGGCTGATCCTTTCGAACGTCGATTGTGGTAGTACTGAAGAGAGACGACGTCTCATTGTGAAGGCGCATCGATGCCAGATCAAAGTAATGATCATCAACTTCGAAACCGATGCTGTTCCGTCCCGTCTTTGCCGCCGCTACAGATGTTGTGCCAGTCCCCAGGAACGGATCTAAAACAGTGTCTCCTACAAAACTAAACATTCTAATTAGTCGCTCGACCAGTTCCACCGGGTAGGGTGCAGGATGGGTTCGCGTAGAGGCTCCGGTTACGCCGGACCATATCTGCTGAAACCACTTCTTGTGATTTTCTGCAGAGATCACGCTCAGAGTTCTTGTTGCTACCTCTGGCGTGCGATAACCACCGGGCTTGCGCTCCATAAGGATGAATTCGATATCGTTCTTGATCACTGAGTTCGGTTCGTAAGGCTTCCCCAGAAAGCTCGAGCTACCTTCGACCTCGTAAGCTGCATTCGAAATCTTGTGCCAAATGATCGGCGCTAAGTTGTCAAAGCCTATCTTCCGGCAATGCTCTTGAATCGAAGCGTGCAACGGTACAACCGTGTGTCTCCCGCTGTTTTTGCGGCGTGAAAGACAAACGTCGCCAACCACGCAGATCAATCGACCACCGGTTACCAGCGCGCGGTAGCAATGTTGCCAGATCTTGTCGAGTTCGCTTAAGAACTTCTCATAATCTTCAATGTGGCCCATCTGACCGTCCGAGTCTCGATATTCCTTCAGTGTCCAGTAGGGGGGTGATGTCACAACAAGGTGAACCGTCCCTGGCTGTATGTTTGCCATTCTGTCTCGTGCATCTCCCAAATGCAGCGTATGGGTCGTAGGGATAGCTCGGACCGCGTGGTCGATCAACCGCAAAAGCTTTTCGTCCCTCGCTATCCGTGGTATGTCTGTTTGCGGATTCTCGAGTTGATGAAGCTCCGCCGGAACGAAATCTTCGAGGCTTGACCCGGGACCTCGAACGACATTTGCTAGGTCACCTTCTTGAGCCAGAGATTGAGTAGTTAAAGGCATCACATTTTTCCCGTTGTCTGTTGGCGCTCTATCGTATAAGATCGCGCGGGGTCGGCGTCAAGGCCGATTCGAAAAACACCTTATTGCGACGGACTTCGAGAGATTAAAGGATCTATGGCTGAACTGGACGATGTGGATCTGGGGAGAAGAGGCGTCTGAGAACCGTCTTGATCCAACGACGCGATGGGTCCGCTAAAACCTAAACCTGAACGAAAGCTGTAATCGGCGCGGTGGATTCGTCGCTACTGCTCTGCCAAAGAAGGGGGAGCTGAGGTTTCCTACGAAGCTGTAATCGTTCACTCGGTTCATTACATTGAACGCGTCTACGCCGATCGTAACCGTAGGGCTCTTGTCTTTTCTAGCCTTACTCAACAGGAAATCATGCGACCATCGCAGATCCACGTCCAGGTATCCGGGGCCTTGCAGGCTGTTGCGCGGAACCCCGGCGGGACGCGCGTTGGCTATGCCCGTATTAAAATCATCGCGGCCCGTCGTTAAGGTATAAGGCGCTCCGGTGTAGGCCGATACGGCTATGCCAAGGCTGAGAAGCTTTCCCGGGTTGAGCGTGCCTAAGAATTCGAAGCGATGGTGCCGGTTGAAGTCCGCCCTTGCCCATTCACCTGACAGATCATAGTCGTTGGCTGGAAAGACGCCGATGCCGTTGGTGTCGTTGTAGGCACGACTGTACGTGTACTGTGCCATTCCATTGAAGTGGCTCGTTACATTGCCGCGAAAAGAAACCTCGAGCGCATTGCTCCGGCTCTTGCCCGACGATTCGATCTGGCGAATCACTCCGAAGCCGGCATCGGGCCGCGTCAGAAAGTCAGGAGGAGGCGGTGCATTCAAGTCTCTCGACCGAAAGAGCGACATTCCTCGAGAGCCAATGTAAGTGACGGCCACCGTAGTCGACTTCTGAAGCTGGCGCTCTATGCCGAAGCTGTACTGGGTCGTATACGGGATGTGAAGGTTCGGGTCCGCGCGCGTGACGCTCACGGGTTGTGCGATCAGTGATCCGCCCGCGCCGAGCGGGTCCGGGAAACCGGGGTTTGGCAGAACGTATAACCTTAGCCGCTCGCCATTGAGCTGCAAGATGTCGAAGATTGGCCGGGGCCCGGTGCGGTCGTAGAAGAATCCCACGCCGCCGCGAAGGATAGTCTTGCCGCCGGCGCTCGGAGCATAAGCAACCGAGAAGCGCGGCGCGAGGTTGTTGTTGTCGTCAACATAGTTCTGCCAGTCGCGGCGCAACCCGACGGAGATCATCAGGTTCGGACGCACTCGCAGATCGTCTTGCGCGAAGAAGTCGATGATCTTTTCGTAGAAGACCATCCGGCCATTCCCTTGTTGCTGCTGAAACGAGAACGGACGGCGAGCAACGTAATCCTGAAGACTTGCGAAATAGAATGTCCCGCCGAAGTTGACGTTGTTATCAAGCCCTCGGCGGCTGAAATCAGGAATATCGATGCCGGCTTTGATCGTGTTGCGGCCGCTGGTGTAGGAGAGGATATCGGTCAACTCGAAGTGAGACTCGGTTCGCAACTGATCGTTCTGGGCGCCGCCGCCGATGAAGGTATCGGCTACGATTATTCTCGAAGCGGAGCTGAGGCTAATGGTGGGCTGGTCGTAGTGGCCCAGCAGAAATCGACACTGATTCAGCAGCTTTGGCGAAAAGAAGTGCTGATCGTTGATACGGATTTCATGCTCGGTAAGCGAGGTAATGGTGCCGGCTTCCGGCAGCACGATTCCACCGACTGCCTGGTTGCGACTCGACCGATTCTGATAGGAGTAAAACAGCGATATGTTGTGCGTGTCACTGAATACGTGGTTGATCTTTCCGGCAACGAGCAGGTTCCGCGCTGGCGCTGCGACATTCTCCTGAATGTTCCCCGAAGGCCCACGCGCAAACACGACCGCTTCAAGGTCCTCCTCGTTGCGGTTGAGCGAGAGCAGAAAGCTTGTCTGCTTGCTTCCTCGAATCGGGCCGGTGAAGATCCCTTCATAGATTCGGCGCTGTTCGGGTGGCCGCATCAGAGCGAATGCATCACGGGCGTTGAGATGGTAATCGCGAAAGAGAAAGTTGAATGTCCCATGGTATTCAGCCGAACCCGACCTGGTGATTACTTCGATGCGGCCGCGGCCGGGGCGAGAGAATTCGGCTGAGTAAGGGTCGTTGTTGACCTTGACCTCTTTTATTGCCGAAGCCGACACGCCGAGGCTGTTGACTTCCATTCCATCGACTACGAGCGTAGCGCCACTGGTCCCGACGGAACCCGAATCGAGAAAACGAGACATGGTCCCAATGTAGTCCTGATCGAAGACCGGCAGGTTGGAGAGCGCCTGGCCGGTGAGCGAATTGTTGTTTTGATTGTCACTCGTTTCGCTGCTGACCCGTATCGAGTCTCCGCTTACGGTTGTTTCCTGATGCAGGCCGGCGACGGGCAGAACGATCCGCAAAGGTCCGGGAGGTCGAGATGTTATTTCAAGAGGAACCACAGTGGGCTCAAACCCTTCATAGCGGACATTGATTTGGTAAGTTCCGGGTTTGACCTGATTGAATTTGAAAGCACCGGACGCATCAGTCACGGTGGACTGGACTTTGGCGGCGCCTACACTCAGCGCCACTTCAGCGTTGGGAATTATGTCTCCGCTTGTGTCCTGAACTACACCCGAAACAGAAAAGAAATGAGGCGGCGTCTGAGAGAAAGCCGGGTTGAAGACAGCGACCGTCAGAGCGATGATCCAACAACTCGTTCGCAATAGTCGCATGACTAGCCCTCTGCACCCTCGGCGTCCTTCGCGGTTGAGCCCTACAGTGGTCCCGAAAAAACCGGAGAGGACGCCGAGGGCGCAGAGGACCGCCCTGCCGGCGAAAGTCTCTATCACTTGCTTACCACGAGGACCACAAAAGTTCCCGGCCTGATGCTCCGCTGCGGGCGTGTGGCGGGAGGTGTAGGTGGCGTCTCCACGTATTCGGCCGCCGAGAGAAAAATCTTCCCGGTCTTGGAGTCAAGAGCCATTGTTTTGGCGCTCGGCTGCGTTTTGACTGAACCTGCATCTTCGTACACGTCGGCCGATTTTTCATGATAGATGCTCAACGTTCCTTCGCCACAGGAAAAGAAGATCAGCCCGGCTTGCGGATCGAACCCGGCGAAGTCCACGCCCTTGCCGATAGGAAAGCTGTTGATTACCTTACCCGTGACCGCATCCATCACGACCATCTTTGGCTCGTTGCGGCAACCGATGAATAGCCGTTTCGACTTCGCGTCGTAAGCAAGTCCGGTCGGGACTTTCGCTACGCCGATTGGAAAGCGCTTCGTGACCTGAAGCGACTTGGCGTCGAACACCACCACTTCAGAAGTATCCTCGCTGTTAACGTAGATCATGCCGTCGGCGCCGATCACTGCCTGTTCGCCGTCGCCTTCTACTTTCACAGTGCCCACAACGTCTCCGGTCTTTGCATCGATTGCTGTAATATCGTGCGAGCCGTGATTGTTTGTGAAGACACGCTTTGTCGCAGGATCGTAATAGATTCCATCCGGCCCCTTACCAACATCGATCTTTTTGATCAACTTCAGCGTGGCGGGATCAAACATCGAGACTTTAGCCTCGCTACCATTGCTGGTGAATCCATGTTTGAATTCTGTCGCGATGGCTATACCGTGGACTCCCGGAGTGTCAGCAATCGTGCCTACCAATTTCCCTGTGTCGGGATCCAAGACGTCAACCTGCGTGCCGTGGGAGATGTACAGGCGACGAGCTGTACTGTCAATCGTCAAGTAATCAAACCCGCGGTCTCCGGGAACCGGGTAGCGAGTTTGGACCTTATATCCGGTTCCGCCCTGGAGTGACCCCACTAAGAATGACAACAGGACCAGTGCGCTCTTAAGACTTATCATTCCATTCTCCTTTCAAAATGGTTGTCAGGCTTAAATTCTATTCCGGATGAGCCAGTTTTTCCCCGTTTGGTCCGACCTGGATCTCGGAACGCTTCGCTCCACGTTTCACAACGGCCTCGTAAGCAACGAGCTTACCATTTTTAGTGAGGGATTCGATCTTGCTTATCGTTCCGGTTCCCGCGGCCCTCTTGAGCCCATCCTTGACCGCAGGCGCCAGCGAATCCATTGAGACTTCTTCTTCTATCTCGACGATGTTGCCTTTCGCGTCAATCGAGATATCTTTTCCATGGCCGTTCACTGTGAGCGCGGCCTCGTAAAGTCTTTTGCCCTTTTCGACCTCAGTCGAAAAGCCGCGGATCGTAGCGCCCTTGCTTTGTTCGGCCACGGTCTTTTCGACCGCGGGAGGTAGCTGCTCCCTCTTGATTTTCTTCTCCTGGGCGGGGGCGACTGAAACCATTACCACACCGACTACCAATGCTACGTAGAGTCTGCCAGACAGATTCATAGTTGTGTTCCTCCGGGAGATTGGTTTCTTTGCTTCGATCTCCGTTGATTGAGCGTCCAACCCAAAGTGTACGCCAACCGCTTGCTGTCGGCTACTCGGGGAAGTTGCGCGGTCACGTGATAAACAGAATCAATAAGACAAATAAACAAATCATTAAAAGCAGAACCAATAGGACAAATCTCTCGCGCCAACCCGAGACGTAAGGGTAGAATCAAAGTCCGTCTTGAATTGAAACGAAGCTTGAATTGACACGACAAGTCCATAGCGAAACTTGGAGTAAAGAGATTAATGACCGACGTTATGATTTTGGCAGCCGGGTTGGGCACGCGGATGAAGTCGAAGCGGGCTAAGGTCTTGCACGAGCTTGCAGGATTGCCGCTGGTGGCTCACGTGCTCAGAGCTGCTTTCGAACTGGCTCCGGAAGCTGTTTTCACAGTGGTCGGACATCAGGCGGCTGATGTGGAAACAGCAGTGCGTAATGAAGCTGCACGCGAGGAGCAGGCAGGGAAGTCCAGGCTCGCAGACGCAAATGCGGATCAGGCAGGGTTGCCTGCGCTCCCCGGCGCGAGCCGGGCTGTGGACAGCTCGACGCCGCTCCCAGAGTTGAGGTTCGTTCTGCAAGCTGATCAACGCGGCACCGGTCATGCAGTGATAGCCGCAAGGGAGCAACTTGCCGAGCGACAAGGAGACCTGGTTGTACTGGCCGGCGACGCGCCTCTTATCAAGGGCGAGACGCTCAAGAAGTTAGTCGATGCGCATCAAGCTGAGAAGAACGATGCGACTATGCTGACAGTGGTGATGGATGATCCTACTGGATACGGAAGAATCATTAGAGATGAAGAAGGACGATTGGTTGGCGTGGTCGAGCAGAAGGACGGCTCAGAGAAAGAGCTGGCGGTTAAAGAAGTCTGCGTGAGCATCTATTGCTTCAACATAGCGGCGTTAATTGCGGCGCTTGATCATCTGACTACGGACAACGCGCAAGGGGAGTACTACCTGACGGATGTGCCCAAGATCATGCAGTCTCAAGCAAAGAAGGTCGGGTTGCTGCTTCATTCGGATGCCGGAGAAGTGCTCGGGGTGAACACGCGAATCGAGCTTGCCGATCTCGAACGCAAGCTTCGCGAACGCAAGCTTCGTGAGCTTATGCTCTCCGGTGTCACGATAGTCGATCCGGCCACGACTTACATCAACCAGGACGTCGAGGTCGGCCAGGACACTGTCATTCATCCTCAAGTCATCATCGAAGGAGCAAGCACCATCGGATCGGCGTGCACCATTCAGTCGTGGACTCGAATGAAGAATGTGCGCATCGGCGACAACGTAACCATCCGCAACTCGAGCGTCATCGAAGACAGCATCATCCGCGACGGCGCGACGGTGGGGCCGTTTTCGCGTCTGCGCGCCGGCGCTGAAATTGGGGAAAAAGCCGCCATTGGCAATTTTGTTGAAGTGAAGAAATCCAAGATTGGTCGAGGCACAAAGGCTTCGCACCTGACCTATCTCGGTGATGCTACGCTGGGAGAGCGAGTCAACATCGGCGCGGGGACGGTGACCTGCAACTACGACGGGGTGAATAAGAACGAGACTATTATCGAAGACGATGTGAAGATCGGAAGCGACACGATGCTGGTCGCGCCGGTCCGTGTCGGGCGTGGATCGGTGACCGGCGCTGGGAGCGTTGTAACGGAAGACGTGCCGCCGGATTCTCTGGCGTTGGGAGTACCTGCGAAAGTGAAGAAAAGGTTTAGGTGAAATGTAGGGGCGGCCCTCCGTGGCCGCCCCAGAGTCGTCCAAGAGAATTGGTAGGCCAAGCTGGGGCGGCCACGGAGGGCCGCCCCTACATGCCGAAACGCAGGAACCGGAAGTGGAGAAAAGGAAAGAATTAAATGTGTGGAATAGTAGGATACGTAGGCGATAAGCAGGTGGTAGGTGTAATTCTCGACGGGCTGAAGAAGCTCGAGTACCGCGGCTACGATTCGGCGGGAATCGCGGTCGTGGATGAGAAAGGCGTTCTCACAATTCGCCGCGCTGAAGGCAAGCTGAGAAACCTCGAAGAAAGTATTCGCCTGAAAGCGCTCGACGGCACATACGGAATTGGTCACACGCGATGGGCTACGCACGGACGGCCTACCGAAGAGAATGCTCACCCTCATCGTGACTGCTCGGGTCGCGTCGTGGTGGTTCACAACGGAATCATAGAGAACTTCCTTCCTCTCAAGCGGGCGCTGCAGGCTGAAGACCACACCTTTGTCACCGAGACCGACACGGAAGTCATCGCCCACCTGATTGAAAAGTATCTCAACGAAGGCGAGTCCACTTTGGAAGCGGCAGTCCGGCGCGCGGTCGCGCAGCTTCGAGGCATCTATGCGCTTGCGATCATGTCTTCGGATGAGCCCGAGAAGATAGTTGCAGTCAGGCAAGGCCCGCCCATCGTGATCGGGCTTGGTAATAACGAATACTTCGTTGCTTCGGATGTTCCCCCGCTGCTTTATCACACGCGCGACGTGTTCTATCTTGGCGACAGCGAAATGGCGGTGCTCACGCGAGCCGGCGTGACGGTCACTGACTTCGAGGGCGATCCGGTTTCTCCTGAGATTCACCGGATAACCTGGGACCCGATAGCGGCGGAGAAGGGCGGCTTCAAGCATTACATGTTGAAGGAGATTTACGAGCAGCCGCGCGCGGTTCGAGACACGACCATCGGCCGCGTCTCTCAGACGACGGGTCGCGTCTATCTGGATGAGATGGAGATTAGCGAAGCCGAGTTTCGCGAGTTCACTTCGATAAAGGCGATCGCTTGCGGAACGAGCTTGCATGCGGCGATGGCCGGCAAGTACATGCTCGAAGAACTGGCGCGGATTCCAGTCGAGGTGGATTACGCTTCGGAGTTTCGCTATCGCGACCCGATCATCGACGACAAGACATTGATAATAGCGATCTCGCAGTCGGGTGAGACCGCCGACACGATTGCGGCGGTGCGCGAATCGAAACAGAAGGGCGCGAAGATTCTGTCGATCTGCAACGTCAACGGCTCGATGCTCACTCGGGAGTCGCACGGCACTGTGCTGACTCATGCGGGCCCCGAGATAGGCGTTGCTTCGACCAAAGCATTCACCAGTCAGATGACAGTGCTTTATTTGTTGGCGCTTCATATGGGACAACTACGCGGCGTGCTGAGCGACGAAGAATCGCTCAAGCACGTACACGAACTGAACAGCGTGCCGGTCAAGATGGAGACTCTGCTTGGCTGCGACGATCAGGTCGAGAAGCTTTCGCGCGAGTTTCATCGGGCCCAGGATTTTCTTTATCTCGGGAGAGGGATCAACTATCCGATAGCGCTCGAGGGGGCGCTGAAGCTCAAGGAGATTTCTTACATTCACGCCGAGGGCTATCCTGCTGGCGAAATGAAACACGGCCCGAATGCGTTGATTGATGAAGACCTGCCGGTGGTCGTGGTTTGCACGCGCGATGACGAGAGCGAGGCCTCGAAGCTGCGTTACGAGAAGACGCTTTCAAACATCGTCGAGGTCAAGGCTCGCGATGGAGTGGTGATTGCGGTGGTGACCGAAGGCGACAGCGAAGCTCGCGAGGTAGCGGATTTTGTGTTCGAGATTCCAGGAGCCAGCGATTTGATTTCTCCGATCCTCTCAATAGTCCCTTTGCAGTTGCTGGCCTATCACATAGGAGTGCGCCGAGGGTGTGACGTTGATCAGCCTCGGAACCTGGCGAAGTCGGTTACCGTGGAGTGAGTGAGAAAGAGATGCCTGTCAGGGTAACAAAGCAGATCAAGCAGCTATGCGAGCAGATCGCTCGCGACTTTCATCCGGAGAAGATCATCCTCTTCGGCTCGCATGCGTATGGGCAAGCCGGACCAGACTCCGACGTCGATCTGCTGGTCGTTATGCCGTTCAAGGGTCGCCCAACCCGGCAAGCCATAATGATACTCAATAGATTGAAAGCGCTAATACCGATTGATCTGCTCGTGCGCACACCCGAACAGGTTCAAGCGCGTCTGGCACTCGGAGATCAGTTCATGCGTGAGATTGTTGAGCGCGGCAAGGTCGTGTATGAAGACCATCACACTTGAATGGATAAGCAAGGCCGAGGCAGATTGGACAATGGCTCGGCGGGAAATTGGTGCCCGCAAGAGCCCAAGCTACGATGGCGTCTGTTTCCATTCTCAACAATGCGCCGAGAAGTATCTCAAGGCTAGGCTTGAGGAGGACGGTATTCCATTTAGCCGGACCCACAATCTGGTAGCACTGCTGGCACTTGTGCTCCCGGTTGAACCACTTTGGATCGTTCTTCATCCCCGCCTTAACGCCCTTAATAGCTTCGCAGTCATCTACCGCTATCCAGGCGCGTCAGCAACGAAGCTAGAGGCGAAGAATGCGGTGAAAGACTGCAAGGAGGTTCGGCGTTTGGTGCGCAGCGTACTCGGCCTCTCGCCTTGAGGGACGGCCATGCCAATACTCAACCCGCGGTCCCTCCGAGTTAACTGTCAAACTCATGCCTGCGTTGCTGTATAATCTTTTCTCGTAGCCACGCCCCAGTAAATTAGCCGATGCAACCACGACGTTCCTTCAAGCTGCCGCCTCTGAAGCTTCACACCAGGACCACGCTTGTCACGTCCGCAGTCATCGTCGGGGTCTTTGCGGTGACCGCCGCTCTTTCCGATCTCGCGATAACCAAAATCAGCGATCGCCAGGAGCGGGACCAGGCTCAACTGCTCGCGACACGTGTAGCTGATACCGTCGAGCACCACATCAAACGCCAACAGACTCGAATCGAACGCCGCAGAAAACGCGGTGAAATCCAGGAAGAAACCGAAGCCACCACCACGATTCCGGATTGGTCCGATGTTCAGGAGGAGATCGAAGACACAATAGTAAGGACCAATCCGCAGCTTACCGAAGTGAGGGTGTTTCAAAGAGTCGCGCCCGGACACTGGGCTGAGAAACTTAGAATGCCCGTGGATGCGGGTCCGCTCCCGGTGGAAGAGGAGAAGGCGGCTTCACAACAGATTGAAACGGCCAAGGTGGTTTCGGTGGGTCAGCAAGGCGCGAGCAAGTTGATCGCGGCTACGGCGGGCGTCAACGTCGTGGACGCAGGAGGGCCCACGCACTTCGGAACAGTCGATGTGCTGCTCACCTTCGATGAGACTCATAGCTCAGTTGCAGAGCTGCGCCGCTTGATGTGGCCGCTGATGGTGCTTGCAATCATCTCGATCACCTTGATGACTTATTTTCTCTTCCGGCACATGGTCTACAAGCCGATCGACAGTCTGTTGCTAGCGATGTCGAAAGCGGAAGAGGGCGATCTTGCCGCCGAGGTTGAACCCGCCGCGCCCTACGAGATCGGTCTTCTGACTTCACGATTCAATCGAATGCTCGGCCGCATTCGACAGATGACTCAGCAACTGAATCTCGAACAGCGCCGGCTTGAAGACCGCGTTCACGAAGCGACTGCTGAAATTGCCGATCGCACCGGACAACTCGAGGAGGCGAACCTGAGTTTGTTCGAGATGCAAAGGCAATTGACTCAACTCGAGAGGCTGGCGGCGGCCGGGCAACTCGCGGCGCAGTTCGCTCACGAAGTCGGCACACCGCTCAATCTGATCTCGGGTCACGTGCAATTGCTTCGCGCGCGAGCGAGAGATGAGCGAATGATCCAGCGGCTTGATATCATCGCCGGCCAGATCGACAGAATCACCGAAATAGTTCGGTCGATGCTCGACTCAACTCGAAGACCCATTCCAAGACTCGAGTCCGTCGACATCAACTCACTTCTCGTTCACATACTCGATGCAACACAGCCGACCTTGATGTCTCGAAACGTCGGGCTTGAAACTGAGATGAGCGCGGGACTACCGCCGATCGAAGCCGATGCCGACCAGTTGCAGCAAGTCTTCATAAACCTCATCAACAACAGCCTGGATGCGATGCCGCTTGGAGGAGAGCTGAGAGTCTCGACGGCGCTTGATCGAGAATCGGTTGTAATCGACTTGGCTGATAGCGGCGAGGGGATCGCCAGGGATCAACTCGATCTGATCTTCGATCCATTGTTTTCGACAAAGCACGGCCGCGGAACCGGGCTCGGGCTGACGATCGTGAAGCAGATAGTCTCTGAACACAACGGAGAGGTCGAGGTCGAAAGCGAACCCGGCAAACACACTACGTTCCGCATAAGACTGCCTATCCAGCCGGCCGCGAATGTGGTTGCGAGGCACATCGCCGGAGCATCAAGGACAGTATCGAGCTTTGAAGTGGCTGATGAATCCGGACTCGAGCTCGAAGATCCGGCGCTGGTGGATGAATGAAACGAATTCTTGTCATAGACGATGATCTCGAGACGTGTAACTTCCTCACGGAAATCTTCGCGGAAGAAGGTTGGGAAGTCGCTTCGAGCCAGAGTGCGGAAGCCGCTCGCGAAGCAGTTGAGACGACCCATCGTGATTTGATTGTCAGCGACATCAATCTGGGCGGGCGGACGACCGGCGTTGCGCTGCTCAAGGAATTCAAAGCCATCTCACCGGACTCCGAAGTCATTCTGATCAGCGGATTCGGCACGCTGGAAACGGCAGTCGAAGCCGTTCGCGAAGGTGCGTTTGATTACATCAGCAAGCCTTTCAATGTGAATGAAGTCATCGCTACCGCTCGCCGGGCGCTAAAGGGGAGAGATGCGGGCGCGCCCGCCGCGGTATTGCTAAAGGAGTACAGCGAAGCGTCCGGGTTGGTCGGGCACAGTCATAAGATGATCGACCTCTATAAGGAGATCGCGCTTGTAGCTGCCTCTCGCTCGACCGTTCTGATAACCGGCGAATCAGGAACAGGGAAGGAGCTGGTCGCGCGCGCGTTGCATCGCAACAGCCCCAGGGCGTCCGGGGCTTTCGTTGCGGTCAACTGCGGCGCTATTACCGAGACGCTTCTGGAGTCTGAGTTGTTCGGGCATGTCAAAGGTAGCTTCACCGGAGCGACCGCCGACAAGCGCGGGCTTTTCGAAGAGGCAAATCAGGGAACCATTTTCCTGGATGAGATCGGTGAGACGAGCCTCGGGTTGCAAGTTAAGTTACTGAGAGTGCTGCAGGAGAGCGAGATCCGCAGAGTCGGAAACGCCCGCTCCGTTCGAGTCGACGTCAGAGTGCTTGCGGCGACCAATCGAAATTTGGAGCGCGAAGTCACGGAAGGCCGATTCAGGGAAGACCTCTTCTATCGTTTGAGCGTTGTGACGTTGCGAGTTCCGCCGTTGAGAGAGCGGGCCGACGATCTGGCGCTTCTAGCGGCGCACGCGTTGAGGCAGGCTCGAGAAGCCGGAGCGCGTGCGGCTACGATTTCGGAAGAGGCGCTCGCCACGCTGAGCCAGTACGGTTGGCCGGGCAATGTCCGGGAGCTCGAGAATACGATCGCTCACGCCGCGCTTTATGCTCGCGGCAAAGTAATTACGCCCGAAGACCTTCCTCCCAAGGTTCGAAATCACGCTCGAGCAGGGGAGCCCGAGAATAAGACCCAATCAATGTTCAAGGATCTTCCGTCGCTCGACGAGCTGGAACGACGTTACTTGATCCACGTGCTGCAAGCGGTTGGCGGCAGTAGAACGCGCGCGGCAGAAGTTTTGAAGATTGATCGCCGGACGCTTTATCGAATGGCTGAAAGGTTCGCAATCAATCTCAAAGAAAGCGCAGAGTAGCACAGACTTTAGTCAGTATCTTTCAGCGAAGACTATCGTAAAGGGATTGGACAGGATACAGACTAAAGTCTGTGCTACTTGTGGCTGTTTTGTTAGCTCAGACAAAACGGCCACACGCGATCTCTCCCTCGCAGTGATCTGACTGAGCGTCTAATCAACTAAACTCGCCTGATCTTCGACTTAATGAATCAGCGAACCTTGACGCGTATGGGCACGCGCCTTGCAGTCCTTGAGGTGACTTGCCCCGACGAGACTTAGCGGCCTCGCTTTAGTATCTAGTCCGCGGCAAGAAAACTTCTACGGAGGACAATGATGAAAAGGATCCTTATCAGTGCTGTATTAGCTCTAGCTCTCGCCGGGACAAGTGCATTCGCGGCGCAGAACAAGAATGCGCCGAAGAAGCCGGCCGCGAAGACTGCGACCGCTGCTCCGGCAGACACTGGAACGATGAAGGCCAAGCCGAAGGCTAAGCGCAAGAGGAAGGCAAAGAGGAAGACCGCTGCTGCCAACGCCAACAACATGGGTGGCACGATGAAGTCCAAGGCAAAGACCAAGAACAAGAATATGTAGTTCGAATCAGCACCACTCAGTTCTCAAGAGCGGGTCGGCCCCGGGGCTGGTGCTGACCCGCTCTGCTTTTTGACTTTATACATTAGCAAACTTGCTTAAATGCAAACTTCGAAACGCTCTACAGTGTCTAAGCTAATGGACGCGCGAATCAAGAACGAGAGACGGCGCGGCGCCGAACGAAACAAGGTGGTGTAGTCGTGAGCAAGTTAGTAAAAATCCTTGGCGTTATCCTCATAGCGTTCTCTCTGTCGAGCTTTCTCTTGTACAGATTGAGGCTCGGAAGTTCGCTGCGCCCATCTCGGCAGAACCAATCAAGGCCGATGCTCACTGAGGAAACCAGAGTCGTCGAGGGTCAGATTCAGACGGTAGATGCCGGCGCTCACACCTTTGTCCTGTTAAACGACGGCGAGGAAGTGATGCTCGCCTTTGATGAGAGAACATCGATACTCGAGTCCGGCAAACCGGTTCAGCCGGCTTCAATGACGTCGGGCACTCCTGCGAAGGTTAAATACACGCAAAGGGGCGGCAGGAAGTGGGCTCGCAAGATCGAGCTGGTTCCCGCTGAGCCTCCGGACGCTTCCGATTCATATTAACGCTTCGATTCTTCAATAGAGAATTCTTCAATAGAGACATGTAGGGGCGGTCCTCAGTGGCCGCCCCTCTTTCATAAGGTAGACGATTTGCCATACAAGAGGGGGCGGCCACTGACGACCGCCCCTACATGGCACTGGTTAGTTGTATGGCTCATGACGCTGCTGATATATTGATTGAGTTCGATCGAGATACACTCCACTCGGCTCATGAACAAAGTTATCAAGCTCTCACGTGAATCCGCCGCACTCGTAGTCATCGACATGCAGGAGGCCTTTCGCCCCGTGATGTCAGACTTCGGCGAAGTTGCGGTTCGCATCGCGACTGCAGTTGAAGGCGCAAGACTTCTTGAAGTTCCGGTGATTGTAACCGAGCAGTACCCGAAGGGACTGAAGCATACCGCCGAAGAAATTGTCGCGCGGCTGCCGGCAGAGTTGGAGGCGATCGAAAAATCATGTTTCAGCTCTTGCGGCGCGGACGATTTTCTTTCGCGGCTGACCCGCAGCAACAAGAAACAGGTGCTTGTTTGCGGCATCGAAGCGCATATCTGCGTCCTGCAGACGTCTCTGGATTTGCTCGAGCGCGGCTTCGAAGTATTCCTGCTTGTCGATTGCATCACGTCTCGCAAAGCTGAGAGCAAACAGGTTGCGTTGGCACGCCTGGCGCAGGCGGGAGCCATCCTTTCGACCCTCGAGATGTCGCTGTTCGAAATGATGGGAAGCGCCGATTCACCTCAGTTCAAGCCAATACAAAATCTTATCAGATAGGTGTTAGAGATTGGGGGTTGGCGTTGGACCAACCCCCAACCCCTATCCCCCGACCCCCAATGATGAATCTAAACCCGAAGCAACAAGAAGCGGTGGAAACAATCGAAGGGCCTTTGCTGGTTCTGGCCGGCGCAGGTTCGGGGAAGACCCGAGTCATCACTCAACGCATCGTCCATCTGATCGAGCAAGCCGGAGTGCCTCCCTGGAAGATACTTGCGGTCACGTTCACCAACAAAGCTGCAGGAGAAATGAAATCGCGGGTGGAGGCTACTCTCGATTCCGAGATGCGCACTTCGTCGCCGCTGATCTCGACCTTTCATTCGCTTTGCGTCCGCATACTGCGGCGGAATGTGGAAGCGCTCAACGCCGGTTACACGCGGAGTTTCACGATCTACGATCAGGACGACCAGGTGCGTTTGGTTCGTCAGATAATGAAAGAGCTGGACATCGACGACAAGTCACTAACGGCGCGCCAGGCGCTAAGCGGAGTAAGCTGGGCCAAGAACCATGGGACTTCACCCGCCGCCTCCGCGAATCAGGGCGAACACGTTACCGAGCGCGCCGAGAAGATTGCTCGGATCTATAAGCTTTACGAAGAACGGCTGAAGAAAGCCAACGCATTCGACTTCGATGATCTGTTGATTAAGGCGGTGGAGCTTTTGCGCCGCGTACCTGAAGTTCGCCAGTATTATCACGACCGCTTCCGCCACCTGATGATCGATGAGTTCCAGGATACAAACGGGATTCAGTATGATCTCGCACATTTGATTGCAGTCGGCTCGCCACGAAAGGACGGTGCGATCAATCCGGCGGGTCTGTGGCAGGAACGCAGCCTCTGCGTAGTAGGCGATATCGATCAGAGCATTTATTCATTCAGAGGCTCCGACTTCAATATCATCCTGGGGTTTCAACACGACTTTGCCGGCACAAAGATCATCAAGCTCGAGCAGAACTATCGGTCCACTCAAACGATCCTCGATGCCGCCAACAAGATTATCGAGTGCAATAGCCGCCGGCTGCCCAAGACGCTTTACGCGACTGAGGAGCTGGGGCAGGGCGAGAAGATTGGATACTACCAGGCATATGATGCGGAATCAGAAGCCAGGTTTGTGACAGACAGGATCGTCGATCATCAGCGCCAGAGCCACGATTTACGCTCTGTCGTGTTGTACCGCACAAACGCGCAGTCGCGGTTGTTCGAAGAAGCGCTCAGACGGCGAGGGATCGCCTACAACATTGTCGGCGGTTTCTCCTTTTATGACCGCGCTGAAGTGAAGGACATCATCGCTTACCTGAAGCTCGCGATGAACCCGCGGGATGACATCGCAATGGCACGGGTGATCAATTCGCCGCCGCGCGGGATTGGCAAGACGACGATCGATGTGCTTCAAAGCAAGCAGCGCGATCTTGGGATTTCGATGTGGGAAACGGTCGAGCTGGCGGTCGCGAACCGGGCAGTTGGACCGCGCGCGACATCTGCGCTTGAAGGATTCACGCACGTGATCAGGGGTCTTGGCGACAGGGTCGCGGAAGCTCAGCCGCTTGCCGAGATCGTCAGGGCAGCAACGCTCGATACCGGCTACGTCAGCTCGCTTCAAGAAGAGAAGACTGTTGAAGCCGAGGGAAGACTGCTGAACATCGAGGAGCTCGTGACCGCCGCTGTCGAAGCGGAAGAGCAGGAAGAGTCCTTGCAGGATTTCATCGATCACGCGGCGCTGGTATCGGATACCGATCAATACAAAGCCGATGCCCGAGTAACATTGATGACCATGCATTCGGCCAAGGGTCTCGAGTTCCCGATCGTCTTTATCGTCGGTATGGAAGAGGGACTCTTTCCTCATTCGCGTGCGTTGGCCAGTGAAGAAGAACTGGAAGAGGAGCGACGGCTGTGCTACGTCGCGATTACTCGCGCGCAGCAGAAACTCTACATTGCGCACGCGATGCAGCGACGCATCTTCGGAGAAGAGGACGTGACCGAGCCGTCGAGGTTCCTGAATGAGCTCCCGCTCGAGCTGATGCACAATCTTTCAACCGGGCCGTCGTGGCTGGGGTTCGCCGAAAGTCCCGCGACTCGTCAGAATCGGGAAGCTGTGGCGGCGATGCGCGGTGACTCGCCGCGCCCGGTGAAGAAGACTTCCAACTATGCCGGCAAGACCTATAACTCAGTCGATGGGGTGCGTGAGTTTTTCAAGCAACGTACAAGCTCAGGAGCTGGACAGCCGGCAAGAGGCACAGACGGGCCGAGGGGCAGAGGAGTAGAGGAGCGGAGGGGACGAGGAGACCGAGGCTCGTCTTCGCGAGCCGGGGCCTCTGGATCCTCGGGTGACATTCGGGTCGGCGCGCGCGTGAAGCACGAGAAGTACGGCACGGGCGTTGTGCTTCGTTCTGAAGGAGCAGGCGATGACGCGAAGCTCACGATCAGTTTTCCCGGTTATGGTCAAAAGAAGTTCGTAGCAAAATTCGTTTCGCTCGAGAAGGCATAACTCGCTCTAAACCGCTTAGAGATTGATAGTGTTCGAATTCTGCGTTGCTTAATAACCTCCGCGTGCTTTGCGGTCCTTTGCGCCTTTGCGCTGGGTATTGAAGGAGTAAGACCCAATACTCAACGCAAAGGCGCAAAGGACCGCAAAGCACGCGAAGGACTGACCACACGTTACAAGTCAGCAACTCAATAAGCGAACACTACCTGGAGATCGCTGTCATGGTTAAAGTCGCCGCCGTCCAGGCCGGACCAATCTACCTCGACCTGCAGCAATCTCTCGCAAAGGCAAAAACCCTCATTGCTGACGCAGCAGCCCTCGGGGCAAACCTAATAGTCTTTCCAGAAACGTGGCTTCCCGGTTATCCGGCATGGCTAGACTGCTGTCGAGATGTCGCGGTTTGGGATCACGAACCGACTAAGAGAGTCTTTGCTCGTTTGATGGAGAACTCGGTAGTCGTGCCGGGGCCGGTCACTGAGACCCTCGGCAAGGTCGCGCGGGAGCATGACTTAGTGCTCAACATCGGCGTCAACGAAAGAGTCGTTGGAGGTCCGGGACGCGGCACGCTCTACAATACAATGCTGACCTTCGGAGCAGACGGCACATTACTGAATCATCACCGTAAGATCATGCCGACTTACACCGAGCGGATGATCTGGGGGCAAGGCGACGGCTCGAGCTTACGTGCTGTACAGACCGGATCTGGGAGAGTCGGGGGATTGATCTGCTGGGAGCACTGGATGCCGCTTGCCCGTCAGGCGCTGCATCAGTCGGGCGAAGACATTCACGCAGCCGCCTGGCCCCAGGTAAAGGAGATGAATCTGATCGCGAGCCGGCACTATGCGTTCGAAGGCCGATGCTTCGTCGTTGCCTGTGGAGCAATACTGAAGGCGAGTGAATTGCCGGCAGAACTTCCATTGATCGATTCACTGAAGCAACAGCCCGAATCATTCGTGCTCAATGGAGGAAGCGCGATCATCGCTCCGGATGGCTCGGTGCTTGCGGGTCCCGTCTTCAATGAGGAAGTAATCCTGACTGCGGAGATCGATCTGTCGCGAATCGCGAAAGAGAGCCTCGCGCTTGATGTGACTGGCCACTACTCGCGTCCGGACATCTTTGATCTGAAGTTAAAGGTCTAGAGACTTGTAAGGGCGGTCCTCCGTGGCCGCCCCTCTTGCGTCCAAAGAGCGCCGTTTTATAAAGAGGGGCGGACACGGAGGACCGCCCTTACATGACTTCCCCTAGTTCCTTGTGAACTCCACCGCCACTGCATCGCCCGCGAACTTCGACTGGCCCGTCATCGGCTTGAAGTAAATAAACGCGATCTTGTTGACGCTGCCACAGTTTATCGTGCCTGCTTCGAATGACGGATCCTGGCTGTAAAACTCGAGCTTTTCTTTGTCGCTTACGGTGAATCGCAGCAAATCACTCGCAGTGTTGACCACCAACGTCCACTTTCCGTTCTTACATTCGATCGAGGCCAGCACGCCGCGAATAGTCTGCGTTCCTTCGAGCTTGAGCGACGGTCGACGAACGAGCCGCGGAGGTGTAGGCGAACTCTCAGAGCTCGTCACCGGCGCGCCGGTCCTTCTCGTATCGCTGTCAGCGCGAGACGGCTCGGCCGGCGCGGGACGCGTGTAGTACTCGATCATCTTCATCGTCGACTCGGCAGCCGATTTCAATCCCGGTTCAGCATCGGAAGCAAGAAGCGGCTCAAGCGTCTTCTTTGCCGCGTCGTAGTCCTGCATTCGAGCTTGAATCTGCGCGAGCGTCAGCACGAAGTGTGAAGTCTGCGGCTCCAGTCGTAGAGCGGTCTTCACAAGCTCCGCACCCTCTTTGAGGCTCTCTCCCGTCGCAAGCGACAAGAACCCCAGAGCGTAATAAGCGTGAGCGAAACCCGGCATGAGTTTGATCGAAGTCTTCAACTCGTTTGCGATTTGCTGGGCCAGCGCCGGCGTCAATGGTCCAACTGCGTGGCGTTGTAGAGCCTCGGCATAGTAGTAGTGAGCCAGGTAATTCTTCGATCCGCGAGTGGCGGCCTGCTTGAACTGCTCCATCGCTTCATCGAATTTGTTACGGCGAGTCGCGATAAACCCAAGTCCTTCATATGAGCGCGGCATCTCCGGATCAAGAGCGATCGCCTGCTTGAAGAGGGTCTCGCCTTCATCAAGTCGATTGGTTCGCGCAAGCAGGTTCCCAAGATAAGCCAGGGCCTCCGCGTCGGTAACCGGTTTTACCGTCATCTCCTTTTCGCCTTCGGTGCTCGCAAGCGTGTAAACATTGATCGTGTACTGACTGTTGCCGACGTAACTTCGCAGTTGTTTCTCGACTGTAGCCATGTCTGATTTGAATGCCTGGGTAAATGCCCGATTGATGTCGACGCCTTGATTGAACTGATTTATGAAGTCGATCAACTGCGGGCGTCTCTGAGTCTTGTCACCAAACGCGAAATAGTGACAAAGCGCCCACGACTCGGCGTAGAAGATGCTCTGCTTATCGCGTTCGTTGTAGATGGAGGATTCGTGATGAACGTTGAACAAGGTCTGAAGCGGAATGAACTTATTCTCGCGGAGCAGAAAAACGTGATTGTCGATCGGAGCGCCGAGAGTGACTTTGTTGTCCTTAACGTCAAAACTCGAATAGAGCTCGGCCAATCCTTCCTTGAGCCACAGCGGCCATGGGCGCGGCGTCGTGCTCGTCAGCAGATGTGTGTACTCGTGATAGATAACCGACATAGGCCGCTGATCGTTCGCGCTTATGTCCAGCGCGATGAGGTTCTCGTCCTGCCCGGGCTGGAAGTAACCCGCTACGTTGGTTGGCTTGCCGTTATAGAGCGGCTTGTACGGTTTGAATGACCCGTCGTTCTTGAAAACCATCACCGTCGTCGGAATAGAGCGCACCGCCGGAAGGTTGAAAAGCTTTGAGAACACGTAATGAAACTGTTCAAGCTTGAGAGCCACCTTGCGCGTCTCGCCCTCGTCGGCGTTGCTGATGATGTTGAAGTTCTTGGTTGTGAGGTTAATCCATTTGTCTTTTGCCTGCACCGTAGACACTGACAAGGCGACGGCTATACAAGCGAACACGAACGTTGCTCTGACACGAATGCGTTTCATCAAAGTACTCCGGGACCGATGAATGAGGGTTGAGCCGGCAGCGGTTTTAATCGCTCTGCCAGCCTTGAGAATTGTTACCGAGGCTCGCCGCCTAAGTCAATGCGCGGTGGCGAGATCATAGTCTGTTGGTCGCTCACCATCGATTTGCTCCTCTGCGTCCTCGGCGTCCTTGTGGTTTTCTTAATCAGTGCTGGGATCAACCGCGGAGCAAGGACGCCGAGGACGCAGAGGACTGCCTTGTCGGCCCAATACGCTATTACTCTCACCAGTCATCACGATTCGCTCGAGATAATCTTCTGTCTTGAACCATCAGAGATATGCTTCCAATTTTGTGTTGCCCTTTTTCGGCCGTGCGACCTATGATTGCCTCAGCCGTGGAGTGACTCCTAACGCGGGAGTAGATTTGCCCCCGAAGTGGAGCGGGCTCGATTACCCGGATCTGATGCCCAATCTGTAAACCGCTGATCAATCCCCTGATCATTACGAACCAATAACTTGGCTGTGATGCATTAATCTCCGTCGCCGGAAGAGTTTTGCATACTCTTTGAAGCCACGCCCGAGGTTGTACTTCGATTGACCCGGGTATTTTAGAGGCGAACACAAGTCATTCAGCATCAGGAGAGTCGCACGATGAATAATGCTCAGGGCTCGATTTTGATTGTCGACGACGAAGGACCAGTCTTGGAGCTGATAAGCATCGCGCTTAGCCCCAAGTATTCCTGCACGGTTGCTGCAAGCGCAGACGAAGCGATCGCGCTGTTTGCGGAACAAAGCTTCGACCTGGTATTGGCCGACATAACCATGCCGGGAATGTCGGGACTAGAGTTGTGCGCGCTGTTAAACAAAAAGTCCCCCGATACTGTGGTGGTGATAGTGTCAGGCCTAAGCGACATCCAATCGGCTATTAAGGCAATGCAGCAAGGCGCGTTTGACTATGTGGTTAAGCCTTTCGAGCTGTCGCAGATATCCGTAGCCGTCGAGCGAGCGCTGCGCCACCAGTCGCTGCTTGCGTTCAAGCATGACTATGAACGTTCGCTCGAGGAGACGGTGCGCACCAGGACGCTCGAGCTTCGGCTGCTCAATGAGAACCTCAAAGATATGATCGAGATTCTCTACTCGAACTACAGGGCGACGCTTCGGGCGCTGGCGAAGGCGCTTGAAGCAAGGGACGTCGAGACGCACGGACATACAGAACGCGTCGTCGCTTATTGCCTGACGCTTGGCAGGCAGTTGGGCTTGAGCCAGAGAGACTTGATCGTGCTGGAACAGGGTGCGCTTCTACACGACATAGGGAAGATCGGCGTTCGCGATTCTATTCTTCTAAAACCGGGCCCGCTTAGCGACGATGAGTGGGTTGAAATGAAGGCGCACATCGATCACGGTCTGGAAATAATCAACGGCGTTGACTTCCTAGCCGGGGCGCGCTCGGTTGTCGGTCAGCATCACGAAAAATTCGATGGCAGTGGTTATCCGAATAGCTTCGCAGGCGAGTCGATACACCTTCACGCGAGGATCTTCGCGGTAGCCGATGCGTTTGATGCGTTGACCAGCGACCGGCCATATCGGGCCGGGCGGCCTTACGACCAGGCGTGCCAGGAAATCGTCGCAAGCGCCGGTACCCATTTCGATCCGAAGGTTGTTGATGCCTTTCTCACGATTCCGGAAGCGCGACTGACGGAGATACGACGCGAAGTTGTGCAACAGCGGTATACGGACCAAATCATCGATGAGCGCGAGATTCGATCATATATTGTTTCGTTGAAGGATCGCGGTGTGAGCCTGCAGTCGACCGCCTCACCGGACCTCAATCTTCTCTGATGCTTTTCTTGCTTCGGGTGAGTGCACAACGATGGGAAGCGTTTTGCCCAAGACAGAGCTGTTCGGGCGGCGCACTCCAAATCAAAATTAAGTACCGCTGATACTTTCAATGACTATCGCTCCGTCTCCGTTTTTGCTATACAGAACTATAGAGTGAGAAGCAAAGCTGACAGGGTTTGGGTGACAGTGGCTTTCTTCCTTTGTTGCTGCGGAGCGGCGAGCGCGCAGACGCAATCGGCTCCGGCGGCGACCGAGCCGCCGTTCATCGTTCCGGCGCGCCCAACGGTCTCGAACCCCGCTGAGTTCCAAAAGCCTGGCGTCCTTCAACTCGAATTGGGTTACAACGCCAACCTCCACGCCTCTGGAGTCAGCAGTGAACAAGACACGCCCATCGCCATTCGGTTCGCCGCCAGTTCGCGGGTGCTCCTGGAAGCCGACATCGACGCGGTTATTTTGCAAACCGCGACTGGTCAGGAAAAGGTTGCGGGGTTCGGCGACTGCCAGTTTGGCATTCAGACAGTACTGCTTCACGAACACCAGACCTCGCCGGGAGTGGCGCTGGCCTACTACATCAAAACTCCGACGGCGAGCAGCACGAACGGTCTTGGAACAGGCAGAGTAGATCACAACTTCATCGCGCTTGTGAGCAAGACCGTTGACAGGACCACGCTCGACCTAAACGCAATATACCTATTGGCTGGCCGGACATCGGGCAAAGGACACGCGTTGAGTGGGCAAGGCGCTTTCGCCGTCTCTGAAGCGCTGACAAAACGATTTGGCGTTCAGGGAGAGATCAGTGGTTTTAGCAGGAACGATGAACAGCGCGGGGCAATGGTAGGACTCTCGGTTGCGACCTATCAAGTCAACGAGCGGCTGGTGCTGGATGCGGGCGTGCGATTCGGCTTGACTCACGGCGCGCCCTCGACCGGATTCGTAGCGGGAATGACGGTGGGAGTCGCGGACCTTTACAGGAAGAAGCGCTAGTACTCAGCTCACACTCAAGGTGATCGCCCTTACAGGTGTCAGGCAAGCTGCGCTATTGACCTCGGCCAAGCCGAGGGCTAGGTTAGTCGCATGGATGATCCAACCCACCCGAAAGCCGCGATGGACAACGCCGAAGTCGCGCGTGTGCTTCAGCAGATTGCCGATATGCTCGAGTTCCAAAACGAGAATCCTTTCAAGTTCCGTTCCTATCAGATGGCCGCGGAGACTATCGGATCGATGGGCACGCCGATCACTGACATCACCGCCCGCGGTGGCGCCGGCGAACTCCAAAAGATTCCCGGCATCGGCAAGACAATCAGCTCCCAGATAATCGAGATCATTGAAACGGGTAGGTCTCCGTACTTCGACGAGCTGACCAGGACTGTGTCGGCCACTGTCCTCGACCTGCGTCGCGTATCGGGCATTGGACTCAAGACTGCGCAATTGCTCTATCGGGATTTTGGAATAAAGAGTCTTCGCGAACTGAAATCGTTTGCTGAAAGCGGCGGGTTGGCGTCGGTCCCCGGGCTAGGCGAGAAAACGGTCGCGCGAGTAATGAAATCGCTCGAGCGTCTGCTGGGGGAGTGACGTTGGAATATTGAGGAATCCTCCGTAGCGTTCGGATTCTGCGTCGCTTAGTAAGCTTCGCGTGCTTTGCGGTCCTTTGCGTCTTTGCGTTGAGTATTGGGTATTGAGGGGGTAAGACTTAATACTCAGCGCAAAGACGCAAAGGACCGCAAAGCACGCGAAGGAACTGACCCGACGTTAGAAGTCAGCAACCCAATAACCGAACACTACGCAATCCTCAATCTTCAAATTTCCGTCCCTGGTGGGTAGGCGAAACCACAACTCGCGATTTGCCAGCCTTCCTGTCTTCTCAGCAATTCAAGATTGATTACATAGGGACGATTAAGCAGCACTGCGACTTCAGGCGGAAAGGTAATTGGCCAGACACGCTCTTCAGAGATCAGGTCCTCGGCCTCCACGAGAGAGCCTTCGACGCGAATGATCCGAAAGTAGCCTTCCAGTGCGCCAATGTTTCCTGGAATGTCGATGTCGTATTGACTGCTTCCGCCTTCTTCGAATGACGTAAGAAATTCGGGGAAGGTAAATGCCCCGCGTCGTTCCTGAATCCAACTCGATAACAGCCGCGTTATCTCGATCGCTTGCGGGAGGGTCTCGCGCAATTCAGCTAGAGTCTGCGAACATCGTTCGGTCAGCTTCTCGCCGGTGGTTTCTTCGACCCACCCCAGTAAGGCAGTCACCGAAGCCAGAAGCTGTTGCGGCTCTGGAAGGTGATCAGAGTGAGGAAGGTCCGAACCCGGTAAGCGAGGTTCAGGCGTCGAAGCGCGCTCGATAGATTCCGGAGTATTGAGGCTCGATGTGCAGGCTTTTTCCAGATACCATCGCGCAAGAAAGTCGCCCAGGCTCTCTGCGTTCAATGCGTTGAGCAACGAATCTGCCGAATAGTAAGAGATCAGTAACTGTGTTGTTCGCTCGTGGGCGTGCGATTGAAGTTGAGGCGTGGAAGTGTTTGGATTCTGGCTGATGGATTCGAGAAAGCCTGCCGTTGCTTCAGCGAGCTTCATCGCTTCTTTGTTGACGGGCTCTTGCTTCCGTGCGCTTTCCCTGATGCTTGACGCCCAGATGCCGGTTTAGCTGCTGTTTTCGATTTGGGAACAGCTTTGCGTTTTGCAGTGGATTTGCTTTTGACTCGCGTGATGCGGGCCGAACGCGCGGGGGCAGTCTTCCTGACGGTAGGTTTGACCTTCGCCTTTGCGCGCGAGGTCTTCGCTGCAGGTCCGCTCTTACTGCGCGGTTTTGGTTTCGCGTCAGATGTAGCGGGCTTCTCGGAGTGATGGTTTCCGTCGAACAGGTCCCAAAGCTGTTGATCGTCTTTCAGATCCTCGAGCCCATCGACCGGCTGTTTGTAATGGAGCAGGACAGCGTAGAGATGCTCAAGCGAAAAGTCTTTATCGCCTATAATAGTACGCAGGACCTTCTCGACGCGCAGAGGAAATTGCTCGGCAACACGCTCGAACGCAACAATCGGAATGTCCGGGTTCTTGATGTAGGTCCAAACGAGTTCCTTCCAGTCGGCGGCATGGCGATCCGGCTCGTCGGTTTCAAACACTCGCTTGAATCTGGTGAAGTCCGGCAACAGAACAATGCCATCGAAGTCGTCGCAGAGAATAGTGACTTCACCGGCGCCCACAACAGGCTGGGGAAGCGGCGGGAGATTGGGAACGCTCAGTTGCTGGCCGAGCTCCTTTTGAAATCTTTCGGCGGGAGTCATTCCGGTCTCCGGGTCGCGACGCTCGGTGAGCAGGTAGCGCTGAAATCTTTCAAGAGTCGCGTTGAGCTTTCCCGACGGAACGGTGAGCTCATCGCAGCCAAAAAGATCGCAGAACGCGCTGACCTGTTCGCGTCGCGCTCTTTCGACCGCCTCAGGCGAATCGAACGCATCGAACGCGCGTCGCATCTCGAGCCACGCAAGCGCGGATTCTCGATCGGGCATTACAAATTGAAGTCCCGAAAAAATCAGATCGTCGCCCAGCGGAAGGAGTCGCGCGATGAGGAACTGCCCGCGCTTGAAAGGAGCCCGCTCGATGCTTGTCTTGACCGTATAGGCGTCGCCGCTGTCCAGTTCCTTTAGTTCCACCGAGAACTTGCCGATTGCGCGAATCTCAAAAACGCTGTTGATTGAATCGAGCCAGTCGAGAAGCATCTCGCCCTCGGGTTCCTCAAGGTCCGGATGCGCGTCCAGGTAATAGTCGATTACGGAGTCGCCATTTTCATCAAACCAGTCGAACAGGAACCAATCGAGGACGCTTTCAGCTTCGTGTTCGTCCTCCGGATTCGCGCCTTCGAAGAAGAGTTTGGTTTGAATGTCGTATTCGTCCCTGAGCGGACCCGTTGTAGCAAACGTAACCAATTCGTTCTTGAAATGCTCAGCGCGCTCGAACTCGGTCGCGTAATCGGTTGTTGATTTCGTTGCTGACGACATCCGCTTCTCCTGATCGCGTTGAGGTCCGGTTGCTTTGCTGCCGCGAAAAGGAATTCTATTCCCCGCTTTCGAATTACGTCAAATGAGCGGTGCCCCGCGATTCTCTCGAAAAGACGCAAAGGGCGAGATGTCATATAGCAAGTCTCTTCGTGCGACTAATGAGTTGCATACAGATAGTCGCTAATAGTGAGCGTCACTGTAGGCTCAGTAACTCGACCCAGCTACAAGAGAAAGGAGAGACGATGGGCATGAGATTCCTCAAGTTCTGCGTAGTGGTGTGTTTTGTTTTTGCCTCACTCAATCTGTTTGCGTTCACAGGTCCGATAGACACGGCTTCGGCACAAAGCGTCTTCGCGGAGGCTACCGAAGCGGCGACCGGATTCGACAACCGAAGCAACGGCGCAGCCGACGCGAGAACATTCCGAAACGACAGGCAGCTATTTGAAAAGAGGGAGACGATAGAGGATGGCCTGGGCCCGGTGTTCAACGGCGCTTCGTGCGCCGAGTGCCACTTGAATCCAGTGCCCGGTGGAGACAGCAGAGTGTTTGTGCTCAGAGCAGGGAAGTTCGATGGCCTGGAGTTTATTCCGTCGCCCGGAGGCTCGCTGATTCACGCGAGGGCCATTAACCCCGCTATTCACGAGGTCTTGTTGCCGGGCTACGATGTGGTCGCTATGCGAAGGTCGTTGAGCGTGCTGGGTGACGGATATGTCGAAGCAATCGACGACAACGCGCTATACGCGATCGCGAGCCAGCAGCCAGCGCAATCGAATGGGCGCATCGCTGGTCAGGTTATTCAAGTGCCGCTGGTCGAAGCACCAGGCATGACCCGCGCCGGCCGTTTCGGCTGGAAGAACGTTCACGCAAGCCTGGTATCGTTCGCGGGCGATGCCTACCTTAATGAGATGGGAATCACAACGCCGATGTTTCCAGTTGAGGATTTGTCCAACGGGCGGCCGGTTGCCGCTTTTGATCAAGTGCCGGATCCCGATGAAGCCGACAACGACGACATCGAGGCTTTCGCAAGGTTCATGAGGGCGACCAAGGCTCCATCCCGCGACGGTGCGCTTGCGGGGACCTCCGACGCGCAGATCGGGGAGAATATGTTCAGCTCGATCGGTTGCGCCATCTGTCACGTCAGCAGCTTCACGACTCTGCCGGCTGGTACTCTCATCAATGGAAACACCTTCAAGGTTCCGGATGCGATTGGCGACAGGACGATTCACCCCTACAGCGACTTCTTATTGCACGATGTCGGGACGGGCGATGGCATAGTTCAAAACGGCGGGCCTGAGACTCGAAATAAGATTCGCACGGCGCCGCTATGGGGATTGAGAACGAGAGGTCAGCTCATGCACGACGGCTCTGCTACGAGCGTCGAGCAGGCGATCTTTAAACACGCCGGTGAGGCTTCTTTCGTCACCGACAACTATCGGGCGTTGAGCAAGAAGAAGCAGGCAAGGTTGGTTACGTTTCTACGGTCACTGTAGATCACCTTTGCGAGCTTTGCGGGAAACAGAAACAACTTTAGCGCAAAGCTCGGAAAGGACCGCAAAGCCCGCAAAGAATCCGCGACATCATTCCTTCTCAAAGTTGAAACCCCTCCGACCGCGATGCTAGACTGCGCCTATGAACAGCCGTCAGGGCGCGAGCCGCGCTGCGTCCGGCAACATTGCCTGGACCCTCTCCCGCAGGCTGGGCATGGTGATCGTGCTCGCCCTTGCCTTTTTCCTAAGCGCAATCGTTACGATCTACACCCTGTTCCGCAGCGGCGACACCCAGGTGCCTTACGTCGTGGGCCGATCGCAGACCGAAGCACAGAAGCTCGCCGAACAGGCCGGGCTTCGAGTGAAGATACAGATGCGCAACGATCCAGGCGTTCCTGCAAATTCAGTAATCGAGACTCGCCCCGGCGCCAATTCGTCAGTAAAAAAGGATTCAGTTCTGACGATTGTCGTGAGCAGCGGACCTCAAACAAAGAGCCAAAACGTGATGGTTTCCGGTTTCCGGTTTCTGGTTTCCAGTTACAGGGTACGATCCCGACTCGACAGACCAGAAACTAGAAACCAGAAACGGGAAACCAATCTTTTCTTATGATCGAGATCGCTCCATCAATCCTGTCGGCGGACTTCGCGCGCCTTGGTGAAGAGATAAAGGCAGCCGAACGAGGCGGCGCGGGTCTGATTCACGTTGACGTGATGGATGGCCACTTCGTTCCGAACATCACTATCGGACCCCTGGTTGTGAAAGCTGCGCGAAGAGCTACGGATCTGCCTCTCGACTGTCATCTGATGATCACCGACCCGGATCTCTACATCGACGATTTCGCGCGAGCGGGAGCTTCGATGATCTCGGTGCATGTGGAGGCCGATGTGCATTTACACAGGACCCTCACGGCGATACGGGCTCTTGGGGTGAAACCGGGCGTAGTGCTCAATCCGGCTACGCCGCTGGTTGCGATCGAAGAGGCGCTTCCGTATGTAGATTATGTGCTTGTTATGTCGGTGAACCCGGGATTTGGCGGGCAATCGTTCATAGGCACCTCGCTTGACAAGATTAGTCGGCTGCGGGGTATGATTGAATCTCGCGGCTTGAACGTTCATATAGAAGTAGACGGCGGAATCGATGCGAATAACGTTGGAAATGTCGTCCGCCACGGCGCTGAATGGATAGTCGCGGGTTCAGCAGTATTCGGGAAGAATGATCCGGAAGAAGCAACCCGCGAACTGCGCAGAAAAGCTCTTGAGCCGCTAACAGTTTGACCCGTGCTCGCTCTTGTAAGACAGAATACCAGCCCAAAAAAGCCAGCAAAGGAGAAAGGCCGTCTGCCACAGGCTTCGGTCGAGTAGCATGAAAGTAGTAAAGATTCTCGTTTTAGTCTTAGCTGTTTCGCTTCAGTTCGCAGCGTGTGGCGGCAAACCGAAGAACAGGCTCACGCTGGAGGAAGCCAAGGGGCCTGGTCGTGATCGCGAACTCTATCGCCAGAGCGTTGATGCGATTCGTAAGGGTAGTTATGACGAGGGACGGATACTTGCGAATACGATGATCAACACGTATCCGGACAGCCCGATGATAAAGATGGCGAAGCTCTCGGTCGCCGATTCCTTCTATCTCCAGGGTGGCTCGAAAAGCCTGGCTCAGGCGGAAATCGAATACCGCGACTGGATTCAGTTCTTTCCGGATGACAAGCTCACCTGCGACACAATGATGAAGATCGCGGAGATTCATCTAAAGCAAGTGATCGCGGCGGATCGTGACCCTACTCACGCCAAGCTCGCCGAGCGCCAGCTAAAAGACATGCTCCGCCGCTGCCCGGACGCCGAATCGAAGCAGAAGGCAGAACCGCTCATGAACAAGGTCCAGGAGCTCCTGGCGATGCACGAGCTGAAGGTGGCGCGGTTCTATTTTGTTATACGCGGGTCGGCCCAGGCGGCGCAGATGCGTACCGAGGAGATCCTGAATAAGTACCCGAACTTCTCGCGGTTCGATGAAGCTCTCTTTCTTCACGCAAAGGCAATGGAACTCCAGGAGGACACCGTAACCGCGAGTCACAACCTCGCTCAACTGATCACCAGGTATCCCCACTCCGACTACTTCGATAAGGCTAAAGAGACACTTAAGAAGTGGGGCCAGCCGATTCCAGAACCCGATCCGGTGAAAGTCGCGGAACCCGGGCCGGAAGGCAAGGGTATTCCGTCACGAGTTTTGGGACTGGTTGTGGGTCCGCACATCGACACGTCTTCCAAGGGCGTGATCATCGATCGCGATCTCAAGACCGATGAGATCGTTGCGCGCGCGCAGGAACTAAGCGGCTCGAAAGCTACGGGTCCGGTGACGCCGGGAGCGTCGACGACTTCCAACTCGCCCGATGCTCGCCCGCGACGCGCTACCGAGGCGGGACAGGACGTTGAGGTTAAGCCAGGCGCACCCGCCGATCCAAAGGCGCAGAGCAGTTCCTCAAGCAAGGACAAAAAGAGCAAGGATAAGGACAAGAAGAAGAAGGACAGCGGCACTCCGGGATTGCGCAATCCCTAGCGATCAGGTGTTGGGTGCTCGGGCGCCTTCGCAGGCGCCCGAGCACTTGATATTCGCCACAGCAAATGGAGCGAACCACTCCAAAGCCAAACTCGCGCTCCAAATCAAACTCATCGAACCAATCAATAATGATCGTCGCGGGTGAGGCCAGCGGCGATAAGCACGGCGCCTCACTCGCCCGCGCGCTCAAACGCATCAATCCGGAAATCAGTTTTGAGTTGTTCGGTTCCGGCGGAGAAGAGATGCGCGCGGCCGGTGTCGAGACGCTGGTCGACGCCCGAGACGTCGCGATCATCGGCGTGCCGGAGATAGCTCGAGCCCTCGGTAAGCTCTATCGCGCCTATCGGACCCTGCTCAAGGCAGCGCGCTCTCGCCGGCCATCAGTAATCGTGTTGATCGACTGGCCTGATTTCAACATGAGACTGGCGAAAAAGCTTCATCGCGAAGGGTTCAAGATCGTTTACTACGTCAGCCCGCAGGTCTGGGCGTGGAGGAAGTACCGCGTAAAGGCCCTGCGCCGCGATGTTGATCGGATGCTGGTGATCTTGCCTTTTGAAGAAGCGTTCTACCGGCAAGCCGGCATCGACGTTGAATACGTTGGCCATCCGCTCGCGGAAGCGGTTCGAGCGACGCTGTCTCGCGATGCATTCTGCCATCGCCACGGCCTCAATCCCGCGCGGCCAATCTTTGCGTTGCTGCCCGGCAGTCGTCAGAAAGAGATTCACTATCATTTGCCGTTGATGCTCGATGCGGCGAAGAGATTGCGGATTGCGGATTGCGGATTGCGGAATCAAGAACCTGCGCCTGCGCAACTGAACCCGGATGAGTCTGTGTCTGGAGTCTCAAAGCCGCAATCCGCTATCCGCAATCCGCAATCGAAGGATCCGCAATTCATCATTCTGCTGGCATCGACCGTTCGGCGGGAAGAAGTCGAAGCGATCACGCGTGACGCAGGAAGAGAGCAATCGAACAAAGGACCGGCGAGCGACGCCACGCGGATTGATTTGGCAATCGTAGAAGGCGACACATACAACGCGCTGTGTTATTCCGAAATTGCAGTCGTCGCAAGCGGAACAGCCACGGTAGAAGCAGCGCTTGCGGGCACGCCGATGGTCATTATCTATCGAGGCTCGGAGATCAACTGGCGCCTGATTCGTCCTCTGATTCATCTCGACACGTTTGGCATGGTGAACCTGATAGCAGGGCGCCGCATTGTTCCGGAATTGATTCAACACGACGCAAACGGAGAGAGGATCGCAAGCGAGATTCAGTCGATAGTTTCCGATCCGGCGCGACTCTCGCGAATAAGGGAAGATCTGGGAGCCGTGCGGAAGATATTGACTGCTCGCGAAGGCTCGGCCGAAGAGCGCGCCGCGCGTTCGGTCATAGAAATCACGAGAGTACCGTAGACTGTCCAGTCTGCGGTTATGAACCCATGTAGTGGGCTCGATGGCCGTCGCTGTTCGAGCATTACTCGCCTCTGTTTCACAACCGCGTAGCGGTGACCTCTCGATAGTTAGCAATGGTGCGAATAGAAGGGGCCGCGTAGCGGCTACCTGTGTGTCGCGGTCATTGCAGGCGCCAGCCAATCCAATCCATTCATTACGTCGATAGGTAACCGCTAAGCGGCCAACGGGCACCGCCAAACCCGCAAACTATCGAGAGGACACCGCTACGCGGTTTACCCTCTGTTGCGTTGTTGAATTTGCGCGCGAGAAATGTCCAAACTCCAGGGTCACTCCAAAGGGGGTGACTAGCCGCGGACTTGACGGTCTGCGGTATTGATCTTCCGATTTGGCAATCCTTCTGCGCGGGCTATAATCAAGACTCTTGTCGCCGAACGCAATGCAAACTGACCAACAGCCCAACTCAAGCGACTCTCCCCGGGCCGAGCGCAGCCGCCTCACCGAGCGCGGGCGGCGAAGACTTACCAGGGTGATCATTCTCTCGATAGTCGTGCTGCTGTTGATGCTGTCGCTCATCGCGCAAGGCGGATTCAACCTGTCGCCGTTTTTCGCCCCGGGCACCGCCGCCGAGACTCTGCTGTTGTATGCGCTCTCAACTCTAAACTTTCTTGCGTTCGTGACCCTGCTTTTTGTGTTGTTGAGGAACGTGCTGAAGCTGGTGCGCGAGCGACGCGCCGCAAGGCTAGGTTCGAAGTTCAAATCGCGGCTTGTCAGCTATGCAATTGGGCTATCGCTCTTGCCTGTGCTCCTGCTTTTCTTTTTCTCATTCGGGCTCTTGAATCGCAGTATCGATCGGTGGTTTGGCGAGCCGGCGCGGCAGATTGTCGATGATGCCCGCGCCATCGAAGAGAGTTACTTCATGAAGGAGGAGGCCGACCTCACTGTCATTGCTCGCGTGATTGCGCGTGATATCGCTGCTGCAGCGGGAGCCAACTATCAACCTGCGGATATCAAAGCAAAGCTTGATCGCGAGTTGGCCGCTTATAACTTATCGCTTGTGCGGCTCGTGCTTTCGAGCGGGCGACAAACCGCGCAGGAAATAGAGAAGCCGGTAGAGCCTGATATCAAAGAAACCCTTGACGAGGCGGAGAAGCAGGTCGGCGAAGGAGCGGAATCGTTCAGTGGCACAGACGAGGGTGACGGCCCTACTGCGATCTACATCATCGCCGGCGTGCGCCTAACGAATGCCCCGAATGACCGGCGAGCCCTCATCGTGGCGCGCGAGTTTCCACCGAACCTTACAGCGCGGGCCGCGACAATCAGCGAGCATCATGAGAATTTTCACAGTTTGCTTGGAAAGATAAAACGCATAAAAGCGATTTATATCCTGTTGCTGGCCGCGGTGACATTGCTGCTGATCTTCTCGGCGAGCTGGTTGGCATTGTATGTAGCGAGAGGCATAACGATTCCGATCCAGGCGCTGGCTGAAGCGACGGATCGAGTTGCTCAAGGCGACTTCGGTCAGCCGGTTGAGGTTGTTGCTGAGGACGAGCTTGCGGTGCTGGTGAAATCGTTCAATCAGATGGCTGCGATGCTGGCGGAAAACCGCGAGAGACTCGAGCGCGCGGCCGAGGATCTCAGTCGAATCAATCTTACTTTGGATAATCGGCGCCGCTACATCGAGACGGTTTTGGAATCTCTTTCGACCGGCGTGATTTCAACCGACGAGGACGCGCGGATCGCTACAATAAACCGTTCGGCGCTTTGGATACTGGGTCTCGCGGACAAACCGGAAATCGGAACCCCAATTGACAGGCTTATCGCGGGACCGCAGGGCGAAGAGCTCGCCGCCCTGTGCCGGCGCGCTCGTCGAAGCGAAATCGCGCAGGCCGATATTGAGTTCCGGCGCTCAGACAGCAGCTTGCTTTCCACTGCGACTACCGCGATAGCTCTTCGAAGTTCCGAGGGTACAATCGAGGGACTCGTGATCGTGATCGAAGACCTGACGGACTTGATTCAGGCCGAGCGCGCCGCGGCGTGGAGCGAGGTTGCCCGGCGCATGGCTCATGAGATCAAGAATCCGCTCACGCCGATTCAGCTGTCGGCGGAGCGCATTATGCGAAACTACGAACGGACGCCGGGCTCGCACCCGGAGCCGCGGTTCAAAGAAGTGGTGCAGGAAGGCACTACCACGATTGTGCGCGAGGTAGCGGCACTTCAGCGGATGGTGGAGGAGTTCTCGCGATTCGCGCGGTTGCCGGAAGCGCGGCCGGTTGAGTCCTCTTTGAATGACGTGGTTCGCGATGCCGTGAGCCTTTATGCCGAGCGGCTCGACGGCGTACGTATCGACTGTCGTCTACCCGATGACCTGCCTTCGCTGTGGCTCGACCGAGAGCAAATCAAGAGGGTGCTGGTGAACTTGATCGACAATGCCGTTGAAGCTCTCAGCTCGGATGCCAACGATGGCGGGAACGGGTCGAAAGAAGTGGAGGCGCACTCAATTGAGAGAGTGATTACACTCCAGTCTTCGTATCTGAAAACCGGCGACGCCGTCCGTTTGACGATAGCGGACACAGGTCACGGAATAAGCCCTCGTGACCGGGACAAGCTTTTCCTGCCAAAGTTTTCGACTCGCAGCCGCGGCACGGGTCTGGGTCTCGCTATTGTGAGCCACATCATAGCCGACCATAAGGGCCGCGTCTGGGTTGAAGACAACCGGCCGCGCGGCGCAAGGTTTATCATTGAGCTACCTGCAACCCGGACTGACTGACCGTTGCATCTTTTCGGCTCTTCGCGAGCTTCGCGCGAAGAAGCCGATCACGCGCAAAGCCGCCACGCGTCGCAAAGAACGCCAAGAGATTAAAATCACGTGCCCAAAGACCCGCAACTCATTCTCGAACGCCTGATACGCGATCGAGAAACCTACGACGTTAACGGAAACCGGCTCGATGTCACCGGCACAATCTCATTGCCGGAAGCGGGATACATACGTGACTTGATCATCGAGAACGGTTTCAGAACCTGCCTGGAAACCGGCGTCGCTTATGGCGCGTCAACCGTTGCCATCTGCTCTGGGTTGGCCGCGGTGGAAGACAAGGGCGGCAGCGTGAAACATTACGGAGTGGATCCTTGCCAGTTTGAGGTTTATGGAGGCGCCGCGGTGGCTGCGCTGCGAGAGGGTGGCCTGGAGCGTAGTTTTCAGCTGTGCGAAGGACCGGCGCATCTAATGCTGCCGAAACTAATTGAGCGCGGTGTCACGATTGATTTCGCATTTATTGATGGAATGCACACCTTCGATTACACAATGATCGACCTATTCTTCTGCGATAAGTTATTGCGCGTTGGTGGAATCCTGTGTGTGCACGATATGAACATGCCGAGTAAGAAGAAGGCCGTGAGTTATCTGATGAAGTACCGCAAATATGCTCGAGTCAAAACCTTGAGGAGGCCATTTCTAAAAAGGGCTGGCTCTGCTTTGAAGGAAGCGCTGAACTTTGCACCAGGACAGAGCTTGAGTTATCTGACGACTGTTGAGCCTATGTCGGCATTCAAGAAAGTTGCATTCTTCGAGCCGGGTTGGGATTTCTATGCTCGAGTGTGAAAGCATTCTGACCTGTCTTTGCGTCTTTGCGGTTCTTTGCGAGCTTTGCGCGAAACAGAAACAACTTTAGCGCAAAGTTCGCAAAGGACCGCAGAGCTCGCCAAGATCATGACTCACTTCTCATAACTCTCCATTCAGCACGATATTGTCAGTCAGGCGCGTGTCGCCAATATACGCCGCTATTGATACAAGCGCGGGAGAGTCGCTCGAAATCAGATCGATTTCATTGAGCTCGTCGGTATCTGTAATGGCGATGTAGTCAATTCGTGCCAGCGGTTCCGCTTCCAACATTGCGCGCATCGAGGCAATCAATCGGGAGGGATCGCGCTCGCCGGAATTCGAAAGAGATCGGCAGCGCTCGAGCGCGCGACGCAGCACAATGGCGGCCTTGCGGGCGTCGGTCGGCAGGGCAGCGTTGTTCGACGATAACGCGAGCCCGTCCTCCTCTCTCACCGTAGGACAGACCACAAGCTCGACGTCGATTGAAAGCTCTCGGAGCATTCGCTTCACGGCGACGACTTGTTGAGCGTTCTTGCGCCCCAACACGAGAAAGTGCGGGTGAACAATGTTGAGCATTTTGCTCACCGTGGTTGTCACCCCGCTCAAGTACCCGGGCCGTCCGGCGCCTTCGAGCTTTTCACCCAGCGCATCGACACATACGCGGGTCAGAAACCGGTCGGGAAATACGTCGCTTGGCGCAGGCGCGAAGATGAAGTCCACGCCGCGGATGAAAGCCAGTTCTGCATCGCGAGCGAGATTAATAGGCGGGTCCTCCGGGCTATCAACCCCCAATTGACCTGGAACGATTGAAATTACGACGGTATCGCACAACTCGCGAGCCCGAGTCGTCAGCGATAAGTGTCCTTCGTGAAGTGAGCCGCTGGTTGGAATTAACCCGATCCGTTTTTTCTGGACTCGCAGGTCACGACCGATCGATATCATTCGCGGTATGCGATTGATGATCTCCATAAGAAGAGCGCGCCCAGGCTGATTGCCAGGCTGATTATATTGAATTGACGTTGGTTTGCAAAATAGCTTGCTGGAAAGTCACACGGGGGATGTTACTCAGGCGGGCGGTTGAACGTAAACGGCGCAGAGCGCGTGCCGTCCGGATTGCGCACCGTAAGAGTAACGGTCGATCCCGGCGCGATTTTCTTGGCGCCTTTCTTACATCTGAGGAAGTGTGACGGATCATTGTCGTCGTTCAGAGTGTCCTGGTCGTTCCCATTAAGTTCGACAATCGCGCCATTCGCAAAGTTCTGACCTAACACAAACAGTTTCTTCGCGCTGGCGCTGGCGCCGGAGATCGCGGGCGTCGGGACAGTGCCATCGCCGTTAATCGTAAAAGAGCTGCTCAGAACCTGGACTGCATCTCCCGATTTCTTGCCGACTAAAACCCGGACGACTCCGTGCGTCGTCGGTGTATTCGGAATCGTCCAGTTGACGCTCGTGACCGAAGGGTCGGTGGTAAAAAAAACCTGATTCGATATCGGAAAGTGAGCGCCGTCGTCGGTTGAATATCGAACTTCTACATTGTCGATGTTAGAGACACCGGTCACGCTCCAAGTGAGCATGTACTGAGATCCCGCAGACAACACAAGTCCGCCGAGCTGCGATTGCAAAGAAACGGTTACTACGCTGGTCGGAGAATCGGAGGATGTGCTGCTGGTATAGATGTAGTCGCCCTGATTAGTTCCATTGCCGTTGGCCGCATTGCCGGCAAACCAAAAACGAACCGTGCCGATATCGGTGGAAGGGGCAGTCCACCGAACTTGCCAGGTTCGGCTAGCCGTGCCGTTGGGAAAAGTTCCTATCTCGGTATGCTCGATGTACTGCCTTCCTCCGACGCCCGTTTCCGAGTTGACCTGCGCGTCGGACCCCAACGGCGCAAGTGTTCCAGCTCTATTCCCGTTCTGATCGAGCGCCGTAAGCTGAAAGCCGAAGCGCTGTATGCCGCCGCCGCCTTGCTGAACAGTCACTGCCAACGTGTACTGCTGTCCCGGATTATAGACCGAGGGCGCGTCACTCATACGAACACTCCCCGGACCGAGATTTGGATCGTGAAAGGGAGTGTCGTGGCACGAAGTGCAGTTGCCCAGATCTCCCGGTGCGTTGGTGTAGCCCGCGTCCGGGCCGGTGATCTTAGCGTATGCGACAGCAGTCACAAACAGGATCAGGACTGCCGCTTGTAGCTTTTCCTTGCTGCGCAGGTTGAACATCGCCTCATTCCAATTCTTCCCTACTCCCTCACCTAGGTGCTATCCGAGGAATCCCAAATTGTCGTACTTAGCTCCAAGTATCGACTGCGAATCGGCGCCGAGCCACTTATCGAGAATCGTCGCATAGACCGAGCGGAAGTCGACCTTGTACTTCATATTGCCAGCGCTGTCCAAATCGGAAAGCGAAGGCTGCTGGCCGTAGAGCTTCCCGCCCTGGACGGGATTTCCGACTACAAAAATGGGCGTAACCGTCCCGTGATCAGTTCCGTGTGAGGCGTTCTCATTTGGACGTCGGCCAAACTCTGTCCAAGTCATCATCACGACATTGTCGGCAAGACCGTGCGCGGTCATGTCGTCGTAGAAGAGTTTGATACCCAGCGATACGGCCTTGAGCAAGTTGACGTGCTGGCCGAGCGTCTTGTTTGTGTAGTTGTCTTGGGCAGTGCCTATCTCTTGCGAGTGATGATCGAATCCACCTATTTGCACGTAGAGGAGGTTCGCTTCGGGGATGGTCGTCACGATCTGTGCGACCATCTTCATTGCATTCGCAAACGAGATGACTTGCGCCAACGGAGTCGGGTTATCAGTGGCCACCGGATAGTGCACCGGCGAGGTGTAGGCAGCGATCGCCGTTTGCAGTTGTGCGGCGCCATCCGCCGCATCGACACCTGCATGAGCTATTGCGTCCGAAAAGCTCGCAACAGGGAAACTACGGGTGTTGGCGGTGTGGAAGGTATTGACCTGATTGTTGCGGTCACCCAAGTTGCGCCCATC